>Ga0210122_1000247_pt1 | contig 18022 bp, 9 predicted proteins | sample Muzzi_CordB_D2_FD_185530 | JGI IMG/M metagenome (GOLD analysis project Ga0210122, IMG submission 185530) | Wetland microbial communities from San Francisco Bay, California, USA, that impact long-term carbon sequestration - Muzzi_CordB_D2 (SPAdes) | ecosystem: Environmental > Aquatic > Marine >... | reverse complement strand
GGCACGAGCCTCTACCGGGCGGACCCCCGGCACGGCGACGGCGGCGCCAGCCGCCGGACGGTCCGGGCGACCCGGGAGGTGATCCTGGCGGGCGGCGCGTTCAACACCCCCCAGCTCCTCCAGCTCTCGGGGGTCGGCCCCAGGGAGCTCCTCGAGGAGCACGGCATCGAGGTGCTGGTCGACCTGCCCGGCGTCGGCGCCAACCTCCAGGACCGCTACGAGGTGTCGCTGGTCCAGCGGATGAAGAAGCCGTTCTCCATGCTGGCCAACTCCACCATGCGGCCGCCCCAGGCGGGCGATCCGCCCGACCCGGCCTTCGAGGAGTGGCTGGAGCACCGGAAGGGGATCTACACCACCAACGGCGCCGTGCTCTCGATGATCAAGCGCTCGGCGGACTGGAAGCCCTCCCCCGACCTCTTCCTGTTCGCCCTGGTGACCGACTTCCGCGGCTACTACCCGGGGTACTCCCGGCGGGTCCAGGAGTCGAAGGACCACCTGACCTGGGCAGTGCTCAAGGGCCACACCGCCAACACCGGCGGCCGGGTGGCGATCCGCTCCACCGACCCGCGGGACACCCCCCGAATCGACTTCCACTACTTCGAGGAGGGCACCGACCGGAACGGCACCGATCTCGACGCGGTGGTCGAGGGGTTCCGGATCGTGCGCGAGATCTCCAGGAGCTACGAGCACCTGGTCGACGAGGAGGTCCACCCCGGCCCGCAGGTCGACACCGACGAGGAGATCCGCGAGCTCATCCAGAACGAGGCCTGGGGCCACCACGCCTCGTGCACCTGCAAGATCGGCCGCGGCGACGACCCCATGGCGGTCCTCGACGGGCGCTTCCGCGTCCGCGGCACCCGCGGCCTGCGAGTGGTCGACGCCTCGGTCTTCCCCCGCATCCCCGGCCTGTTCATCGTCTCGGCGGTCTACATGATCGCCGAGAAGGCGAGCGACGTGATCCTGGCCGACGCCAAGAGGGCATCCCGATGACGACAACCCGTTCCCCACGGAGAGGTGACCCATGAGCAGGGACGAAGCACGCACCGTGACGAAGACCGAGGTGTTGGAGGACGACGTCCATACCGACCCGATCGACCGGTACCTCCTGAGGCGCCGCCGCCGCATCTTCTGGCTGGTCGTGATCGTCCTCGTGATCCTCGTCACCTGGCTGGTCTGGCGCTTCAACGTCGACCGGCCGGTGACCTACTCCTCGGTCGAGGACCACTTCAAGTACGGCTCGATCGGCAGCGAGCCCGGCGGATCGCTCTCCGAGGCGGTCGGCGGGCTCCTGCCGCCGGAGCCGATCTTCAAGGTCCTGCCGGCGCTCTGTCCGGATCTCCTCCCCGGTGGGTACGCTTCGCTCGGGTTCGTCTTCGAGGAGGGGCACGAGCTGCCGATCGGCGTCTCCCAGAGGTTTCGTCTCGGCATCGAGCAGGTGGGCCTCAACTGCGCCTCCTGCCACGTGGGGACGGTGCGCGACAGCCCGGAGGCCGAGCCGCGGGTGATTCTGGGGATGCCCTCCCATCAGCTCGAGCTCCAGGACTTCTTCCGCTTCGTCCTCGACTGCGTGCTCGATCAGCGGTTCACCACGGAGAACGTGCTCGGCACCATGGAGCGCGAGGGCGTCGACCTGGGCTGGTTCGACCGCCTCATCTACCGGGTGGCGGTGATTCCCAGGACCCGGGAGCAGACGCTCATCCTCCAGCAGAAGCTCCGCCTGCTCATGGGCGACAAGGTCACCGAGTGGGGCCACGGTCGGGTCGACACGTTCAATCCCTACAAGGGTATCCAGTTCAACTGGTCCCTCGAGCAACTGCCGCTCTCCGAGCTGACCGGCGCCTCCGACTTTCCGTCGATCTGGAACCAGGAGCCCCGGGACGGCATGTGGCTCCACTGGGACGGCAACAACGATTCGGTCGACGAGCGCAACCGGAGTGCCGCCCTGGGCGCCGGGGTGACGCCGGTGACCATCGACTACGACGGCATCAGGAGGGTTCGGGACTGGATCTGGACCTTGCCGCCTCCAGAGTACCCCTACCCGATCGACGCCAATGAGGCGGCGAGCGGCGAACGGCTCTACCGGGCGTACTGCGAGGACTGCCACGGCGACCACCGGTTCAAGGAGGGAGAGGTCACCGGCACCCGGGTGGGCACCGTGGTCCCCATCGGGGACGTGGGAACCGACCCGTACCGGCTCGGTTCCTACACGGCCGTCTTCGCGTCGAACCAGTACACCCTCTACGCTGGGTCGGACAAGCGCTTCACCCACTTCAGGAAGACCGGCGGCTACGCCAACCATCCGCTCGACGGCATCTGGGCCCGGGCGCCCTACCTCCACAACGGGTCCGTGCCGACGCTTCGCGACCTGCTCGAGCCTCCGGAGGCCCGGCCCGCGACCTTCTACCGCGGCTACGACGTCTACGACCCGGAGCGCGTCGGCTTCGTCCACGACGTGGCAGAAGACAACGGCGTCGAGCTCACCCCGTTCGACACCTCGCTCCCGGGCAACTCCAACGGCGGCCACCTGTGGGGAACCTCCCTGCCGCCGGAGGACAAGGACGCGATCGTCGAGTACATGAAGCGCTTCTAGGAGGGAGTCGGCAATGGCAACGAGGAAATCGAAGTGGGTCTGGGTGCTGATCGTGCTCATCGTCCTGGCCGTGATCGTGGGGGCGGTGGCCTGGTGGAAGCTGGCCCGGGAGGTGCCCCAGCAGATCGACGCCGCGGCCATGGACGAGTACTTCAAGTACGGGTCGATCGGTGCCGAGGAGGAGATGGGCATCCCGTTCTGGATCTGGTACGCCCTGCCCCAGGTCTTCCCCGATCTGCTCCCGCGTCCCGGAGGCTATGCGGCGCTCGGCTTCGCCTGGGAGCGGGGGAGCGAGGTGCCGGTCGGCTTCAGCCGCCGCACCATCGGCTTCGAGCGGATCGGCATCAACTGCGCCACCTGCCACGTGACCGTGCTTCGCGCGCCGGGAGAGCCGGTGCCGCGCATCTACCCCGGAGGGACCGGCAACACCATCGACATTCTCGCCTACCAGCGCTTCCTCTTCGCCTGCGCCGACGACCCCCGGTTCTCCGCCGACACGATCCTGGGGCAGTTGGCGCAGACGGTCGAGCTCTCCTGGCTCGACCGCGTGCTCTACCGCTACGTGCTGATCCCGGCGACGCGCAAGGCGCTCCTCGAACAGAAGGAGCAGTTCGAATGGACCGATAGCCGGCCCGACTGGGGGCGGGGGCGGATCGATCCGTTCAACCCGGTCAAGGTCCGTCTGCTCCACATCGACCCGGGCGACACCATAGGCAACTCCGACATGGAGCCGGTCTGGAACCTGCGCCCCCGGGTCGACGGCAAGATGGCGTTCCACTGGGACGGCCTCAACACCGACATCCAGGAGGTCTTCTTCAGCTCGGCCCTGGGCGACGGGGCGGTGCCGAAGTCGCTCCCCGCCGAGACCCTGAAGCAGCTCGAGGAGTACCTGATGGACCTCGAGGCGCCCAGGTACGAGCGGCTCTTTCCGGTCGACCGGGAGCTGGCGGCGGCCGGCGAGCCGATCTACAACCAGTACTGCGCCCGCTGCCACGCCTTCGGTGGCGAGGAGACCGGCAAGGTCTTGCCGCTCACCGCCGAAGCCTGGGCGGTCGAAGGGCTCGAGACGGACGCTCCTCTCTTCACCGACCCCCACCGGGCCGAGATGTGGACTCCGGAGGCGGCCGAGGCCTACAACGCCTACACCGACGGCTACCCCTGGGACTTCGAGCACTTCCGCTCGACCGGCGGCTACGTGAACGTGCCGCTCGACGGGATCTGGGCCCGGGCGCCCTACCTCCACAACGGCTCGGTGCCCTACCTGGGCGAGATCCTGGAGCCGGCCGAGGCACGGACCCAGGTCTTCTGGTCCGGCTACGACCTCTACGACCCGGATCGGGTCGGTTTCGTCTCCGAGGGCGAGGACGCCGAGCGCTACGGCAAGCGGCTCGACACCTCGCTCCCCGGCAACAGCAACCAGGGCCACCTGTGGGGGACCGACCTCCCGGACGAGGACAAGGCGGCCCTCCTCGAATACCTCAAGACCCTGTAACGCAAAGGCCCGATCATGCACCGATACACCGTCTGGTTCCGGCGCGCCCTCTGGCTCGGCATCATCGCCGACTGGTTGCTGGGCATTCCGACGATCTTCGCCCCGCGGATCGTGCTCGGGCTGCTGGGTCTCCGGCCGACCGGCGACCCGGTCTGGACCGCCTTCGCGGCCCTGCTCGTGGTCCTGCTCTCGCTCTTCTACATCCCGGGGGCGTCAAAGCCGCACCGCTACCGGTTGAACGCCTGGTTCGCCGTCCTGGCCCGGCCGCCGGGGGTGCTCTTCTTCCTGGTCTTCCTGCCGGGCGCCTACCCGCTCTTCGGCCTGCTCGACCTGGTGCTCTTCCTGATCCAGTTCCCGCTGCTGCTCAAGGCGCTCCGCGAGGAGCCGGCGGAGGAGGACGCGTGGCACGAGCCGGCCGCCTCCCAGATCCGGCTCGAGGACCGGGGCACGGTGGTCTGGTTCAAGCGGGCGGTCTGGCTCGGCATCCTCGCCGACTGGGTGCTGGGCATCCCGACCATCTTCGCTCCGGAGTGGGTGTTGGGGCTGCTGGGCCTCCGGCCCACCGGCGACCCGGTCTGGACCTCCTTCGCGGCGATGATCCTGATCCTGCTCTCGATCTTCTACATCCCGGGGGCGAACCGGCCGTTCCGCTACCGGTCGAACGCGCTGCTGGCGGTCTGGGCCCGGCCGCCGGGGGTGATCTTCTTCTGGCTCCTCTGGCCGGGGAAGTACTTCCTCTTCGGGCTGATGGACCTGGCGCTCTTCCTGATCCAGTTCGTGCTTCTGGTCAAGGTCATGCAGCTCATGCCCGACCCGGGGCCGGAGACCGACGAGGACGTTCGCGAGTACCAGGGCTCCTCGTATCGTGAGGTGCGGGAGGCGGCGTTCGCCGGCCCCTACGGCGAGCCGCTGCCTTACCACCTGGGGCTCCGCCCGGGGACGTTCCTCCAGTTCTTGAACGACTCGTCCCGCAACATGCACGACCGCCGGGACATCCGGCCGTACTACGACAAGCTGATCCACTCGAACGGGGTGACCTTCAGCGGCCGGTGGATGATCGACCGTCCCTCGCCCTACACCGGCTACTTCGCCGAGGGCTCCGAGGGGCTGCTGGTCGCCCGGGCGTCCGTGGCCGGGCTGCTCATCCGGCGGGGCCACAAGCGCTCGTTCGGCATCGCCGGCAAGGTGTTCCCGACCCTCGACCCGGACGAGCGGGTCTGGGTCGGCAACTTCGTCACCGTCAGCCACCTCTCCGGATCGCGGGCCAAGAACATCATCGACATCGAGGTGTCGAACGCCCCCACGGTCGGGCCGTCGCTGGCGGCCAACCTGATCAACCGGGTGATCTTCCGTTTGATGGACAGCCGGCCGGGTTACCGGCAGCTCTTCCCGATCTCGACCCTCGGGGTGCCCCCGGGGGCGCCGGTGGTGACCCCCGACCTGCTGCGCCTGGTGGTCGCCGGGGGCACCCCCCGGGTGGACGCGGACGACTTCCGGGACGAGCTCCGGCTCGAGAGCTATCCGGACGGCAAGCTGGTCTACGAGATCCAGGTCAAGAACTTCGACGAGGACAGTTGGACCCGCCTGGGGGTGCTCGAGCTGACCGACTACGCCATCTCCGAGGGGGGTGACAAGCGGCTCCACTTCTGGATTCCTCGGGACGTGCCGACGGCTCCCAAGCCGCCGGGGCTCTCCTCCGGAGCACCGCGGTGAGCGAGCGCTTCGACGTCGTCGTGATCGGCTCCGGGTTCGGCGGGGCGGTGACGGCCTGCCGGCTGGCCGAGGCCGGGGCGAAGGTGCTGGTCCTCGAGCGGGGGCGGCGCTGGAGCCCGGACACCTACCCCAGGAAGACCGGGGACCCCTGGCTCTACCACCAGGACCATCCGGAGAAGCACCACGGCTGGCTCGATCTCCGCTTCTTCCGCGGCATGGCGGTGGCCCAGGGGGCCGGGGTGGGCGGCGGGTCGCTCTGCTACTCGAGCGTGGTCATGGACGCCGGACCGGAGACCTTCGCCGAAGGCTGGCCGCCGGAGATCACCCCGGAGGAGCTCGCCCCCTATGCCGACCGGGTGCGCCGGATGCTCCGGGTCCAGGCCATTCCGGAGAACCAGCGGACCGCCCGCTTCAAGCTGCTCGAGCGGGCGGCGGAGCGGGCCGGCTGGGGCGAGCGCGCCGGGGCGGTGCCGCTCGCGGTCTCCTTCGACCCGTCGTACAGCTACGACCTGCCCGACCCGATCGACGCCAAGCACTCGCGGCCGTTCACCAACGATCAGGGGGTGCGCCAGGGGACCTGCGTCCACCTGGGCAACTGCGACATCGGGTGCGACGTCCACGCCAAGAACACCCTCGACCTGAACTACATCCCGGCCGCGGAGACCGCAGGCGCCGACGTGCGCCCCCTCCATCTGGTGCGCTCTCTGGCGCCTGAAGGGGCCGGGGGCTGGAGGGTCGGCTACGACCGAATCGACGACGGGGTCCGCCGGCCCGGCGAGGTGGTCGGAGAGCGGGTCGTCCTGGCCGCCGGCTCCCTCGGCTCGACCGAGATCCTGCTCCGGGCGCGGGACGAGCAAGGTACGGCCACCGGTCTCTCGCCCCGGCTCGGCCTGGGCTGGAGCCCGAACGCCAACTTCCTGACGCCGGACCGCTACCCCCGAGACGTGACGGTGGAGCAGGGGATCGGTCCGACCATTTCGGCCGGCCTGGATCTCATGGACGGCTCGGTCGACGGCGAGCGCTTCTTCGTCGAGGACGACGGGTTCCCGAACGTGCTCTTGAACGCGGTCACCTCCCGGCTGGCGTCGGGGGGCGGCTGGAGCCCGGCCGCATGGCTGCTCCGTCGCCATCTGGGGAGCCACCTGGAGCGGGGGCTCGACGAGAAGAACCCCTTGAAGCAGGTCATGGTCTGGCTGGGAGAGGGGCTCGACGCCCACGACGGCCGGTTGAAGCTCGCCCGCCGCTGGTACGCCCCCTGGAAGGGGCGGAGGCTCTCCATGGACTGGAAGGTCGGGCGTTCACGGGGTGTGATCGACGCCATCGTCGGTACCCACCGGCGGCTGTCGGAGGCGGCGGGCGGAGACCTCCGCGTGCCGGTCTGGTGGCGCCTCGCCCGGGCGCTGGTGACGGTGCACCCGCTGGGCGGTTGCACGATGGGGAACGCTCCGGCCGACGGCGTGGTCGACCACCGGGGTCAGGTCTTCGGCGCGCCCCGTCTCTACGTGATCGACGGCGCGGTGCTTCCCCGGCCCACCGGCCGGAACCCGTCGCTCACCATCGCGGCGGTCGCCGAGCGCTGTGCGCACCTGATGATCCAGGAGGATCGATGAACGATGACGAGCGGGTTCCGGAGGACGTGGGGCGGGACGAGGCGGAGAACCGGAGCGAGGAGCGGCGCGAGCCGGCCCTCCCCGACGACCGCGCCCGCTCGTTCGAGCAGGTGCGGGCGGCGGAGGTGGAGGCGATCCGCAAGGGGCGGAGCCTTCGAGAAGGGCGAGAGCAGCGAGAGAAGCGAGAGGGGCGCGACGAGCAGGGCGGGGAGGACGACCTCCGGCTGAGCGGCCTCACCTTCTCCGGCGGCGGAATCCGGAGCGCCACCTTCAACCTGGGCATCGCCCAGGGTCTCGCCCGGCTCGGGCTCCTCCGGCGCTTCGACTATCTCTCCATCAACTCGGGGGGCGGCTACATCGGCGGCTGGTTGCTGGCGTGGATCCGCCGTGCCGGTCTTACCGAGGTGGAGCGAGAGCTGGCGCGGGAAGGCTGCCGGGACGACGAGCCGGCGGCTCCGGAACCGGGTGTCGACGGTGGGGACGGAGGGGACGGCGGGGTGGACGGGGCCGAGCCGGAGCCGATTTCGTTCCTGCGCCGGTTCAGCAACTACCTCACCCCCCAGGTGGGCGCCTTCTCGGCCGACACCTGGACCATGGCGGTCACCTACCTGCGGAACCTCCTGCTCAACCTGGTGATCCTGGTCCTCGCCCTGGCGGCGGCTCTGATCGTCCCCCGGGTCCTGGTCCTCGCCTCCTCCTGGAGCTACTTCGCCGACCATCCCCTCGCACCGCTCGGCTTCGCCGTCGTCGCCCTGGCGGTGGCGATCACCCTCATTGCCTGCAACCAGCGGGAGGTGCTGGTGCCGTCCGACCGCGGCACGGCCCCCTGGTACGCGCGCCAGGGAGGCATCCAGGTCGGGGTGGTGCTGCCGCTCTTCGTGGCCGCCTGGTTCAGCGGGCTCTGGATGTGGTTTTCGAAGGCCGCCAAGGACCTCTTCCTCCACGAATGGCTCTCCGAGCGCTGGGCCTGGTACCGGGAGAGCGCTCTTCACCGCGAGCAGTTGGAGCCGGTCGCCTGGGCGCTTCTGGCCGCGGTCCTCTACCTGCTGGTCTGGATCGTCGGCGTGATCCTGCTCACCCTCCTGGTCCGGCGACGCAAGAGCGAGGGGGCGATCCCGGTGGTCGGTGTCGTCTCCCAGGGGCGGCTGCTGCGGGCGGTGCTCCTGGCCGCACCGCTGGCCGGTGCCGTCGGCGGGTTCCTCGTCTGGGCGATCGCCTCCCTCTCCCTCGTTCTCGAAGGGCTGCTGACACCGTTCGGCTACGAGGGCCCCTGGCATCTGCTCCACGTCACCGTCTGGAAGGCGCCGGCGATCACCGCGGTCTTCGTCCTCACCGCCTACGTCCACACCGGTCTCATGGGGCGCGCCTTCCCGGAGGCCCTGCGCCAGTGGTGGAGCCGGCTCGGTGCCTGGCTGCTGATCTGGGCGGTGAGCTGGCTCGGGGTCTTCGGCATCGCCCTCTACGGCCCGATTCTGCTGGTCCTGCTGGGTGGTGCGGTCTCGGCCCTGGTCGGTGGCGGCTGGATCACGTCGACCATCGGCGGCGTGGTGGTCGGTCGCGAGACCGCCGACGGCGAGGTGAAGCCCCCCTTGTGGCGCCGGGCGGTGATCGCCATCGCGCCCCAGATCTTCATCGTCGGCATGCTGGCGTCGATCGCCCTCGGAGCACACGCGCTGCTCGATCCGCCGACGGGCTATCTATCCCAGGACTGCCGGGAGTTCTGGGTCGATGACGCGACCGTGGTCGCGCAGCCCGCGAGCCGGGACACGACGAACGGAGCGGCGGAAACGGTCGGGACGACGGAGGAGGGGTTTGCCGCACGGACAGAGGAGACGGTCTCGGTGGACGAGCGGAGGGTGCGGAAGATCGTTCGCTGCCATACGGAGCGGCTCTATCTCGGGATCACGCGGAGCTTCGGAGACGGGGCCGGCAACCCGTTCGCCATGCCGCTCGCCTTCCTGCTCTTCGCCGTCTCCGCCCTGGTCCTCTCCTGGCGCGTCGACATCAACGAGTTCTCGATGCACCTCTTCTACCGGAACCGGTTGATCCGGGCCTACCTCGGCGCCTCCAACCGGAAGCGCAACGCCCAGCCGTTCACCGGCTTCGACCCGACGGACGACCTGCCGGTCTCGGCCCTCGAGCCGGATGCGGAGGGGGTCGATCGCCCCTACGACGGGCCGTTCCCGATCTACAACATCGCCCTCAATCTGGTCGCCGGCGAGGAGCTCGCCTGGCAGGAGAGGAAGGCCGCGTCGTTCGTCGTCACACCCCTCTACAGCGGCTACCAGGTGAACAGGGACGCCCTCTCCGAGGGCGATCTCCAGCCGGTCGGCTTCCGCCCGACCCGGGGCTATCAGCAAATCCCGGAGCATGGCATCTCCCTCGGCACCGCCATGACCATCTCCGGTGCGGCGGCGAGCCCGAGCATGGGGGCCGCCACCACGCCGGCCATGGCGTTCCTCCTGACCGTCTTCAACGTCCGACTCGGCTGGTGGCTGGGCAACCCGCGCCACGACCGGAGCTGGAGCCGGATGGGACCGGTCATCGGCTTGCACGCCCTGCTCTCCGAGCTCTTCGGGGCCACCGACGACCGCTCCCGCTACGTCTACCTCTCGGACGGCGGCCACTTCGAGAACCTCGCCCTCTACGAGCTCATCCGGCGCCGCTGCCGGTTCATCGTCGTCTCGGACGCCGGTGCCGATCCGGACATGACCTTCGAGGACCTGGGCAACGCTGTGCGCAAGGCGTGCACCGACTTCGGCGTCGAGATCGACCTCGATCCGCGCCAGATCGAGCGCTGTCCCGAGTCGGGGCTGAGCGAGTGGCACTGTGCCGTCGGCAAGATCCGCTACGACCGGATCGACGGTGGCCCCCCGGGGACCCTGGTCTACGTCAAGGCCTCCCTCACCGGGGACGAGCCGATCGACGCCCAGGCCTACGCCACCGCCCACTCGGAGTTCCCCCACGAGCCGACCTCCGATCAGTGGTTCTCGGAGTCCCAGTTCGAGAGCTACCGCAAGCTCGGGGAGCATGTGGCGCTCTCGGTCTTCGGCGCGGTCGACGACCGGCCCGCCGATCTCTCGGGAGAGGAGCTCGCTGTCCGTCTCTCCCAGACCTGGTTCCCTCCGAGCAGCGCCGGCGACGGCGCCTTCACCCGCCTGACCGGAGCCCTCGACCTCCTCATGGAGCGGCTCCGGACCGACCCAAAGCTCCGGTTCCTGGTGCCTCAGATCTACCCGGAGTGGCCCCAGTTGGCGGAGAGCTTGGACGACGTGCCCCCGCGGCACATGTGGCTCCCCGAGACCCACGACGAGTTGGTGGCCGGCTTCTTCTTCTGCCACGCCCTCATCCAGCTCATGGAGGACTGCTACCTCGACCTGGAGCTCGAGCGGGAGCTCGACCACCCGGACAACCGGGGATGGCTCAACCTGTTCAAGCACTGGTCCTGGGCCGGCATGCTGCGGGCCACCTGGGCGGTGACGGCGAGCACCTTCGGCGCCCGTTTCCAGGTCTTCTGCCGCCGGCGCCTGGGTCTCGAGGTGGGAGACGTGGCGATCGAGCGGCAGGACCTGCCCGGCAAGACGAAGGCGCTCGGCGAGCTGATCGACCGGCTGGGCGGCGAGAACCGGCTCAACTTCCTCGAGCGCAAGCTCGTGCGGGGGATCGTCGACGGCGTGCCCAAGATCGACCGGCTGCTCGTCCTGCGCCTCGTGGTGCGGGACCCGGAGGTGGACGGCGCCGGGGGCGAGGGAGAGGAAGGAGCCGCCAAGGTCGCCTTTACCTTTGGCATGGCGCTCGCCCGGGGCGACGAGCTGGTCTACCTGCGGGTCCAGGACCACCTGCGCAAGATGGGTCTGGCGCGGCGGGCTCTGCGCCGGATGGTGCGGGAGAAGCGGGTGCAGAGCGCCGCGGCCGTGCCGCGGGAGGCCCTGCCCGCCTGGTGTCGGGAGACTCCGGGCGAGGACGCGGTCGACAGGCTCCGCGAGCTCTTCCGCTCGGCCCGGCAACAGGAGGAGGTGTAGAGGAGATCTGGAAGGCCGCCAGCTCCTCCCGTTCCGGCGCGACGTGCCCGGCGGTTCACCCGCTCGCCGTCGTGCGGTATCTTCGCGGACGGAGGAGGAATTGACGAGATGCCTGAAGCCGACGACAACCAGACCGCCAAGAACTACCGCCCCGAGATCCCCCAGCAGAGCGAGGCCTTCTTCCTCAAGGGCTCGAACGAGCTCGACTGGGGAATGAAGAACCGCCTGGCGAGCATCTTCGACCCGAAGAGCGGGCGCACCGTCATGCTCGCGTTCGACCATGGCTACTTCCAGGGGCCGACCACCGGTCTCGAGCGGATCGACCTCGACATCGTGCCGCTCGCCCCCTACGCGGACACCCTCATGTGCACTCGGGGAATCCTCCGCACCATGATCCCGCCCACCTACCGGGGGGGCATCGTGCTCCGGGCGAGCGGCGGGCCGTCGATCCTCGCCGAGGACCTCTCGAACGAGGAGATCGCGGTGGCCATGGACGACGCCGTGCGCCTGAACGCCGCCGCCGTAGCCGTCCAGGTCTACATCGGCGGCTCCAGCGAGCGGCAGACCGTCCGCAACATGACCCGCCTGGTCGACGCCGGCAACCGCCACGGCGTCGCCACGCTGGCGGTCACCGCCGTCGGCCGGGAGATGACCCGCGACGCCCGCTACATGCGCCTGGCGACCCGGATCTGTGCCGAGCTCGGCGCCACGTACGTCAAGACCTACTACGTGGAGGACGGCTTCGACACGGTCACCGCCCAGTGCCCGGTGCCGATCGTCATCGCCGGCGGCAAGAAGCGGCCCGAGAAGGACGCCCTGGCTCTCGCCTACGAGGCCGTCCAGCAGGGCGCGTCCGGGGTCGACATGGGGCGCAACATCTTCCAGTCCGAGAACCCCCAGGCGATGATCCAGGCGGTGCGCAAGGTGGTCCACGAGGGGGCCGGCCCGGACGAGGCCTACGAGCTCTACCGGGACCTGGTCGCCGAGGCCGCCCCGGCCGGCGTCTGAGGGCGCGGATTCAGCCGACGACCTGTACGTTTGGCCTATGGCGTGTGCCCAGGGCGCCCCGAAGTGTGCAATGAGCGCACGGCGTGGCGCGCCGGTGCGTGCCTGAGGAGGGACCGCCGATGGACGACCGCTGGGACGACGCCGACGCTGAACGCTTCGTGGAGCTCCACGCCCCGGCCTGGGGCGAGGAGCTCGCGCTCCGCGTGTACTCGAGCCGGCTTCTGGGAACCGAGCTCGACCTGGTGCTGCACGGCGGCGGCAACACCTCGGTCAAGGGGAGCGTGCGCGACCTGTTCGGGGACGAGCGGCCGGCCCTATTCGTGAAGGCCTCCGGTCGAGACCTGGCCGCGGCCGAGCCCGCCGACCACCCGGCGGCCGACCTCGAGCGCCTGCGGCGCGTGGCGGCGATCCCCGAGGAGCTCGACGATTTCGCCCTCGGCCGGGCTCTCCGGAGCGCTCTCTTCGATCCGGAGGCCCCGACCCCGTCGCTCGAGGCCCCGGTCCACGCGGTGGTGCCGGGCCGCTACGTGGACCACACCCACGCCGACGCGATCCTCGCCCTCTCCAACCGGCCGGCGGGCGCGCGTGTGGTGCGCGAGGCGCTCGGAGCGGACGTCGTGATCGTGCCCTACGTGACCCCGGGGCACCCGCTCTCCCGGGCGGTGGCCGAGGCGATGGCGGAGCTCCCGGACGCAGGGCGCCGTGCGGGTGCCATGGTCTGGCTCCGCCACGGCCTGGTGACCTGGGGCGAGACCGCCCGCGAGTCCTACCGGCGGACGATCGAGCTCGTCACCCGGGCCGAGGAGTACCTCGAGACCGAGCGCCGGAACCGGACGGTGGCGGCCCACGGGAAGGCGCCGGAGGTGCCGGAGAGCGGGGAGGCGGACGCGCGCTGGGCGCGGGTCGCCCCGATCCTTCGTGGGCTCCTGGCGGTGCCGTCCGGAGACCCGGACCGCCCCTGGCGGCGGGTGATCCTCCGTGCGGACCGGAGCCCCGAGACCCTGGCTCTGCTGGCCCGGCCCGACCTCGCCGAGATGGTCGCCGGCGGCCCGCTGACCGCCGACCACCTGATCCGCACCAAGGCCGAGCCGCTCCTGCTGGGCGAGCTGCCGTGGGGCAGCCCGGACGATCTGGGTGTCCATCTGACCGAGGCCGTCCGGGGATACGAGGCGCTCTACCGGGAGTACGTCGAGCGCCATCGGCAGCGGCTGCCGGAGGGGGTCGAGCCGTTCGACCCGGAGCCCCGGGTGGTGCTCTTGCCTGGCTGCGGCGTCGCCGCCGCGGGTGGCAGCGCGAAGCTCGCCTCCGTGGCGCTCGACATCGCCCTCCATACGCTGCGGGTGAAAGCGGCGGTGGCGGACGCGGGGGCTCGTTACGAAGGATTGTCGGAGGGGCACCTGTTCGACATGGAGTACCGGCCGATGCAGATCGCGAAGCTTCGGTCTGCTGGATCGCCCCCCCAGTCCCCGGCCCTGTCCCCCCCGAGGAACAGCAATGACGAGCGAGAGATGGGCCAGTCCGCTACGGAAGCAGAGGGAGGGCGATCTCGCCTCGCCGCAGGCGTGGCATTAGTTACCGGCGCTGCCGGCGCCATCGGCGAGGGGATCTGCCGGGAGCTCCTGGCCGCCGGGGCCCATGTGGCGGCGTCGGACCTGGCGGGCGAGCGGCTCGATTCGCTGGTCGAGGAGCTCACGGCGGAGGCACCCGGACGGGTGCTCGGGGTGCCCCTCGACGTCACCGATCCGGACGGGCCGGGCGGTGTCGCCGCCGGGTTCAACGCGGTGGCCCGAGTGTGGGGCGGGGTCGATCTGGTGGTGGTCAACGCTGGGGCGGCCCACGTGGCGACGATCGAGACGATGGAGCTGGCCGACTTCGAGCGGCTGGAGCGGATCAACGTCCACGGCACGCTGCTGGTGCTCGGTGAGGCGGCCCGCCACTTCCGGCGCCAGGGGACGGGTGGGGACGTGGTGGTGGTGTCGACCAAGAACGTGTTCGCCCCCGGGGCGTCGTTCAGCGCGTACAGCGCGACGAAGGCGGCGTCTCACCAGATCGGGCGGATCGCCAGTCAGGAGATGGCGGGGCTCGATGTGCGGGTGAACATGGTGGCGCCGGACGCGGTGTTCGGCGGCGGGGAGAGGAAGAGCGGCCTCTGGCAGGAGGTGGGTCCGGACCGCATGCGCGCCCGGGGCCTGACCGAGGAGGGGCTGGAGGAGTACTACCGCGGCCGGAATCTCTTGAAGGCGCGGATCACGGCGCGGCACGTGGGGCGGGCGGTGGTCTTCTTCGCCCGCCGCGAGACACCGACGACGGGGGCCACGCTGCCGGTGGACGGCGGTCTGCCGGACGCGACCCCGCGCTGACGAGGGCGGTTCCTCCGGTGGGGCGTGGTCGGGCGCGTCGCGGGGCCTCCCGGCCGGGGACCGGCCTGCGCTCGTTGCCGTTGGGGGCTGGGTAGGGTCGCTCGCTCCGCTCGCACCCGGCCGACTGAAGTCGGCCGCTTCATTCGAGACTGCGCCCCGGAGACACCTTCCCGGTCTGAAGCGGCCGGCTTCAGCCGGCCGAGGTGCGAGCGAAGCGAGCGACCCTATTCTCCTCCCCCCGGGCCGAGGATTCCGTGTCCCTTACTCTCGGCTCAGGTGGAACGCCATCTCTCCGGCTTCTTTGCCTTCGGCCCAGCCGATCCAGGCGCTGTCGAGGTGGTCGGCGTCGACGAGGGTGATCCGGGCGGCGTGGATGTGCCCGTCGACCGCGGGGTCGAGGTTGGTGCCGCCGGTGAAGTCGAAGACGAGGTGATCGGCCGTGCTCTCTCCCCGGTCGAGCCGCATGGTCGGCTGGTTGCCGCCGGCGCAGTAGTGGGTCAGCACGAGCTCGTCACCATCCAGGTGGTACATGTTGATCATCTCGTGGTCGGTGCCGGGGTTCATGGTCTCCATGACCACCGTTCCCGCCGCCGAGACGCGGAACTCGTGGACCGCCGGGGGCATCGTTTCGACCTCGGCCTGCATCTCTTCGGCGGAGGCTTGCCGCGGGCCGTGCCAGGTGCCGGCGAGGCTCTTCAGGCGTTCGAAGACGGCCTGGGCCGCCAGGGGCTCGCCTGACTCAGGCGAAGTGCTCGGGGACTGGGCCAGGGCAGGAGCCGCGAGGAATACCAGGGCGACTGCCACCAACGCGAATCCGGTCGGTTTGCGCATCACGCTGCTCTCCTTTCGTGGGTTCGTGGGTCAGGGAGCCCCCTACTATACCCGGCACGGGGTGCGGGCTATTTGTTTCGGGGTACCAGCGTGTAGAACACGTAGTTCTCGAATCGGCCCTGCTCCACGGCCCTGCGGCCGACGTCCTGGGCCCGGAACTCCAACATACCGGCCTCGTAGACATCGAGCACATAGAGCGGGTTTTCGCCCTCGGTCATCTCGTCTTCCAGTGAGTCGACCAAGTGATGGGGCGTGGTGTGGGTTGCGTGCCGGGCGAGCTCGAGCCGCTCGATTTCCACGTCCAGGTAGAGGCTCAGCCCGTAGCGTGGCCGTTGGTCGAAGAACGCCACTTCGCTGTACGGGACTTGGACCTGGGCCTCGATCGCCCGTGCCACCCGCCGGGAGTCCTCGGGCCGGTCGATGGAGGCCGCCGTGGCCTTGAGACCGATGAGGGCCACCATCCAGATGCCGAGGGCCACGGCGAGCACCGTCCTCGGGCGGATGCGGCGGCCGGGCCGCGCCGCGCGGGCCAGTGTGCGCTCGGCCCAGGGCGCGAGCCACCGCCCGATGAGGACGGAGAGTGGCACGAAGAGGGGCAGGACATAGAGCGGCAGCCGGGAGCGCGCCAAGGCGAAGATCGCCAGCGGTCCGAGGAACCAGAGCAGCAGGAAGAGGAGATCCGGGTCGTCCCGTCGGAGGCTGCGCCAGAAGCGCGGTGTGACCAGCCGCGGCGCGTGGCGGAGGCCGGCTCCGACCGGCACGATCCAGGGGAGGCTGCCGAGGGCAAAGGTCGGCAGGTAGACCTTGAGGGCGCCGTACCACTCCGGGTTGCGCTCGTGGAGCGACGTGAACATGCGGTCGACGACTTCATAGTGGAGGAAGTATCCGAGCAGGTCGGGGTTGATGATGATCACCATCACGAACCAGGTGCCCCCGACGAGCAGGAAGAGGAGCAGGGAGAGCGGGGTCACGAGCCGGGGCACCGGGCGGCGTGCGCGTTCGGCCTTGCGGGTCAGAGCCGCGAAGGGCAGGATCGCGAGAAGCGGCAGGAGCCCGGGAGGCCCTTTGCTCAAGAACGCGAGGCCGAAGCCGCCCCAGAGCACCATGCGGTCCACGGGCCACCGCGCCGGGTCCTCGCCCCACCAGAGGGCGACGAAGCCGAAGACCGCCATCGTCTCCCACAGAGTGAGGAAGGTGTCGGTGCTCACGATGTTGGAGCTCACGAACGGCATCAAAGAGGTGGCGTAGACCAGGGCCGGAAGCCAGGGGACCCTGGGCACCAGCCGTTTGCCGATGCCGTAGAGGAGCAGCACGGTGGCGACGAACGCCAGGGACAGCGGCAGCCGGACGGCCCACTCGTTGCGGCCGAAGGCGGCGACGCTGGTCGCCAGCGTCCAGTAGGTGAGCGGCGGCTTGGTGAAGTGGGGGAGCTCGTGGTGGAGCGCGGGAGAGATGTAGTCGCCGAACCGGAGCATCTCCAGGGCGACGTCGGTGTAGCGCCCCTCATCCGGCTCCCAGAGACCTCGGCTTCCCTGGAAGGCCAGGGAGAGGACGAGAAGCAGAAGTAGCCAGGTCCCCTTGCCGGGCCAGTTGGTGGTCGCACGCTGCATGATTCTCTCGGCCCGGTTCGGCCGGTCCGCGCTCCCGGCGTCTTGGGGGAGACGCCGACCTTCCTATCCTACCGGAAGGGTGCATCCGCACGGGATCGAGGGGAATGTAGACAAGGAGGATCTGATATGGAATCATTTGGCCATGAGAAGCCTTGCCGCGGGTCCCGACCGCTCCCTTCGATCCGCCAACACCGGGATGCGAGCCGGTATCCGTTGGGATCAATGGAGATCGGTCGCCTTGCCCGCCGAGCACGGCTCGTGGGGCCTGGTGGCCGAGCCGGTCCTCCTGGGGCTGCTGGTGGCGTTCTCGCCGGTGGCGCTCCTGGTCGGTCTGGGCTCGTTTGCCGGCTTCCTCGCCCATCGGCCGCTCAAGCTGGCCTACGGGGATCATCGGCGGGGTCGGCGCTACCCGCGGACCGCCCTGGCCGAGCTCTTCGCCACCGGCTTCGCGCTGGTGGCCGTGGCGTGCTTCGGCGGCGCCGTCGCCCTGGCCGGGACGGGGCTCGCGCTGCCGCTGGTCCTGGCGTTGCCGCTGGCCGCTGCGTTCCTGATCTACGATTTGCGGCCGGGCCGGAGCTGGCAGGCGGAGCTCGCGGCGCCGGCGGCGTTCGCGTCGGCGGTGGCGGCGATGGCGCTCGGCTCCGGCTGGAGCCTGGGCCCGGCGCTGGCCCTCTGGGCGGCGATGGCGGCCCGCTCGGTGCCGACGGTGCTCTACGTCCGCGAGCGGGTGCGTCTCGAGAGGAGCGGCGCGCTCCGGGCCTCCGTGGCGCTCGCCGCGGTGGGCGG
>Ga0210122_1000245_pt1 | contig 18051 bp, 18 predicted proteins | sample Muzzi_CordB_D2_FD_185530 | JGI IMG/M metagenome (GOLD analysis project Ga0210122, IMG submission 185530) | Wetland microbial communities from San Francisco Bay, California, USA, that impact long-term carbon sequestration - Muzzi_CordB_D2 (SPAdes) | ecosystem: Environmental > Aquatic > Marine >... | reverse complement strand
AACCGGAAGATTGGAAAGCATTTCGTATAATTCGACCGCAAGTTGATTGGCTTTCCAGCTGCCAAATTCCGGGTCCGAATTTCTGTAATGCCAGACAACCGACGACGTTTTTTCTTCCACGAAGCTGCCCGGGGTCATGCCGGCATAGTGCTCAAATATATCAATTATTTGATCCTTCCAGGATAAATCCGCCTTAGGATCAAAAACCACCCAATCGGCTGAGTTGCGTTTCTTATAAAAATAACCATGCTCGGCAATAAGGTTGAAATCATAACGTGCAAACCACTGCTCCATGTCTTCCTTTTTTCTGCCACTGATAATATATACATCAAAATGCTTTCCGGCTTCCAGACATGAAAATAAGTCCCTTATTTCTTCGTCGGGTAATGCATCCGACGGCTTCTTTTTCAGCTCGGCCAGCGTGCCGTCGTAGTCCAGAAAAAACGCTATCTTTCGCGCCTCAAAAAACGACCGCAGCGCCCCAAGCGATATTTCTTTTGCATCAGCAAAAACATCGTCCATATCCCTTCCGGCGGCCAAATCGCCAATGAAAGCGTCAGCCCAGTATCTGGCATCATACTTGATGACACGTTGCTTCATGGGACCAACCATCTTCTGTTTTTCTTCTTCGGATAAGCTCAGCGCTGCTTTAAGGGTTTGAGCGACACCATCGATATTATAGGGATTGACAACAAAGGCATACGGCAACTCCTGGGCCGCTCCGGCGAATTCGCTTAAGATTAAAACGCCATTATTATCGCGCTGACAGGCCAGGTATTCTTTGGCCACTAAATTCATCCCATCGATCAAAGGGGTTACCATGGCCACATCGGCCAAAGAATATAACGCACACAGCTCCCGAAAGGTTATTGATTTATGCATAAAGTGGATCGGAACATTTTTTATCGTCGCATATTTCCCGTTGATTCCGCTGACCTTTGCCTGCAGATTTTCCAACAAATTCTGATATTCCTCCACACTTTCCCTTGAAGGTATGTTAATAAAGATGAAGACAATATCATCCCGCTGATCCGTCTCGTTCAGATATTGTTCAATGGCATCAAGTCTGCGCTCGGTTCCCTTCGTGTAATCCAGGCGTTCAACGCTCAGTACGACCTTTTTGTTCTGATATATTTCTTGATACTCAGACAGGTATTTAAAGTATCCATCTGATTGTATTTCATGAATAAATTTCTCGGAATTAATCCCGATCGGATACGTGCCGATGGCGGTGTTATTGCTTTCATGAGAAATAAAATCGATTTCGGATTCCAGACCCAGAATTCTAAGAACGGTGCTGCGGAAATGCCGCATATAGCCGAAAGTATGAAATCCGATCAAATTCGCCCCCAGCAGTCCCTTCAGGAGTTCTTCACGATTGGGATGACAGCGGAATAGCTCATAAGACGGAAAAGGGGTATGCAAAAAGAAGCCAATCTTTAGATCCGGCCTCCGCTCCCTGAGCATGGCGGGCAGAAGCATTAAATGGTAGTCATGAATCCAGACCACATCATCCGTACCCGCTGAATCCAAGACTGTATCTGCAAAAATATGATTAACCTTTTGGTAGGAAGTCCACCAGCTTCCCTCATATCGAGCAAAAGGAGACATATAATGGAGCAGCGGCCACAGGCTTGAATTAGAAAAACCGGTGTAAAATTCTTCAGCCTCTTTCTTACCCAGAAAGATTGGAATATATTTGAATTTTTCAAACAACTCGTCTGCAATTTTCTTTCCTTTGGAAGGGTCGTTAACAACTCCACCTGCCCAGCCTATCCATTTCAAGTCATAATGGCGGCCTAAGCCTTCCATTGCGTAAACAAGTCCGCCGGAAGATTTTTCTATTGTTTTGCCGATGGTAACCGGCAACCTATTAGACACATTTATTAGTGTTCTCATATAAATACCCTTTCCACTGGATTGGACTTAGAAATCTTGCAGCCTGCTTTGTAGCGGCGCAAGGAAAGTATGGTTGCGCACTGGCGGCAGGCTTGATTCAGAGACGCCGGCTTAAAAATCTAATAATGCTTGCATTAATCCATGGAGATATAAATAGGGGGGATTATGTATATTGCTCTGAATAGCCCCGTATATTTTCCGCTGTCTCGACTAAAACATTTCCGGGATTTTACACTAAGATTCAGGAATTAATTATTTAAATACCTGATTTACCCCATATCATATCGGATTCTCTTTGGTTATTATATGGGCTCGGTTTCATGATCCTCAAATGTAACACTGGCTTTGAGTTATAAACTGAATTTTGCAAAAAAATTTCAGTTCTCGAAAGGGTATCGTTTCTGACCGGAGCTTTAATTTTTTTGAATGAGGCATGGTAATGGAATCAAAATTAAAACAGAATATTTTTAGTGAGGCACAATCCATGGAATTTAAAAATCTTGAACGAAATATATTGTTCTTGTTGGGCAATCAATGGCTAAAATCGGGAAACCGCGGACCGTTTGATACCAATTGGATATTAGAGAAATTTTCCGACATTCCGCAAAAAAATATGATAGAGGCCCTGCGGTCAATAAATGAGAGAGACTTTATAGAATTGACCTCAAATGATCATAAAATTTCTCTTACGGAAAAGGGATTAACGAAAATTAAAGTCATTCATATGCCCGGAAATGGTTACCTGCCATACCCCAGGCAGCTGGAATAATGACATCATAAGTTAAAAAACTGTAGTCGAGTCTGCTCAAATCCTATCGGTTATGACCATACATAAATCCTTGTCCATTTATACTTCATACCAGATCGATTCATCGCTTTGCGGGCCCAAGCCGGCACATCAGGGTCCGAGTGTAGATCGGTGCGGATCAGTTATAGCTCGATTCTATCGGCGCTGTTTCCGACCACCGCCACCATCAGCGTCAGGTACTCCCTGATGTGACGGGTCAGCAGATAATTTTCCAGCACAAAGTTTCTGGCCGTTTCTCCTATTTCCTTCAGGCGATCGCGGTGTTTCAGCAAATATCGGATACGCAGAGCAGCCCCTTCGGCGGTGTTCACCAAAAAGCCGGTTTGGTGGTTGACCACCTGAAGCCGGATGCCGCCGGCATCGCCCCCGATAACCGGTTTACCTTTCCACAATGCCTCGGTGACGGTTAGGCCGAAACCTTCCTTGATGGATTTCTGCAGGACAATTGTTGACAATCGCTGGATGGCATTGATCGTGCGATGGGCATCCGGCGGCAGCAGCAGCACATGGACATCCGGATCATCCTGAGCTTCGGATTTGACCTCAGCCAGAACTTCTTCACCTTCAGGATCATCGGCGGCGGTTCCACCAGCCAGAACCAGCTGCAACGGCGGACCGAAGGCCTTGGCCATGCGGTAGGCCCGGATCACACCAACAGGGTCTTTGAACCGGTCGAATCTGGAAACCTGCGATATGATCGGCCGCTCGGGATCCAAACCATAGCCGGTGCAGACTTCCTGGATCTCGGTCGGATCGAGGGCAATATTCTTATCACTCAATGGGTCGATGCTGGGAGGTATAATGTAAAGCGGATGCGGCATGGGTTGGGCAAAGGCCGGCAGTGAATAGATGCTGGCGTCGTATTCTGTAATAAAATTTTGCAGATACTTCCAAACCGGTCGATAAGGCCGGCTGGCATCGATATGACATCGCCAGATCCATTTGCCCCGGCGGGTCTGACAGTATTTCAGCAGAGGGGCCGGCTGAGGATCATGAATGAAAACGATATCCGCCTCCTGCAACTGATCTTTCAATCTTTCAAAATTATCACCGTTGGCAGCCTCATAGTGTCGCAGCAGCTCGTCTGAAATACCGTCGCGATTGCCCTGCAAGGCGTTGTGCATCTTTTTGGTGCACTGGTAAAATTGCGAATCCCCGCTAACGATCTCCCAGCTTGCATCCAGTCCCAGTTCTTGCTTCAGGGGGATCAGGCGGTGCAGTATTTCGGCCACCCCCCCGCCCTCGCGCGTAGAATTCACATGCACAACTTTCATCCCCTGGAGGGGTTCAGCCAACTGGCGCAGATGATCGATAACATTCGCGCCGACGATCGGGCCATAATGGTTGAGAATTCCGGCCATTTTTAGTCCTCGATTTTTAAATATGAATTAAATATCGCTGCAAGAACTTCGCGCAGTTCAATCAGGCTGTTGAAATAGGGATCGATGGTCAGGATCTCATCAAGCAGATTCTGATATTGGTCTCCCCAACTTTTGAGCCATTCGGAAAAGTCATCGCCGCCGGAGGGGCTGCGGCGTCGGGAATCAATGAAGTGGTAAAATAGGCTGCCCAGCGATAAATCCGGTATCAATCCGGTCAGTTCTTCGGGTGTCGCAACCCGCAAATGAGTGTCGAAAACCACGATTTGTGACCGCATGAAAAAGAAAGGATGTTCCGCCTCTGCTCGCGAGGCCGAATCATCTTCGTCCATCCGTTCTTCGAATACTTCGATGAGTTCTTGGCGCAAATCTTCGATGGATGAATAATGAGCCGGATTGATGATCGACAGTTTTTCGGCCAGTCGACGGTCGTGCAGGTCGTGATAGGCCCATCCGGCAAAATGATTTTGGTATTCCCGATCGACGAAATGAGGGCGCAACAACCCGCCCCAAAAATGGTAGTATATGACGCCATCGTCATAAGTGCGCATCAGCCGGTTATGCATTTCTCTAATGTTTTGGGCTTTTTCGCCGGTGGCGATGGCAATTAAAGCACAATCGGTTATGGCAAAAGGATCGCTCATTTTCTTCCCTTGTATATTTGCGAGTCGGGCCGCTATACCCAAAAAATAAAAAGTTCCTGGAATCTGCGGGAATATGATAAAAACTTCCGAGGCTGAAGATCCAAGGAACTCAATCCGCTTTAATCAATAAATTTATTAAAGTATCGTAAGAAATATTGATACCGTTGTCAACAGGACATGAGGGGTTTCATGATACAAAGGAGATTATGCAATGATTTGGTTTAATATGGGGGATAAATCGTCTGGTCTATGCTATCCACAACCTGGCGCTTCAGGGTGTGCGCCCTTGCGGGACAATCAATCTTCACTGGCGGCCGGGTTTCCGAATCTGTAAAAGGGTGAATTCCACCCGCTTCAGATGAAGCGGCAGCGCCGCTCAATACCTTGAATAACTATATACGAATGCTACTTCGGGATTAAAAGATCCCAATTGACAGGCGCAAACTCCCCATTATCCGGTCTCATAGAAAATGGTGATGATCAGGTTCCACCCTTGCGGAGTGCCAAGTTCGCTTTGCAGCATTTGAATGATGCGAATGTTGGTATTTTTCGACAACCAGTCATTGATTTCCACTTCCAGCAAGGAGACGTCCTGAAAGGTCGAAAATATTTTTATTTTTCTCATCACGGCATTCATCCTGATTTGTTTCAAATTTTGACTGCGTCAGTCTTGCTCCGCATTCGGTGCCCGGACTGTTAATACCGGGCATTCCGCATGTCTGACGACATTTTCAGCGACAGAGCCGAACACAAACCGTTGCCAGCCGGATTCGCCCTGGGTTGAAATGACGATGATGTCGGCCTTTTCCTGCGCAGCCAGCGTCACTATCTCATGCGCCGGGCGGCCGGCGATCACAAATGTGCGGGCCTCAATGTCGGCCGGTATCTTTTCCCGCCGGATGTCATCAAGGGATTTTTGCGCCGATTTCTGGAATTCTTCCAGGACGGAGGGAATATGAAAACCGGTCGGCGCATCACCCCCATACATGGTGGGCATGGGGGCCACAACATGCACCAGCAGTATTTCGGCTGCAAACTGTGTGGCCAGCTCTCTGGCGATTTTCAATCCCTCATAAGCCGCCTCGCTGAAATCGGTGGGCCAAACAATTTTTTTAAAGGGCAGCATAATTGACCTCCTTGCCAACGAGTATATGAATCATTTAGTTTTATCCTTATGCCACATAAACGGTCTTGATATTAGTGAATTCCTTAATGCCGTAATGGGAGAGTTCCCTTCCGTAACCGCTTTGCTTTATTCCGCCGAAAGGCAGCCGTGGATCGGATTTTACGAATGCGTTTACGAAGCAACTGCCGGCTTCCAGCTCTTTGGCGGCGATGCGCTCCCCGCGGGCGACGTCTTCGGTAAAAACAGCGGCCCCCAGTCCAAAAGCCGTGTCGTTGGCCACCCTGATGGCTTCGGCTTCATCTTTAACGGCAATGACTGCGGCCACGGGTCCGAATGTTTCTTCATCGTAGGCCGGCATGCCTTTTTTGACATTGCCAAGAACGGTTGGGGGGTAAAAGGCGCCGTCGCCAGGCGGTATCCGACCGCCCAGATGACAGCGGGCACCGGCTTCAATGCTTCGCGCGACCTGTCGCTGAAGATTGTCCCGCAATTCAAAAGATGCCTGGGGGCCGATCTCGGTGTCTTCTTCCAATGGATTCCCCATCTGCTTTTCTTCCATTTGCGTGATCAGCATGTCTTCAAACTTTTTACGAACAGCTTCGACGACCACAAAACGTTTGGCAGCAATACAGCTCTGGCCGGAGTTTAAAAGCCGACTCGTGACACAGGCTTTAACCGCCTTTTTAAGATCGGCGTCTTCCAAAATGATGTAGGGATCGCTGCCGCCAAGCTCCAATACGGTTTTTTTCAGCAAATTTCCGGCTCCGGCGGCCACGGCCCGACCGGCGGATAGGCTGCCCGTCAGGGTTACTGCACGAATCAACGGTTGCGCGACAAGCAAATCGACGCTTTGACTGGAAAGCAATACATTCTGGAACAGTTTATCCGGAAATCCTGCCGCCTTAAAGACACCTTCTATCGCCAGCGAACAACCCGGTACATTGGAGGCGTGTTTGAGTACTGCGGCATTTCCGGCCATCAGGGCCGGGGCGGCGAAGCGAAATACCTGCCAGAAGGGATAATTCCAGGGCATAATGGCCAGGATAGCTCCCAGAGGAGTAAAAGAGATATAGCTTATGCGAGCATCCGTTTCAATGATCTCGGGCTGCAGGGCCGTCAAGGCATTGTCGGCATAGTAATCGCAGACCCAGGCGCATTTTTCGATTTCGGCCCGGCCGTCGCGGATGGGCTTACCCATCTCCCTGGCCATCAATGCTGCATATTCTTCCTTTTTGTTGCTCAATATTTGCGAGGCATTTCTAAGCTTTTCAACCCGCTGGGGAAAGGTCGTCTCCCGCCAGGATAAAAACGCTTGATGGGCAGCTGTAATTTTATCTGCCACCTCCTGAGCGCCGTCTTCCTCATACGTTTGTATTATTTTTCCTGTAGCAGGATTAATGGCGGTTAGCATCACATTATCTCCATTTGGAATTTGCGGCGTCCGTATCAAATACCAGGTTTCAAAGGCAGGTTAAATGGGGTAAATCCTGTATTTTTTTAAGAGAGCAGAGGCGCGACACATCCTTCGGGGGTTTCCGCAGCAACTATCGCACTCTATGGCTTATGATCCGAAACGCCTACCAGGGTATCGGCTGCCGCTCCCGGAAAAACCCGCCGCTGGGGCCACCGTCCGGCAGCGTTGCCAGCCAGACCGAAGTATCGGCGCCCTGCTCCGGTGACAGCGGCGCCTGATCGCCCCCCATGTCGGTGCGCACCCATCCCGGACAGGCTGAATTCACCAGGATGTTGGTGCCTCGCAGCTCTGATGCGAGCAAAACTGTAATCCCATTGAGAACTGCTTTTGAGAGGCGGTAGGCTGGTGACTGAACTTCGGCGTGCAGCGAATCCGGGCTGGCGATGTCGGTCAGAGATCCCAGCGTGCTGGACATGTTGACAATGCGACCATAGTTGTTAAATTTCATCAAAGGCAGACAGGCCTGGCTCAACAGCAAAGGACCCAGCGCGTTGGTTTCCAGGGTATTTTGAAAAATAGTAACACTTAACTCTGCGATCCCCGTCTTGGAATCGATCATGATACCCGCATTGTTGACCAGAATATCCAGCCGCCTGAAATTGTCCTTAATCCTGCCGACCGCCGTTTGAATGGACAGAGCATCAGTTACGTCCAGAAGAATACAATGCACATCGAGGCCGTCTCGCTCCAGTCGTTCCTGCGCTTTCACGCCTTGTTCCCGGCTACGGGCCCCGATGAGTACGGTTATACCTAAAGCGGCAAGTTTTCTCGCGATCGCAAACCCGATACCTCTATTGCCGCCTGTGACCAGGGCCACACGCTTGTCAAGGTTCTGCATGGCATATTACTCCTTTATTATTATTATTAGGTATGTTTTTTTATTTGGACCTCCGATGACGCGGAATTCGGGAATTCGAGCCTAAGCTTGATCCCTCCGATATACCCGGCAACACTTTTAAGATAGCCAAAGCGGAGGCCTTCGTAAATAGGCCTGCGGAAATATAAAGCCTGATAGAAGGTAAAATACATGATTAACCTGATTTATCATTACGCTTTCTATACTATAGCCTACTCGGATGGAGATGAATTTTGAAATCTACAGCCCCTACAAACGATGATTCTGATTCAAAAAAAAATCAGACCGACAAAAATAATCGTCTGATGAAATTGTCATTGACGGCCCTCGGCATCGTGTTCGGGGATATAAGCACAAGCCCAATTTATGCGATTCGAGAGTGTTTTCACGGAGATTACGGCATTGCACCAACACATGCAAATATCATGGGTGTTCTTTCCTTGATGTTTTGGTCGCTGGTCTTGATAGTCGGCCTAAAATACCTTACATTTGTATTTCGCGCCGACAACAAGGGTGAAGGTGGTGTCATCGCCCTAACAGCCTTGGTTCGAGGAGAAGGCCGCCGTTCATTGAAGATCCACCAGAAACTTGGCATCGTCGCTTTGGGACTCTTTGCCGCATGCTTGCTTTACGGCGATGGGATGATTACCCCCGCAATTTCAGTAATGAGTGCCGTGGAAGGCATCGGCATCGTTACGCCCGTGTTTAAACCTTATATAATTCCCATTACAATCACCATTCTTTGCGGCCTGTTTCTAATACAGCGACATGGAACGGCAACGGTGGGCAGATTCTTCGGGCCGGTGATACTTGCCTGGCTTAGCTTTCTGGCGGTGATTGGCGGGGTTCAAATTCTTCAGGCACCAAGCATATTGGCGGCCGTCTTTCCTTGGCATGCCTTTGAATTTTTAGTTATAAACAAGGTCCATGGATTTATGGTCTTGGGTGCGGTATTTTTAGTGGTCACCGGAACCGAAGCACTTTATGCAGACATGGGACACTTCGGCAAACAACCAATTCGCCTGACTTGGTTTGCAGCAGTCTTTCCCGCTCTGATTCTCAATTATTTTGGACAAGGCGCCTTGCTGCTCGGAAAACCCGAGGCAGCTCATCACCCCTTCTATTCTATGTTGCCCTCATGGGCGATGTGGCCGACCGTATTGTTGGCAACGCTGGCAACCATTATTGCATCCCAGGCTGTAATCAGTGGAGCATTTTCTCTTACACGCCAGGCGATTCAACTGGGGTATTTGCCTCGGTTGAAGATTGAGCACACTTCAGCAACACAGATGGGACAGATATACATTGCTCCAGTCAATTGGATGCTTATGATTTGTACCATTGCCATAGTAGTCGGGTTTCAGTCATCAAGCAAACTTGCCGCTGCTTATGGCGTTGCAGTCACCTCGACCATGATAATTACAACGGCCCTTTTTTTTGTATTGGCCCGGAAAAGCTGGCAGTGGCCTCTCTATTGGGCTGCTCCGCTGGCAGGGCTTTTCTTTTTGGTGGACGTACCGTTTTTTGTCGCCAATCTCAGTAAAGTTCTGCATGGAGCATGGTTCCCGTTAGTGATCGGCGCAGTTTTTTTCACAGCAATGCTGACCTGGTCAAAAGGCCGCCGTATCCTGTCAGAGCAATTACATCAGATTATGCCGCCGGTTCACCAATTCATTGTCGACCTCGCAAACGATTCACCTACCAAAATTAATAATCAAGCTGTTTTCCTGTCGGAAACGCCAAACACAATTCCTCTATCTTTGGCGAAAAATGTCAAGCATAATAGAGTCATCCACAGTCGAACGATATTGTTGCATTTTCTAGTGGAGGATGTTCCGCGCGTACCCAATTTAGAAAAAATAAAAACAGAAAAACTCGGCAGCGGTTTTTACCGGGTAATCGCTCGTTATGGATTCATGGAAGATTTTGAATTGGATAATGTTCTGACACTCGCAAGAGAAAAAGGCTTGGATCTCGATGTGGAATCTACATCCTTTTACATCGGTCGTGAAAAATTGGTACACGCAGATAACCCCAAAATGAATAGATGGCAAGCGAATATGTTCACTTTCATGTCTCGCAACGAGACCGGTGCGGAGTCATTTTTTAACCTTCCTTCGGATCAAGTCATTGAGATTGGGGTTCAATTGGAGATTTGACGACGAATAGAGGGTCAAATTGCATCGTCAGCACGAAGTGAGCACGGATTCCGATTGAGCGACCCGGTAGTGTTTGCATTCGGCTTGCGGGGCGAAAAACCAAAGCTGGTTCATCACTTAAGCTGCTGTTCGGCCATTCTATTTGTCAGTGCTAAAAGATTTTTCCGATTTTTCCCAGCCATCATAGAGCGCTTTATAGGCAACGGAATGCGAAAATTTTTTATTTAAACCTGGATCGGGCTGACTTTAAGGCCTGTTCCATGCCGTCCCAGGCGCCTTGAACCCCTGATTTTAGATCTTCCCAGGCACCCTCCCCGGCCTCGCGCACTTCGGAAAGCTTTTTTTCAGCCTCTGTGCGTTTTTGCTGCACTTTTTCTAGTTGAGTCTGAAACTCAATGCGCGATTCAGCCGCTGTCTTATCGGCTTTGGCTTTCAGCTTATCGATTTCAGCGTTCCATTCATTCAGCCTCGCATGTAGCTTTTGGATATAAGCATCATTGTCTTCCATGGTATGGTCCTTTCGATTGTGATATTGATCGGCTATTGTTTGGCATAGGTTACCAGAGAATATACCCCGCACGAAAAATATTTCAATGGAATCCAGTTTTTCTTTAAGACAGCTGACACCGATTGCACGGCGCTTCATCGAAACTTCAAAAGAAAAATAACCGGTATCGCTGCCCGGCTTTTTCCCTGAGTTAATGGTATGATTCAATAACATAAATGGCGATACCCAAAAAAGTAAAGGTCAGAAATAGGTAGATAACCTGCTCCCAACTCACTTTGTGCTTCCTGGCACAGGCCATTTCGACTTTCTGTTCAGCGAAATCTTCCCTGTCCGCCTGCCTGTTGTCATCCGTTGACATTTTAACCTCCATTTTTTACAATCAAATTACAGCAGCCGGTACCATAGATATATAGGGATCATTATGTATTTTAAACATACCGGGACCTTATTCATCGCTCCAATCCAATAGAGTTCATCAGTTTTCCGGATTCTTCGGATCGCAGCATATCTCATCTATTGGTTATTTTTTTGAAATAGGGTCGCCGTCAAAACTAAATAAATGATTTAGAGTATTCCCTGAGTCTCCAAGTTGCTTTAAGGTTATAGCTGAGTTGAGAGGTTGGGGCTGATGTTTCCGCGTTGTAAATCCCCAATTTTTTGACATGATATCAGGCATATTCAGATAGAAGGATTTTAGTCGAAATGAAACTCAAAAATAAACCAAATGATGGAGAATCCGCAAAGCCCAAAACCATTGAAGGGGGATCCGGCCCAACCACCCCTGAGGACGAGATCTGCCGGAAGGCTCCCGAGTGGGCGGAACATTCTCGTTTGCAGGACGAAGATGAGCCCTGCGATGACGGTCGCTCGGGAAAATTGAAACGGACCCCCCAAAATGATTGATGGGCTTCCGGTGCAAGCCCCCTGCTTTTACCGAATGCAATAATTTGTGGTTATTCGTGTCAATTCGTGGTTAACCATTTTTTTAGGGTTAAATCATTTGAACCGTTTGGGTGCCTTCCTCCGATCGGCAGGCTCTTCCCTCAGAGGCGTCGTTCCCTGTGGTCTGAATACTGAAAATTGTGTATTTACATGGTTGAAGCCTTGAAATAATATATTGAGAATTGACCGGTCTTGCATTCAGACCAAACAGACCTAAACCAATGAAAAACTACCTGCGAAAAGAAATAGATGATAGATCCGGTAAAATCGAAGGTCTCTTAAAAAAAATTAAGCGACAGGGTACTTCTGCATTTAAGGATATGAATGAAAAAGAACAGAAGGCTGTTTTTAATTGGTCAAAAGACATCACCCGGCAATACACAAGTTTAATTGAAAATGATTTATCCAATGTTAAAAACCTGGCAGATTTGCCATGCCCCAAAGATGATATCAAGATGGCTATAAGGGTGATGCTGCCGATTTTTATCTCCAATGGACCGCAAGGGATGGTAAAAAAGCTAAAATTAGCCTATCAGGAGCTCGGTTCGTTTCAGCAAATAGGTACGGGGGACATCAAAAGAATTATGACTCCGGCAACCTCCAAAGTTATTAGTAGTTCCCAAAAAATGCGCCAAAATCTTAATACCTACAATCAATACCTGGAAGTTACTATCTCAGAGAGAAAAATCCTATTTCGGGAAATTGAAAATTATGTGGATGGGTTGAAGTATATGATTCAAAATGAAAATTGAATTCCGATATCAAGCAGTACCAGAATATTTTAATCCGCCTCCGGCGGACGAGGGTTTAATTTCCCGCCCCTTGGGGCGATAATATTTTCCGCTTGATACCCCGCCGCAAGTGACGGGGTAGTTCATTTTCGGAGCTGATCATTGGCAAAAAAAGCCACATACAAGGAACTCGAGCAAAAAGTTCGCAAGCTGGAAAAAATGAATGTAACTTACAGCCAGGCGAAACGGAGTCTCAAAAAATCCTGGGAAAAGCAGAACGGGTTAGCCGACAAAATAGCGGAACCTGAAATGGCCGTTGAGCTGATCGATCAAAAAGATGCCGAAACGCAACCTATCGAACAAGCCCTGATAGCCGAGCACCTTTTCCGCAGGACGATTGAGGAATCTATTCCGTCCGGAATATTCGGAATGGATCGGCAGGGACAACAGATTTATGTTAATAAGGGATTCTGCGAAATGGTCGGATGGGAAGAAAATGAGCTTTTATATTCCTCCTATCCATTTATTTACTGGCCGCAGGATAATTGTAGCGCATCTGACAGAGATTTTAATATGCTTGCCGGCGGCATTTTATCATCTGATGGAATTGAATTGCCGTTTATGCGGAAAAACGGCGAACAATTCTGGGGATTGGTTAGCGGAACCGAATTAAGGGACAGCAAGGGGCTGCCTATCGGTTATCTGATGTCCGTCGCCGACATCAGTGCTCAAAAACGTGCGGAACATGCCATGCGTGCGCTCTCGTCGCGACTTGTGGATCAACAGGAATCGGAGAGAAAATTTGTCGCCCAGGAACTGCACGACGGCATCGGGGGTAAGTTGACTGCCGTAAAGTACAGTATCGAGAGACTAATCAACGAACTTCAAGAGAAAAATGACCCATTGAAAGTGCCCTTGGAAGATATACTCTCGATTGTGCACGACACCATCGATGAGACCCAAAGAATATATCGTAACCTGCACCCTGCGATCCTGGATGATTTGGGGCTCAATGCAGCGCTGCGGAGTTTATGCCGCGAATTTATGGAAGTGTATACTACGATTACCATTGAAACACACTTTGAGGTACCCGAAGACATGATTCAGGAGCCCTTAAAGATTCTGATTTACAGGATTCTGCAGGAAGCCCTGAATAACGTCGCTAAACACAGTCAAGCCGACAAGGCTATGGCATCTATACGCCTGGTTAACGATGAGATAGAACTGGTCATTAAAGACAACGGTCAGGGATTTGATTTGTCCGAAGTGCAGACACTTGATTACCAGGAGCGGGGGGTCGGGCTGGAAAGCATCAAAGAACGCACCGTTGTGTTTGGCGGCGCCCTTGACCTTCAAACAAAGCCCGGGCAGGGAACGACGATACGAGTGACCTGGCCCTGCTAAAAACGAGGGTCTCGAAAAAATTCGGTAAAAAATTCAGGTCACAAGCCCTTTTTCGATGGCGTATGCCGTCAATGCCGTTGCGCTGTGCAATTTGAGCTTGTTCATAATGTTCGAACGGTGTTTGTCGGCAGTTTTGGGACTGATACTAAGGATTTTGCCGATTTCGACACTCGAATACCCCTCGCCAACCAATTTGAGCACCTCTTTTTCACGTTTCGTCAAGCTCTCCCACGAGGTTTCTCTTTTCAGTTTTTGTCGCCCTTCGAGATATCCCTCCAATACTTTTCCCGAAACGGATGGGCTGATGTAGGATTTTCCGGCAAGCAGGTTTTTGATTGCCGTCAATAGTTCAGTGTGCGTATCATTTTTCAGGCAATATCCATCGGCACCGCTTCCGAATGCTTCCAGTATGTACTCCTCGGACGAGTGAAAGGTAAGCACAAGAACCCTGGTATTATTAAATCGCTCCTTAATATCCCTGAGTGCAGACAAGCCGCTCATTTTCGGCATCGCCAGATCCAACAAAACCAGATCCGGTGAGTGCTGCTCAACACATTTAATGGTTTCAATGCCGTCCCCGGCTTCAGCCACGACTTCGATATTTCCCTCGCCTTCCAATAACGAACGCAATCCCTTGCGGACAATGGTTTGATCCTCGGCAATAACGATTTTACTTTTCAATTCAATAACACTCCCTGCGCATTATATATTGCCTTGCCCGAGTAAATAACGCTTCATCCGAAAATACATAATTTACCGTATATACCGATGCCGACCTGCGTGTTATAAACAATTTCGTGTAGTTTAATATAGCAGGTTAACCAAAAAAATCAAACTCGGATAATTGGAGGGCATTTCAATTTTATGAAATTAAATAATTTAGATAATCGTTTTTTGTTATTGTTGGCAAGAAAATGGAAGGAGAAGGGTTCCGGCGGACCCTACCGGACTTCAATGATATACAAGGGCTACTCAGAGCTGCCCGATGAATATATTTCCGAGGAACTAAACAAATTGAGTACGAAAGGATTGATAACTTTTTCGTCTGACAAGAATATGTTCTATTTAGCGGATAAAGGAGTCTCTCAAATTCAAACGTTCATATCGACTGATCGATGGAATTCCGTGGGTATCTAAACCAGGCGCTATTGTTTAGACTCAGATTCGGAACTGCTATAATAAACTGAATTTTTCATGGTGCGTCACAGCAATTGAATTTTTACCGAATGCGATAATCAATGATTCGCATGCGCCCCCTTCTTTTAATCGCCATGGATGTTTCCCCGCCGGCTGTTAGCCCCTGCCAGATCTCAAAGGCATCATTGACGGAAGTGACGGCTCGGCCACCAACGGCCGTTATAATATCCCCATTGCGCAATCCCATCCGGCGAAAAATCGAATTCGGCCGGATCCGGGAAATCTGGAAACCCTCGGAATGCGGACGGATACTCGCCTGAGATTGCAGCTTACTAATATCACCGATCGCTTGCTGGATCCGGGAACTTCTCAGCATTCTTTTTTGACGAATCGGTTGGTTTCTTTGCTGATTGTAAGCTGACGGAGTTCTATGGAATCTGCCGCTACTTTTTCGCTTGACAAGGCGCAATATCTCATTTTTGCCTTTGGCGCTCAAAATGACTTTTTCGCGCAGAATTTTTTTTATGGTCGCTCCCTGGACGACATCACCGGGTTTGTGGAGAAATTGCTGACTTCGGCGCAACTTGGCGTCGGGCTCTTCAATGATGGCATATGTGCTTGCAGTACCGTTTCCAACAACCGTTCCCCAAAGCTTCAGATTTCTCTCGGTCGGTTTGATATCTTCAACGATTATTTTTTCAACCTTCGCAACGTTGTTGGCCGTGCGTGTTTTAAATATATCTCGCTCGACGATGGCCATGTACTGAGACAGCGGGGGGACTTTAAATTCCTCCGGACTAAAGCTGTTTTTTGATATGATGGGTTTGGGCCAATCGACGGTCTCCAACTGAGCCGCAAATATTTTATAAAGGGTATCGACACCTAAAAAGCTGATTGCGGTTATCAGAAAAATATTTATCAACGGAAAAAGTCGTTTCATGATATAGATTTAAAGACACGCAGCTTTGGCTATTGCTTTGCACCCGACATTCTAGGGCTGGTACCTAAAGTTTAATAAAGCCACTTAGACCTGTAAATACATTAATTTAAGTAATAAAACGTACCTAATATGTAGGGTATCAATTAATAACCTTATTCAAATCCAATTGTTACCGCTGACCGAGCCGGACTCGGCCTTGGATTTGATAAGATTAAGCCTTGACACTTTAATTGGGCTGTCTTAATTGTCATATCTCGAAATTAATATTGACAGTTTAAATTTAGAGATGATATTAGAATAAATTTTGGTTTATAACAAATTATCACCGCTATTCAATCCTTGCTCTGGCAAATACCAGGGCTTTTATAGCCGAAAGGAGAATACATGCGAAGGTACGAAACATTTGTAGTTATTGATCCCGACGTATCTCAGGAGGAAAGAGCGCCTGTGCTTGAAAGGGTCAAAGAATTGATCACCCAGCAGGATGGTTTTTTGGTTTTCGAAGATGTTTGGGGTGAACGAAAACTGGCATATGAGATCAGAAAGAAGGAACGCGGGTTTTACGTCAGATTTGATTATTGCGGTCTGGCGTCGCTGGTCAATGAGATCGAGCGGTTCTTCCGCATTGATGATCGGGCAATCAAGTATATGACGGTTGTGCTCGACAAAGATGTCGACCTGGAAAAGGTCAAGGAAGAAAAGGCTGCAGCGGACAGCCAGCGCGAATCTGAAATGGCATCGCAGGAAACACCAGCTGAAACAGCGTCTGCAGAATTAGGTCAGGAAGAGGCTGAAGTAGAAGGAAAAAAAGAAGCAGCCGAACCGGAACCGCCAGTCGAGGAAGCGGCCCAGGCCTCCGAACCTGCTGAATCTGCAGAGGAAAAAACCCCAGCGGAAAAGAAAGAGGAGGCATAAAAATGGCCGCACCTTCAAGATCCCAAAGAAGAGACCAAAAACCCAGGAGAAAAAAACGAATATATCATCGCCGGAAAGTTTGCCGGTTCTGTGCAGATGCAAGTCTTATCATTAATTACAAAGATCCTAAATCTTTGAGATATTTTATCACCGAACGCGGTAAAATCATTCCCCGAAGATTGTCCGGTTGTTGTGCCAAGCATCAGCGAACGCTCTCCCACGCAATCAAGCGGGCCCGAACGATAGCCTTTCTGCCATATGTTGGATCTGTCGATCTGCGTTAAGTTATGGATTGCAGCTGTCCGGCAAATCGGAGATAAGCCCCGGTCTTGAATCGACACGATAAAGCGCTTAACGATCGTGATCAAAGGCGACTGCCGTTTACAGATTCATCCATGCCGCCTTCTGCAATGCGGGATTTCAGATATCATCTGGTAAATGAAGGTTTTCGACAGGATCCGGGAGATCCCCGCCTGAGGCGGACAAGCCCTCCTGTGGCGGGTTTAGGACCTCGACGTCCGCTTTATTACAGCGCCATGAAAAATTCCGGTACCAGGTGTGGATCAAACAACATGCTTCAGTTTTCAAGGAACAGTTTGCACCTCCGAATGGGCTTTTTTTTAGAGAGGCTTAATTAGGAAAAAACAATGGCAAGGGATATTGTCAGTGGCGTTTTAATTACAAGCCTGATTTTTTTTGTAGCGGTGTTTATTCCGGTCATCGGGTTTTTTGGAGCGCTGATTATTCCACTGCCGATTCTCTATTACCGTCTAAAGCTGGGCCGGAAAAATGGGGCGACAATTCCGGTAATCTCCGGCGCGATTTTATTTTTCGTGATTGGCGGAATGTCGGCGGATGTGTTGTTTTTTGCAGAGCTATTGCTGATCGGGTTCATGTTGGGAGAGCAGATCGAATACAAATATTCGATCGACAAAACAATGCTCTACACTACCGGCGCCGTGCTGATTTCCGGGTTTATGGGACTTGTCCTTTACAGCGTTTTGACCGGCGAAGGTATTTACACCGTCATATCAGACTATGTCAGCAGCAATCTTGACCTGACCATGGTATTGTATCAAAACATGGGAATGTCGGAAGAGAACGTTCATTTGATTGATCGCTTCCTGAC
>Ga0210122_1000244_pt1 | contig 18060 bp, 17 predicted proteins | sample Muzzi_CordB_D2_FD_185530 | JGI IMG/M metagenome (GOLD analysis project Ga0210122, IMG submission 185530) | Wetland microbial communities from San Francisco Bay, California, USA, that impact long-term carbon sequestration - Muzzi_CordB_D2 (SPAdes) | ecosystem: Environmental > Aquatic > Marine >... | reverse complement strand
AACCGCCGCAGCAAAGAACCGGGTGAACAGCCCGAGCACGATGCAGATCGCCCCAACCGTTTCAAGAAATATGGCTCCCGAAGCAAACAATGTGCCCGGAACGAAACCTACCTTGGTCATGAATCCGCTGATGCCGGCGAGGCCGACTTGCAATTTGATCCATCCGTGAACGAACAAGATGCCGCCCGCCGTCGCCCGGACCACAAGATATGAGAAATCGGAAGCCCACCCATAAAAGCCGGCCAGACCTGGGAAGACGAGTTTTGGTTCGTCAACGCGTCCGTTCATGTTTGCCCCCTGAAATTGCTGTTTCCGCCCGGCTGGGGCGGCAAGTTATTATACTAAAGTTTAACAAGGCGTCGTCAGGGGGGTACCGGCGTAGGGGGCAACGAACGGTGGAAAACCATGCCGGAAAGGCAGAAAAACGGCGTTCAGGCCGGCGCGCGGGGCACCAGGAACACTTCGTCGGTCATCGGCGCGCCAGCAATCCGGCAGCGGCCGCCGGCGACGCCGACGCGACCCTCCGCCACCAGCTGCAACGCCAGCGGATAAATGCGGTGCTCGATCCGGATGACGCGGGCAGCCAGACTCTCCTCGCTGTCGTCATCGCGCACGGCCAGCGCGCCTTGCGCCACGATCGGGCCGGAATCCATCTCGGGCACGACAAAATGCACGGTAGCGCCGTGGATCTTCACGCCCGCCTCCAGCGCGCGCCGGTGCGTGTCGAGGCCCTTGAAGGCGGGTAGCAGGGCAGGGTGGATATTGAGCATGCGATTTGGCCATTGACCCACGAGCCACGGCGTCAGCAGCCGCATGAAGCCGGCGAGGCAGACAATGTCGATGCGGTGCTTTTCCAGCACCGCTTGCAGCGCGCGCTCGAAACCGGCGCGGTCTTTGCCATAGTTAGTGTGATCAACGACGGCCGTGGTAATGCCGGCGGCACGCGCGGTTTGCAGGCCGCCGGCGTCGGGCCGGTTCGACGCCACCAGCACGATCTCGGCCGGGTAGTCCTTGCCCTGCGCGGCTTCGATCAATGCCGCCATGTTGGAGCCGCGGCCGGAAATCAGAATGCCGACGCGCTTGCGGCTCATTGTGTCACCCGAGGTCAAGCTTGCCGTCATAGCTGACGCGCACACCGCCCGCCGCCCGCGCTACCGTTCCGATCTTCATTGCCCGTTCGCCGGCCTCGGCGAATGCCTGCATCACCGCGTCGGCATCGGTTGAGGCCGTCACCGCGACCATGCCGATGCCGCAATTGAAGGTGCGCAGCATTTCCGTTTCGGCAATGCCGCCTGCCTGCGCCAGCCATCGGAACACTGGCAGCAGTGGCACGGCGTCGAGATCGATGCGGGCGCCGAAACCCTTCGGCAGCATGCGCGGAATGTTTTCGGTAAATCCGCCGCCGGTGATGTGGGCGAACCCCTTCACCGCCCTGGTGGCGCGCAGCGCGGCAAGGCAGGCTTTCACGTAGATGCGCGTCGGCACCAGGATCGCGTCGCCGAGCATCTGCCTGGAGGCGAACGGCGCCGGGTCGCGCCAGGCCAGACCGGTCTTTTCGATCACCTTGCGCACGAGGGAAAAGCCGTTGGAATGCACCCCGGAGGAGGCGAGGCCGATGATGATGTCACCTTCCGCGAAATCGGCGCGCGGCAGCAGCTGTCCACGCTCGGCGGCGCCGACGGCGAAACCCGCCAGGTCGTAGTCGTCGCCGGCATAGAGACCAGGCATTTCCGCCGTCTCGCCGCCGATCAGGGCGCAGCCGGCCTCGCGGCAGCCGATACTGATGCCGGCGATTACGGCGGCGCCGATTTCCGGCTCGAGCTTTCCACAGGCGAAGTAGTCGAGGAAGAACAGAGGCTCGGCCCCTTGCACCACCAGGTCGTTGACGCTCATGGCCACCAGGTCGATGCCGATGGTGTCGTGGCGACCGGTTTCGATGGCGATCTTGACCTTGGTGCCGACGCCGTCGGTCGCCGCCACCAGTACCGGGTCGGTGAAGCCCGCCCGCTTGAGATCGAACAGCCCGCCGAAACCGCCAATTTCCGCATCCGCCCCGGCGCGCGCGGTGGCTCGCACCAGTGGCTTGATCAGGTCCACCATCCGGTTGCCGGCGTCGATATCAACACCGGCCTGCGCATATGTGAATCCGCGCTCCTTTTCTGCCATGATGGCCCTCGTCAGCGCATGACACCGAAAAGCGGGCAGCGGTTTTCGGGAAAGGTCATACGCAAGCCAAATGTTAGGGGCGCTGTGGGTCAATCTGAGCGGAGCAGGCTTGGACGCCGGGGTCCTACGTGGGAATCGCAAGTCGCGCAATGGTCCATCGGTTGTTATACTCCGGCACAGGGATCGGCGCGTTGCCGGCTGCACAGGTCCGGGCGCGCCGCCAAGTCGGGTTTGCCTTGAGTATTCCTAACCTCATTACGCTGGGCCGCATTTTGCTGGTCCCGATCGTGGTCTGGGCGATCGCATCCGGGGAGATGTGGATCGCCTTCGTTCTGTTTCTGGTCGCCGGCGTCAGCGACGCGGTGGACGGCTATCTGGCCAAGCGCTTCGACATGGCCAGCGTGCTCGGCGCCTATCTCGATCCGCTTGCCGACAAGGCGCTGATTGTCTCGATTTATCTTACCCTGGGAATCAACGGCGAGATTCCGCGCTGGCTGGTAATTCTGGTGGTCTCGCGCGACATCATGATCGTCGGCGGGGTGGTGCTGTCCTGGCTGGTGGGCAGCCCGCTCAAGATGCGGCCGCTGCTGGTGTCCAAGCTCAACACCGTGGCGCAGATCGTCTTTGCCTGCGTGGTGCTCGGCTCGCTCGGCTTTGGCATCGACGTGGGACCGCTCAATGTCGTGCTGATGGGGCTGGTGGCGGTGCTCACCCTGCTGTCGATCGCCGCCTATCTGATCGAATGGGCGCGCCACATGAACGCCGCGATGGCCGGCCAGTGAGCCCGCAGCCATCAACGCCCGCCGGACACGGGCTGCCGCTCCAGCGCCAGGTCGTGTTTTGGCTCGGCGCGCTCGCCGTGTTCATCTTCCTGCTTTGGCTGCTGGCCGACATCTTGCTGCCCTTCATCGCCGGCCTTGCCATCGCCTACCTGCTCACGCCGTTGACCGACCGGCTCGAACGCCTCGGCGTCAACCGGCTGGTCGCCGCCTTGCTGATCATCGCGGTTGCGGTGTTTGCCTTCGTGCTGTTGATCCTGCTGGTGGCGCCGATCCTCGGGAGCCAACTCACCTCCTTCATCGCCAACATCCCGGGCTATGTCGGCAAGTTGCAAACCTTGATCAACGACCAGAGCCGGCCCTGGGTGCAGAAACTGATCGGCGCCGGCTTCAACCCCGACAAGTCGATCGGCGATCTGGTGACGCAAGGGATGGGCTGGCTGACCACCTTTCTGCGCTCGCTGTGGTCGGGCGGGCGCGCGCTGGTTTCATTGTTCTCGCTGGTCGTGGTCACGCCGGTGGTCGCCTTTTATCTGATCTACGACTGGCACAACATGATCGACACCGTCGACGGCTGGGTGCCGGTCGAGCAGCGCGAGACCGTGCGCGGGCTGGCGCGCGAAATCGATGCCGCCATTGCCGGCTTCGTGCGCGGGCAGTCGGCGGTCTGCCTCATCCTCGGTTCGTTCTACGCGGTGGCGCTGACGCTGTCCGGGCTCAACTTCGGTCTGCTCATCGGCCTGATCTCCGGCCTGATCACTTTCATTCCCTATGTCGGCTCGATGACCGGGTTGATGCTGTCGCTCGGCGTCGCCGTTGCGCAATTCTGGCCGGACTACGGCTCCATCATCATGGTGCTGGCCATCTTCCTGTTCGGGCAGTTCCTCGAGGGCAATCTGCTGGCGCCCAAGCTGGTGGGCGAGGGCGTCGGCCTGCATCCGGTCTGGATCATCTTCGCGCTGCTCGCCTTCGGCTATCTGTTCGGCTTTGTCGGCCTGCTGGTCGCGGTCCCACTGGCGGCGACCATCGGCGTGCTCGCCCGCTTCGCGCTGCGCCGCTATCTGAACAGCGCGTTCTACACCGGCCAGTCGACGGATTGAGCGCCATGGGCCAGCCGGTATCGCCGCGACAACTGGTGCTCGCGCTTCCGCACGCCGAAAGCTTCGCGCGCGATGATTTCCTCGCCGGCCCGTCGAACGCGGCGGCGCTGGCCCTGATCGAGCGCTGGCCGGACTGGCCGGCGCGTGTGATGGCGTTGGTCGGGCCGGAGGGGTCGGGCAAGAGTCACCTCGCTGCGGTTTGGGCGGAGATGACAGGCGCGCGCGTGCTGGCAGCCAAATTGCTGGGCGAGACCGACCTGCCGACGGCTGTCGCCACCGGCGCGCTGGTGGTGGAGGACCTGGAGCCGGCGGTGCTCGACGAGCGCGCGCTGTTCCATCTGCTCAATCTTGCGCGCGAGGAGGACGCCTGTGTGATGATCACTGCGCGCACGCCCCCTGCCACGTGTCCGGTGAGCATCCGCGACCTTGCCTCGCGCCTGCGCGCGGTGCCCGCCGTCACGCTGGCGGCGCCCGACGACGCTTTGCTGCGCTCGCTGATCGTCAAGCTCGCCGCCGACCGGCAGCTCAGTGTCGATCAACCGCTGGTCAACTATCTGGCCAACCGCATCGAACGTTCCTTCGCCGCCGCCCGCGCGGCGGTCATGCGCATCGACCAGGAAGCGATGCGCCAGCAGCGGCCGGTGACGCGGGCGCTGGCCGCCGAACTGTTCCGCGACCCCGCCGCTTGACGGGCGGGGCCGTTCGGGCGCGAACTGTCATGCAGCCGCCACTTTCGTTGGCTAGCCTCGCCCGCTCATAAAATTGCATTTTCTAATGGCAGATCGCGGACAAGCTATTGCGCAAACAGAGGAAATTGCCTCGGCCCAGAACCGGGAGCAGGTTCTTTCGGTTGCCGAATCCGCCGCCGAACCGTCATTGCGCGCGCGCCCCGAGCGCTTCATCAACCGCGAACTGTCGTGGCTGCACTTCAACCGCCGTGTGCTCGAGGAGGCCGCCAACGAGCATCATCCGCTGCTGGAGCGGGTGCGCTTCCTGTCGATCTCGGCCAACAATCTCGATGAATTCTTCATGGTGCGCGTCGCCGGCGTAAAAGGCCAGGTGCGTCAGGGCATCATGACGCGGAGCCCGGACGGACTCACCCCGTCGGATCAGCTCGCTACCATCGTCGCGGCAGTGGCGCGGCTGGCCAGCGATCAGCAGCAGCGCTGGATCGAGTTGCGCTCCGATCTCGCCGCCGCCGGTGTCAGTCTGGTCGAAGGCGCCGACCTCAACAAGCCGGAGCGTGTCTGGCTGGAGGAGCATTTCCTCACCCACGTGTTCCCGCTGCTCACGCCGCTGGCCATCGACCCGGCGCATCCGTTCCCCTTCATCCCCAATCTCGGCTTCTCGCTGGCGCTGCAGCTCGCGCGTCAGGGCGACGGCAGGGCGATGAACGCGCTCATCCGCATACCGCAGAAGATCGAGCGTTTCATCAAGCTGCCGACCGGCAACGCTCACGACATGCGCCTGATCGCGCTCGAGGAAGCGACACAACAATTCATCGGCCGGCTGTTTCCCGGCTATGCGGTGACGGGGCAGGGCGCCTTCCGGCTCATCCGCGACTCTGAAGTGGAAATCGAGGAAGAAGCCGAAGATCTGGTGCGCACCTTCGAGACCGCGCTCAAGCAGCGCCGGCGCGGATCGGTGATCCGGCTCGAACTCGACGCCAAGATGCCGGCGGAACTGCGCACCTTCGTGCAGCAGGCGCTGGCTGTGGCCGATGACGAGGTGTTCCTGGTCGACGGGGTGCTCGCGCTCAACGACCTCGCCCAGCTCACCAGGCTCGACCGGCCCGATCTCGAATTCGTGCCCTATAATCCGCGCTATCCGGAACGCATCCGCGACCACGGCGGCGACTGCTTCGCCGCCATCCGCCAGAAGGATCTGGTCGTCCATCACCCCTACGAATCCTTCGACGTGGTGGTGCAGTTTCTCCAGCAGGCCGCGCGCGATCCCGACGTGGTCGCCATCAAGCAGACGCTGTACCGCACCAGCGCGGAATCGCCGATCGTCAAGACGCTGGTGGAGGCGGCCGAAGCCGGCAAATCGGTCACCGCGCTGGTCGAACTCAAGGCGCGCTTCGACGAAGAAGCCAATATCCGCTGGGCGCGCGACCTCGAGCGCGCCGGCGTGCAGGTGGTCTACGGCTTCATCGAGTTGAAGACGCACGCCAAGCTGTCGTTGGTGGTGCGCCGCGAGGCGGGTTCGCTCGCCACCTATGTGCATGTCGGCACCGGCAATTATCATCCGGTGACCGCGCGCATCTATACCGATCTGTCGTTCTTTAGCGCCGATCTGGTGATCGGCCGCGACGTCGCCCGCATCTTCAACTACATCACCGGCTATGCCGAGCCGGCCGACATCGAGCGCATGGCGATCTCGCCGATTTCCTTGCGCAGCCGCATCCTCGAGCATATCGGGCAGGAAGTGGCCAACGCCAAGGCCGGCAAGCCGGCGGCGATCTGGATGAAGATGAACGCGCTGGTCGATCCCGGCATCATCGACGCGCTCTACGACGCCTCCGGCGCCGGCGTTCCCATCGACCTGGTCGTGCGCGGCATCTGCTGCCTGCGGCCGGAGGTGCCGGAGCTGTCCGACAATATCCGGGTGAAATCCATCGTCGGCCGTTTCCTCGAGCACAGCCGCATCTATTGCTTCGGCAACGGCCACCGGCTGCCGCATTCCGAAGCGGTGGTATACATTTCCTCCGCCGACATGATGCCGCGCAACCTCGACCGCCGGGTCGAGGTGCTGTGCCCGATTCCCAATCCGACTGTGCATGAGCAGATTCTGGACCAGATTATGGTCGCGAATCTGATGGACAACGAGCAGAGTTGGGACCTGTTGCCGGACGGCAGTTCCACGCGCATAAAGGCCGAGCCGGGCGAGGAACCGTTCAACGCCCACAAGTATTTCATGACCAATCCGAGCTTGTCGGGCCGTGGCAAATCGCTCAAAGAATCGTCCCCGCGCAGCCTTATACGCCGCCTCTTCAAGGGCGCGTAAACACTTGCCGGGGCTGCGCCCGGCCAAGGGCCGGCTTGACCACGGCCCGCCGATTGCGGTGATCGACATCGGCTCCAACTCGGTTCGCCTGGTGATCTACGAGGCGCTGACGCGGGCGCCGACCCCGATCTTCAACGAGAAGGTACTGGCCGGCCTCGGCCGCGAGGTGCAGTCGACCGGCCTGTTGGCGCAGGAGGCGATCGACACCGCGCTGGCCGCGCTCAGGCGTTTTCGCGCCTTGTGCGACATCCTGCATGTGCGCCGCATCTGGGCGATCGCCACGGCGGCCTGCCGCGACGCCCGCAACGGCCGCGCCTTCATTGCCCAGGCCGAGCGCATTTGCCGCACGCCGATCAAGATGCTGTCCGGTACGCGCGAGGCCAATCTCACTGCGCTCGGCGTGATCTCGGGCATCCACAAGCCGGACGGCATTATCGGCGACCTTGGCGGCGGCTCGCTGGAGCTGATCGACGTGCACGGCGCGCGCGCGCGCCACGGGCTGACGTTGCCGCTTGGCGGCCTTGCCCTGCGCGACATCGCCGGCAAGTCGATCAAGAAGGCGGAGAAGTTTGTCGCCAGGACCTTCGCCGGTCTCGACATGCTGGAGGAGGGTGAGGGCCGCCGTTTCTATGCGGTGGGCGGCACCTGGCGCGCGCTGGCGCGGCTGCACATGTGGCAGACCGGCTACCCCTTCCACGTCATGCACAACTACCGCATCTCCGCCCGCGAGGCGCTGGAATTCGCCCGGCTGGTGCACCGGGTCGACCCCGAGACGCTGTCGAAGATCGAAGTCGTCAACGCCGCCCGCCGCCCGCTGTTGCCCTATGCCGCGCTGGTGATGGAGCATCTGCTCGACGCCATGCGGCCGAAGGAAGTGATCGTTTCGGTGCTCGGCGTGCGCGAGGGCCTGCTTTATTCGCTGCTCAAGCAGAAGGAGCGCGCGCGCGATCCGTTGATCCAGGCCGCCGCCGACCTCAACGTGCTGCGTTCGCGCTCTCCGCATCACGGCGAGGAACTGATCGCCTGGACCGACCGGCTGATGCAGTCCTCCGGCATCGAGGAAACCGGGGAGGAGCGCCGCCTGCGCCACGCCGCCTGCCTGCTCGGCGATATCGGCTGGCGCGCGCATCCCGACTATCGTGGCGAGCAGGCGATGAACATCATCGCCAACGGCGCCTTCATCGCCATCGACCATTCCGGTCGCGCCTATCTGGCGCTGTCGGTCTATTTCCGTCACGCCGGGCTGGGCGAGGACGAGCTGTCGCCGCGGCTGCGCGAGCTCGCCACCGCCCGCATCCTCGACCGCGCGCGCGTGCTCGGCGCCGCCATGCGTGTCGCCTATATCCTCACCGCCGGGCAAGACGGCGTGCTGCCGAAGACGCCGATGCAGGTGCGGCGCGGCAAGCTGGTGCTGACCCTGCGCGGCAAGCACCGCGGGCTCGCCGGCGACCGCCTGTCCAGCCGGCTGCGCCAGCTCGGCCGGCTGATCGGCCGTGAGGCGGCCATCGAGACGTGACGGGCGGGGCACGGTCCGGCGCGAATGCGGCGCCTGATGTCCGTTGCGCTTATGGCGTCGCTAGTCGCATCGGACGGTCATGCCGCCGTCGACCACGATCTCGGTGCCGGTGATAAAGCGCGCCTCGTCGGAGGCGAGGAACAGCGCGGCGTTGGCGGTGTCGCGGCCGTCGCCCATGAAGCCGAGCGGAATGCGCTTGATCCGTGACGCGAGCAGGGCCCCGACGTCGCCGCCGGTGCGCTGGCCGGCAAGGCGGGCCTCCACCATCGGCGTGTGCAATTGGCCCGGAACGACCGTGTTCACGCGGATGCCTTTGCTCGCGTATTGCACGGCCACCACCCGCGACATCTGGATGACGCCGGCCTTGGTCGAGGCGTAACCGACTTGCGGCGAGCCGGTCCAGCGCAGGCCGGAGCTCGAGGCCACGTTGACGATGGCGCCCTTTTTCTGGCGCTCCATGATGGGCAGCACGTTCTTCAAGGTCAGAAATACGCTCTTGAGATTAAAGTCGACCTGCCATTGGAAGACTTCTTCCGTCATCTCCACCGGCCCGCCGTGCGCCGAGCCGCCGACATTGTTCACCAGCACATCGACCCGGCCGTAGTGCCTGGCGCAGGCCTCGACCATGGCCGCCACCGACTCGCCGCTGGTGACGTCGCACTGGTGCACGACGATCTCGCCGCCGGCTTCCTTCACGTGCTGGACCGTCTCCTCCACGCTCTCGGGCTTCAGATCGACCGCGAATATCCTGGCGCCTTCCTCGGCGAACCGCACGGCGGTGGCGCGCCCGTTGCCCCAGCCCGGCGCGACGCAGCCGGCGCCGGTGACGATCGCGACCTTGTCCTGCAAACGCCCGCCCATTTTCTTGTTCTCCTTATGCCCTGGCCGCCGGTGCGAAGCGGTAGAGGCGCTGCGGGTTGTCGACCAGCAGCGCCTGGCGCTGCGCTGCGCCCGGCGCAATCTCCGCCAGCAGGTCGACCAGCACGCCGTCGTCGGGCACCGGCCCCTGATGGTTGGGGTGCGGCCAGTCGAGCCCCCAGACGCAGCGGTCGCCCGCCGCTTCCACCAGCTTGCGGGCAAACGGCACCGCGTCGGCGTAGGGCGGGCCCTGGCGGGTGGCGCGGTCTGCGCCGCTCACCTTCACCCACACATTGCGGTCTTCCAGCAGCTTGAGCAGGTTCCTGAACGGCTCCTGGTCGAGCCCCTGCGAGGCGTCCACCCGGCCCATGTGGTCGATCACCACCGGTACCGGCGAGCGCCTGAGCGCCGGCGTCAGTTCGCCGATCAATTCGGCGGCCATGTGGATCTGCAAATGCCAGCCGATGTCGGCCAGCCGCCGGCCAAAGGCGATCGCCTCGTCAATCGGTGCGCCCTTGGCCAAATGCGGCATGTAGTGGAAGCGGGCGCCGCGGAAGCCGGCGCCGTCGAGCCGCTTGAGCTCGGCATCGGAAATGCTGGTCGGCACCAGCGCGACGCCGAGATAGGCGCCCCCCTTGGCGGCGAGCGCATCGGCGGTGGCGGACAGGTCATAACCGTGCGCCGCCGTATGCACGATGACACAGCGCTCGATACCGAGCATCGCGTGCAGGGCGAACAGCGCCTCCTTTGGCGCGTCGGACGGAGTGTAGCTGCGCCCCTCCGCGAAGGGAAAGCGCGCGCGCGGACCGAAGACGTGCACGTGCGCGTCGCAGGCACCGGGCGGCAATTTGAGCCTCGGCTGGCTCGGTGAAGACGTCCAGGTCGGCTGTTCTGGCGTGTCGGCAGACTGCGTCATGATATGCGTGTCCTTCAGACAGCTTCGGCGTGCAGGCGCGCGAAGGCAGGTTCGCGCGCGGCGAACGCAGCAAGCCAGTGTGCCAGGCGCGGATAGTGCTCCCGCCAATCCACCGGCTTGCGCCAGTCGAGATAGCCGAGTGCGCAGGACAACCCGATCGACGCGATGTCGGTGACGGCGGGGTCGGGCAATGCCGCCTCGAAGGCGGCGAGGCCGCGCGTGATCTTGCCGCGCTGATGCGTCAGCCAGCGCGCGGACTGTGTGCCGGCAGCGCGGAAGCGGTCCTCGTAGACCGTCAGCAGCGCAGCGTCGGTAATGCCGTCTGCCAGTGCCGCGCGCGTCAGCGCCCGGTAGCGGGAAAGCCCGCGCGCCGGCAGCAGCCGCTCGTTCCCGGCCAGCTCTTGAAGAAATTCGATAATCACCCGGCTATCGTAAAGTGCGGTGCCGTCGGCCAGCAGCAGACAGGGAATTTTGCCGAGCGGGTTTTGCGAACGCAGCGTATCGCTCTCGTCGAGCGTATTTGCCGGCAGCAGCGCGATGCGGTGGCTGAGGCCAAGAACTTCCGCGGCCATGCGCACTTTGCGACCGAATGGCGAGGTGAGCGTCGTGCGCAGCACGAACTGGTCTTGCGAAGGAGTGGGCGCGGACGTTTCACCGTGCATGGCGTGCTCTAGCGCATCGTGCTCGGCAGGTAGAGCGCCATCTGCGGGAACAGGCAGAGCAGAAACAGCATCACGAAGCCGGCAATGATGTAGGGCACGAGCCCCATGAACACGTGTTCGAGATCGACCCGACCGTTCGAGGCGCCCTGCACGACGAAGCAGTTGACGCCGACCGGCGGGGTGACGGCGCCGATCTCCACCAGCAGCACAACGAACACGCCGAACCAGATCGGGTCGAAGCCGAGCGTCATCATCACCGGATGGGAAATCGGCAGGGTGATGGCGAGCAGCGCGGGTGCGTCCATCATCATGCCGAAGATCAGGTAGATCACCGTGATCATCAGCACGATCACCCAGCGGTTGACGTCGAGGCCGGTGAGGAAGTCGCCCAGCGTGTTGGCGACGCCGCTGAGCGCCAGGAAGCGCGAGAAGATGAGAGCGCAGATGATGATGGCGAAGATCATCGCCGAGGTCTTCACCGTCTCGCGCAACGCGCCCATGAGTTCCAGCTTCTTGAAGCTGCGCTGGCGGATCAGCGCCAGCATCAGGGTTACGGCGGCGCCGGCGCCGCCGGCCTCGGTCGGGGTGAACACGCCGACATAGAGCCCGAGTATGATGCAGGCGATCACCAGCACCAGCGGCCCGGCGAGCCGCAGCGAATAGAGCTTCTCGCGCAACGTAAAAGACTCTTCGCTGCGCGGCGCGTATTCCGGATGGCGCCACACGGTGTAGAACGTCGCCATGCACAGCACCGCGGCGAACACGAGGCCGGGAATGACGCCGGCGATCAGCAGCCCGCCGATCGACGTGTCGGTCAGGATGCCGAAGATCACCATCACCGCGCTCGGCGGGATCATCACCGCCAGCGTGCCGGCGATGGCGATGGAGGCGGAGGCCAGACGCTTGTCGTAGCCGCGGTCGAGCATCTGCGGCAGCGCCAGCTTGGTGAAGACGGTGGCGGTGCCGATCGAGGAGCCGGAGGCGGCACCGAAGGCGGCGGCGCCCAGCGTGGTCGAGACCGCGAGGCCCCCCGGCAGCCGGCCGAACCATTTGTGGGCGGCGTCGAACAGATCCTCGCCGAGCCCGGCGCGCATGGCGAACATGCCCATCAGCAGGAAAAGCGGAATGACGCTGAAATGAAAGCTGTGGGTGGTATCGAAGAACACGGTACTCAGCATCGAGGTGGCGGCCTGGAAGCCGACCACGGACATGAGGCCGAGCGCGCCGACCGCGCCGAGCGCCACCATCACGTTGATGCCGGCCAGGATGGCGGCGAACAGCGCGACGACGCCGATGAAGCCGATTTCGAGCGCGCCCATCAGATATGTTCCATGGCGCGTTCGTCGTCCGCCGCGATCGGCATCATGGTCTCGGCGATGGCATCGAGCAGGAACTGAAAGGCGAGCGTGGCGAGACCGAAGAACACCACGAATTTCATCGGCCAGAGCGGAAATACGATCTCGCCCCATTCCTGCTCGTTGAAGGAGTAGGCCTGGGCGGCGAATATCCAGGCGGCGTAGCTGCACCAGATAAAGAAGGCGCAGCCGCCCAGCATGGCGATCACGGTGAGAATGCGCTGGACGGGCTGGGGCAGCCGGCGCGTCAGCAGGTTCACCCGGATGTGGCCGCCGTCATACTGGGTGAGCGCGATCGAGCAGAAGATGATCAGCACCAGCAGGGATTCGGTGAATTCCAGCGTGCCGGTCAGCGGCTTGTTGAACAGATAGCGGCCGATGATGTTGGCCACCACCAGGACCATGGTGAGAAGAGTGGCGGCGACCGATATCAGCCCGACGCCGCGCAACAGGCAGCCGTAGCCCCGGTACAGGCGTTGAAAGGCGGCCATCGTGGCGGTCTCGCGCAAGGGCGGGCGGCCCAGAGGGCCGCCCGCTTCGTGCCGATCGGTGTGTGCCGATCAGCGGTTTTCGATCTCGTCCACGATCTGCTGGGTCTGCTCGTCGGTCAACCCGGCGGCCTTGGCCTTGTCGACCCACTTCTGCCGCACCGCCTGCACGTCCGCCGACTTGAGCGCCGCATCGAGCGAGTCCGCCGACAGCTTGGTGACGGTCACGCCCTTCTTCTTCCAGCCCGCCAGGATTTCCTGGGTGAGTTCGTCGAGGGTGACCGTGTAACGCATGGCGTATTCGCGGCCGAGGCCGTCGATGATCGCCCTGGTCTGCGGATCGAGCGCGTTGTAGCTCTTCAGGTTCATGGCGACCAGGTGGCCGAAGGAGGCGCCGATCGGCACGTCGACGTAGTATTTCGCCACTTCGTCGTATTTCCAGCCGTGCGCCAGCGACGGACCGATCGGCGAGCAGTCGAGGATGCCGCGCTGCAGCGCCTCATAACCGTCCGCGGACGCCATCGAGACCGGCGTGCCGCCGAGCGCCTTCACCAGCGCCGGATAGGCGAAGCCGTAGGTGCGGATGCGCTTGCCCTTCAGGTCGGCGATCGACTTGACCGGCTTGTTGCAGATCAGGCCGTATTTCTCCAGCGGCCGGTAGCCGATGACCTTGAGATTGTACTTCTCAAGTTCCTTGCCGAACTGCGGATACTGCCGGTGCCACAGCTCCAGCAACTCCGCGATCTCGATGGTCGAATGCGGCTGCGGGATGTAGTAGCCGATCGCGTTGTTGAGCGGGAACTTGTCCTGGAAATACGGGGTGATGATGTCGCCGATGTCGCCGGCGCCGCCCGACAGCGCGTCCGGAATTTCCTTCGACTTGGCGACGCTGCCGCCCCAGAACATCTGGATGGTATCTTTGCCGCCGGTGCGCTTCTTGAACTCCTCGACGAACCACTTGGTGCTGATCGACTGCGCGTCGTTGGAGGCTTCGGGCTTGAATGTGATCCACTTCAGCGTCTTCGCCTGGGCTTGCGAGGCAAGTCCGGCAAACCCAAATGCGACAACGACGGCGGCTGCCGTCACGCAGCTACGGGCAAAGAGTCGCGGCATTTTTCTTCCTCCCTGATGGTGTGCTTCTTGATCGAAAACGATAGTTGCAGGCCGTTCACGCCGCAATGGTCGGCCGGCGCGCGGGCGATACTTTCTCGCTATGGCTTTTGCGGTGCGGCAACGGAGGGCGATACAGCCGGCCGTGCCGTCAGTTGATTTGTGCCCCCGCCCAATGCTTGTCGCGCACCAGCTTGCAGCAGACGTCGCGCAGCATGCCGCCGGCGTCGCGCACCTGCTTGGGAAGCTGCCCGTCCCTCAGCGTAACGATGGTGACCTTGGTGGAAATCGTCGGGCGCACGATCGGATAAGCCGCGAGCTTCCCGGCCTCCAGTTCCTCCTGCACCGCGGCGTAGGTGAGGATGGTATAGCCGAGGCCCTTCTCGACCATCGCCTTGGCGAAGGCGACGCTGTCGGCCTCGATCTTGATGCGCAACTGCACCCCGTGTTCGTGCGCCGCATGTTCGACCAGGCGCCGGTTGCTGTGCGCCATGTTGGGCAGGATCAACGGCAGTTCGGCGAGATCGCGGACGCGAAAGGTCGTGCGGTGTTTTCGGCCGTTGCGGTGGCGCGCGGCCGGGCCGATGACGAGCATGCGTTCGGTCAGCAAAGGCTGGATATGCAGGGCTTCGAGGTGGGGCGGATTGTGCAGGATGGCGATATCGATCCGCTTTTCCAGCAGCCACTCCTGCAGCGAACTGGAAACGCCCTCGCGCATGTGCAGCGTGGTCTGCGGCCAGGCCTGCTGGAAGCGCTCGGCAAACGGCGGAATGAGCAGCCGTCCCGCCGCCGGCGGCACGCCCAGCGTCAGGCGGCCGCGGTCCGGCGAAACGTCTTCCCTGATCTCTTCGCTGGTCTGATGAACGAGAAGGGTGATGGCTTCGGCGCGTTCGAGCAGCAGCGAGCCCGCCGCGCTGAGGCGCACGCCACGCCCGTGCCGGGCGAACAGCGAAACACCGAGCTCCTGCTCCAGCTTGCGGATCTGCCGGCTGAGCGCGGGTTGCGCCAGGCGCAATTCGTCGGCCGCCCGGCTCACGCTGCCGGCGCGGGCGACGTGCATGAAGTTTCTCAGTTGCCGCAATTCCATGATGGCTCACACCGTCCCATGCCGCAGCGGCATAGCTTACCGGTTGTGCTGACGCGGTCAAACCAGCCGCGGCCGTGAGCCCGGCGGATCGATGTGCTAAGAGCCGTGGCCACAGGGACAGGCCGCAGCAACCATGAGTGAGCACGACATCACTGGCGCAATTCGACTCCTCGTTCTGGAAGGCGACGGTATCGGGCCGGAGATCATGGCCGCCACGGTGACGGTCTTGCGCGCGGCCACGCGCGTCTTCGATCTGCCGATCGGCTCCGACACGGCCGCAATCGGCTGGGCGGCGTACCGCGCCAGCGGCACCACGTTGCCGTCCGCCGTCCTCGACAAGGCCAGGGCGGTGGACGGCATTCTGCTCGGTCCGGTTTCGCACAACGAATATCCGCCGGTTGCCGAGGGCGGCCGCAATCCGTCCGGCGAATTGCGAAAACAGCTCGATCTTTTCGCCAACATCCGGCCGGCGCGCTCGCGGGAGGGCTTTCCGCCGCGCTGCGGCAAGCCGGTCGATCTGGTCATCGTGCGCGAGAATACCGAGGGCTTCTATGCCGATCGCTCGATGGCGGTCGGCCCCGGCGAGTTCATGCCGACGCCCGACCTTGCGCTCAGCGTGCGCAAGATCACGCGCGAAGGCTCGACCCGCATCGCCGAGACGGCGTTCAAGCTCGCCATGCAGCGCCGGCGCAAGGTCACGGCCGTGCACAAGTCCAATGTGCTGCGCCTGTCAGACGGGCTCTACCTTGAATGCACCCGCGCCGTGGCGGCGCGTTATCCGGACGTGCAATACGAGGAGCGCATTGTCGACGCCATGGCGGCGTTGCTGGTGCGCGACGCCGGCCTGTTCGACGTGATCGTCACCACCAACATGTTCGGCGATATTTTGTCGGACGAAGCCTCGGAGATTTCCGGCAGCCTGGGCCTGGCGGCCTCGCTCAACGCCGGCCGCGATCACGCGGTGGCGCAGGCGCAGCACGGATCCGCGCCCGATATCGCCGGCAAGGACGTCGCCAACCCGTCGTCGCTCATCGGTTCGGCGGCGATGCTGCTGGCCTGGCTGGGCGAGCGGCGCGGCAACGACAGGCTCGGTCACGCCGCGCGGGCGATCGAGGCGGCGCTCGACCGCGTCATCGCCGATCCCGGCTCGCGCACCGCCGACATGGGCGGCCGGCTCGGCACGCACGCATTTGCGGACAAGGTGGCGCAGGCGATCGGCGGCGGGCGATGAAGCGTCAGTCGAAGCCGTAAAGCCGCGCCGGATTGCTCACCAGGACCCGGTGCACCAGGGCGTCGTCTTTCAGCCAGCGCGGCACCATGGCATCCAGGGTGCATGAATTGTCGCTGCCGTAGCAGCTCGGCTGCACCACCACCGCGCGCGTGACCTGCAGGCGCCGCAGCATGGCCGCGAGATCGCGGACCGGGGCGTCCTTCGGCGTATAGCTGCGCTCGCGCGCCAGCGGGAAGCGCTGCTTCGGGCCGATGACGTGGACGTGGCAGTCGCATGATCCGCGCGGAGGGAAGGCCATGGTTCACCGCTGTTCGACGCCCGGGATTGATACCAACACGATCGGTCAATTCGGCTGCGAAAGGACAAACCCCTGCCGGTGGCCGAAAGCAGCCGTTGCACCATCGCGGCGGCGCGTTCCGCCTATTGGATCACCGGCTACTTGCCAAGCCGCGCCTGGCCCTCCCGGTCCGACGGGCGCGCCGCCTAACTTTTCTCCACCGCCACCACGCGGCCTTTCTCCACCGCCAGCGCCAGCCTGCCGTGCTTGAGCGCCAGCGCCTTGTCGCCGAACAGCTCGCGCCGCCAGCCCTTCAGCGCCGGCACGTCGGCTTCGTCGTCGGCGGCGATGCGGTCGAGCTCGTCAACGGTGGCGATCACCTTGGCGGCGACGCCGTGGCGCTCGGCGGTCATGCGCAGCAGCACCTTGAGCAGCTCGACGGTGGCCGCCCCGTTCGGCGCCGGGCGGAAGCGCTCCAGCCGCGGCAGCGTCTTGGGGTCGCGCGCAAGCCCGCGCGCCACCGCCTCGACGATCTCGGCGCCCCAGCGCGAGCGCTCGAAGCCCTTGGGCAGCGAGCGCAGGTTGGCCAGCCGCTCCACCGAGGTCGGATGTTGCACGGCGATGTCGCCGATGGCGTCGTCCTTGAGCACGCGCGAGCGCGGCACGTCGCGGGTCTGCGCCTCGAGCTCGCGCCAGGCGGCGACCTCGATCAGCACGGCCAGATCCTTCGGCTTGCGCACGCGGGTCTTCAGCCGCTCCCAGGCGCGCGCCGGGTCCATGCGGTAGGTCTCCGGCGACGTGAGCACGGCCATCTCCGCCTCGACCCAGTCGGTGCGCCCGCGCTTGTCGAGGTCCTCCGCCAGCTTGAGATAGACGTCGCGCAGATGGGTGACGTCGGAGCGCGCATAGGCGATCTGCGCGTCGGTGAGCGGCCGCCGCGTCCAGTCGGTGAAGCGGTTCGACTTGTCGAGGGCGTCACCGGTGATGCGCTGCACCAGCTGGTCGTAGGAGATCGAGTCGCCGTAGCCGAGCACCATGGCGGCGACCTGGGTGTCGAAGATCGGGTGCGGAATCTTGCTGGCCAGGTTCCAGACGATCTCGATGTCCTGGCGCGCGGCGTGGAACACCTTGACCACGCTCTCGTCGGTCATCAGCGCGAAGAAGGGCGCCAGGTCGATGTCGTTAGCCAGCGCGTCGATCACCACCGCCTCGTCAGGACTGGCCATCTGCGCCACGCAGAGCAGCGGGTAGTAGGTCGATTCGCGCAGGAACTCGGTGTCGACGGTGACGAAGCCGTGGCGCGCCATGCGCAAGCAGACGTCGGCGAGTTCCTCGGTGGTGGAGATGAGATCCATTGCAGCGGCCACCCTAACGCCGGCGCGGTGGCCGGCAAATGCGTTTAGCGGCCGCGCACCGGCGGCATGTGGATGAATTCCCAGGGCGAGGGCATCGGGCCGACCGGAACCTCGATGACGGTCGGCTCGCGGCGGGCGAACGACGTGCGCAAGG
>Ga0210122_1000243_pt1 | contig 18166 bp, 15 predicted proteins | sample Muzzi_CordB_D2_FD_185530 | JGI IMG/M metagenome (GOLD analysis project Ga0210122, IMG submission 185530) | Wetland microbial communities from San Francisco Bay, California, USA, that impact long-term carbon sequestration - Muzzi_CordB_D2 (SPAdes) | ecosystem: Environmental > Aquatic > Marine >... | reverse complement strand
CCCGGCAGCAAATGTTGCCTTGATGGGTTAGCAGGCCCTTTTTCCGATGCCACCCGTGAGCCGGCGCTTTTCCTTGATTTCTTCTGATTGATGTTCTTATTCATTCGGGAATTACACCGGAGACAAACGCATCGGTTGAGAAACCCGAGGGAAACGAATTGTACATGATAAGACCATTAAAATTATACACCCGCATAAAACATAGTCTTGACTAAACCGGGTCAATCATACATTATTTGGACGTGAAAATCAATGAACCACCCCGCCGCCCCGAATGGCGGGATCGCCGCTTCGCTAGGACAAGCGACGGCGTATCAAATTGAAGGGTTAGCAATGGAATTCGAACCTGTCATCGGACTTGAAGTACACGCCCAGTTGAAAACCAAAACCAAAATTTTTTGTGGCTGTTCAACATCTTTCGGCGCGCCGCCCAACACCCACACCTGCCCGGTTTGCCTCGGGATGCCGGGCGTGCTGCCGGTGCTCAATAAAAAGGTAGTGGATTATACCCTGCGCATGGCCCTGGCCACGAATTGTGAAATTGCCCCGGAAAGCCGTTTTGCACGCAAAAACTATTTTTATCCGGACCTGCCGAAAGGCTACCAGATTTCCCAGTATGAATTGCCCATCGCAGAGCACGGATTTATCGATATCGAGGTTAACGGCGGCCAGCAGCGCATCGGCATCACGCGCATCCACATGGAAGAAGATGCCGGCAAACTGGGTCATGACCCCGGCCGGCCGCTCAGCATGGTGGATTTTAACCGTACCGGTGTTCCGTTGATTGAAATCGTCAGCGAACCGGATATTCGCTCGGCTGAAGCCGCCGGGGCCTACCTCAGGCAACTTAGATCCATCGTACGCTATCTGGGTATCTGTGACGGCAACCTGGAAGAGGGCAGTTTCAGATGCGATGCCAATGTGTCGATCCGGCCCAGAGGCGAGGAAAAGTTAGGTACCCGCACCGAGCTTAAAAATTTAAACTCCTTTAAACATGTTGAAAAAGCGCTGCTTTACGAAATCAGCCGCCAGAAGGAAACCCTGCTGGACGGCGGAAAAATTGTCCAGGAAACCCGGCTTTGGGATCCGGCTAAAAATAAAACGGCTTCCATGCGCGGCAAAGAAGAAGCGCATGACTATCGCTATTTTCCCGACCCCGATTTGCTGCCGCTGGTAATTGACAGCCAATGGATCCAGAGCATCCAGAAGAGCCTGCCGGAGCTTCCCGACCAGAAGAAGAAACGCTTCATGGAACAATTCGATTTGCCCTCATATGATGCCGGCTTATTAACATCCGACCGCGAATTGGCGGATTATTTTGAAGCGTGTGTCCGCCGCTTCCCCCAGCCCAAAACGGTCAGCAACTGGGTGATGGGATCTTTGCTGGGACTGTTAAACGCCCAGGATAAAACCATTGCCTATTCACCGGTGTCGCCGCAAAACCTTGCCCGGCTGCTGGAGCTGATCGAAGCGGGGGTCATCAGCGGCAAAATTGCCAAAACCGTGTTCGACGAAATGGCCCGCACGGGCAATCCGGCCAAACAAATTGTCGCAGAAAAAGGCCTGGTTCAAATTACCGATACGGATGCCATCGATGATGTGGTTGCCAGAATAATTTCAAGCAATCCCAAAGAGGTTGAGGCCTACCAAAACGGCAAAGCCAAATTGCTGGGATTTTTCGTCGGCCAGGTGATGAAAGAAACCAGGGGTAAGGCCAACCCCAAGCTGGTCAATGAGATTTTGAAGAAAAAGTTGGCATAAAAAAATGTCAGTTGTTGGCAGTCCGTTGTTTGTTGTAAACTGCTCGTGATCAATGGTTCGATGCTCACAACCTATCCGTAGGTGTCTGTTGGAAAAGCAGCATAGGTTGGTCCGCCGGAGGCGGAGAAACCCAGCATCACATTAGCAACCATCATTGAAATTAAAAAAAACTTCTATATCTGCTGCTATGTAATCTGTAAGTAGCTTTGGTTAATTTGGAACCCGTCAGGCCGATGTTGGAAAATTTTTGAACCATAAGCATTGTTTGATGTGTATTAACCATCACGCATATAGCTGTGTTTATACAAAAATACATTTTGTCCGTCTTATATAATATGGAAAAATCTGAACATTCAGTGCGAAAAAATAAAGGAAAAACTACGTTGAAAAGATTAGTTCCCGTAAAAATAAGTTACATCCTTATCAGCCTGTTATTAACGATCTTCTTCAGCAATATAAATTCGATTGCCGCCGACCCTAAGCGAGTCGCCCTGCTGCCGTTTAAAATCAACGCTGCCCAGGATCTGTCATTTCTAAAGGATGGCATTTTTGATATGCTCAGCTCGCGTTTGTCCAGGGAAGGCCAGGTGGAGGTGCTCAGCCGGCAACAAATTGAGGGGGCTGTTCAAACCGAGGCGCCATCCGGTAACATCAATGAGGCCACGGCCCGCAAGATCGGCAGCCGTCTTGGCGCCGATTTCGTGCTCTTTGGCAGTGTGACGGTGCTGGGCGAAAATGTGAGCATCGATGCCAGGATGGTGGACATTTCCGGCGCCAGAACAACTCTGACTTTTTTCGACCAGAGCCAGGATCTGGGTGCCGTCATTACTAAAATCAACCTGATGGCTGTCGACATCAATGACAAAATGTTCGGCCGGACTCAGGCCGCTGCATCTGCCAAAGCACCCGCGGCCATTGCCGCAGCGCCGGCCGCCAAGCCGCTGCCGCAGCCCGAGAAATCCAGCGTGCATCAACATCCGGAAAAACTCCTGCAGGAAGACGGTTTTATCAGCCACGGCAAGGCTGAAGATGTCGAAAATCTTGAAGCCACGCGCGGTTTTGCCCGCAAGACCCAGACGAAATTTTGGAGAAGCGCCAGTTTCAAATACCTCATCAACGGCATTTCCCTGGGGGACGTCGACGGTGACGGAAAAATTGAAACCGTGATCATCACCCCCCATGCAGTGATGATTTTCCGCTCCGAAGGCGGTGCATTTCGCAAAATTGCCGAAATAGAAGGAAGCATCAACAAAAATCTGATCGGTGTGGATGCCGCCGATATCAATGAAAACGGCTATGCTGAGATTTTTGTTACCAGCCTGAACGCTGATCACAAGGTCGTCAACTCATTTATCCTTGAATATAACGGCAAAGTTTTTGCCAAAATAGTGGACGACAGCCGCTACTATTACCGAGTGGTGGAGACCCCCGAACGAGGCAAAATTTTATTCGGCCAGCGACCCAGCAGCGGTAAACCTTCTGCGGGCGCAATTTACGAAATGAAATGGCAAAGTGGGGATTACGTCCCTTCCGATTCGATCCGCACGCCGCGCAATACAAATCTGGTGGGCTTAACCATCGGCGATGTCCTCAACAACGGCCAGGAAACGGCCGTTGCCTACAGAGAAAGCGATCGCATCCGGATAATTGATTCAGCGGGCCAAATTATCTGGGACGGTTCAGACCAACTGGGCGGCAGCATGTTGTATTACAGCCTTCCCCTGGATGATCGGGGCCAGGTAGAAAACAAGATGTATTACCCCCTGCGGCTGGTGGTGTGGCATGACAAGGCCCGCAAGGAAAGCGAAGTCATCGTCGTTAGAAATGAAGATGCAACCAACCGAAAACTCAATGTCCGATATTTCACAAAATCTCAAATAACGTCCTTCACGTGGGATGGGGTGGGCCTGGCACCGGTCTGGAAGACGCGTGAAATATCAGGCTACATTCAGGATTTCTACGTCGGAGACTTTGACAACGACGGTCAGGATGAACTCGTTGCCGCCCTGGTCATCCATGAAGGACGGGTGGCCCTGATCTCCGAACCCAAAAGCACTATCATTGGATACGAACTGACCGGCCCATCGGAATGACGAATGGCGAATGAATCGGCATCGCCTGCACTGGAAAAGGCTCCGTTCAGTCGTCCGATGTTGTGTGTGTTGAAAAAAATTTATGGGATTGGCGTGACTGGCTGAATTTTCCCGGTATAATCTTTGCCGTATTCCTTCAACTATCCGCCCATTTGCAAGATGATGAATCGCGCCAACTTTTGTCGTCCATGCACCAGGGAAAGCTGAGTGACAACTATCCGGCAACTTTGGCCCGGGTAGCGTGTTCCCAGGAATTCAGGCGCTTACCGTCTTGACGGTCCATTATAGCAATAAAGAAAATATGATGAATTCGCCTATTTGCGAATTAAGATGTTGACATAAAAAAAACCGGGGCCGCAAGGCCCCGGTTATTTTATTACGACTAAGCGGTTACAAGCGGCTTAGAAGTCAATCTGCCATTTACCACCCACGTAGAATGTCGTGAGGGCATCGGAATCGTCGAAAGTTTTGTCGCCGTCAAAGTAACCAACTTCGGGAATGATATAGACACCCGGTGCCAGGGCAATCACAGACTGCACGTAAGCAGACCAGGGTTTGCTCGTTTCGGCGCCGTTGACATCCGGATTATCAGAGCGGTAACCGAAACCGCCTTCAAAGCTCAGCATGTCGCTGACTTTCATGCCAGCCACTAAAGCGGCCATCCAAGTGGTCGTGTCGTCGATACTGTCGTCGCCATCCCATACAGCGGGGCTGCCCTGATTATGATTGCCGTCAAGACCCCAGGCGGCATTGCCCCAGTTCTGACCATAGGAAACGGCGGCCTTGACATAGCCAGGGCCGAAGTTGAAGCCGGCGTCCCCACCGATGGTATAGGAGGATACACCGATGTCGTTCGTATCACCCGGATTCGTCAAAGATTGCGCGTCTTTGATCGAGTAGTAATTGTAACCACCCATCAGGTTGAAATTGAAGGCATCAAAGCTCATGCCCCATTTCGCCTCGATTTTGGGGATAATCTCCTGGACATCGCCGACAGCACTGGTGCCGCCACCAGTGGAAATATCACCGCTCTTCGGTTGAATCAGTGCAACTTCGAATCCGCCGAAGCCGAAGGCGATTTGAGCTTCACGGTTGCCGTACTGGGTACCAATGCCCAGCAAACCGAGGTCGGCGTCAAACACCTGACCGGAAATGAACTGGGAGACCGGGGTGTAGTCTTTGCCGACTTTCAGGGTGCCGGGACCGAAATTCCAGACTCCGTAGAGACGCCGGGCACTGACATTGCCGCCGCCGGAAGCGTCGCTGCTGACACCGAATTCAAATTGGCCCTTGAGGTTTTCAGCCTTGACATTGGCGCCGACACGGCTGTTGCCTTGTAAATCCCACTGCAGGTCGGTCAATTTGTCGTTGCCAGCGGCGGTATCATTGCCACCGAGGTCTTCGGACACGTAATAGGTTGCCATACGGGCGCTGCCGTAAAAATTCCAGTCCACGGCCATAGCCGGTACGCTGAAGCATACCAGCGCGATTGCTGCGATAAGTATCGTTAATTTCTTCATCTAAATTTTCCTCCTTAACGGAAATTTAATTGATAGTTTGCCTAATAATACATGCGTCGATAACAATTTAAATTAGCCTAATAATTTAAATTCGCTTTGCCTTTTACCGCTTCGGTTGACACCTCCTTTCCAGGCTGAATGGTACCCGCATCAGCAGTTTGGGGCGGCCGCCCCATCTAATAGCCTAATATTTTTTATCTTTTTTTGCTGACCCAGGTGATTTACTGCATCTTAAAATGGAAAATGCCTAAAGTCAAGATTTTTTTTAATTTTTTCGCCGTTTTGTCGGGTAGAATTCATTCGCCGTTGATCGGGTTGGGTGATATGCAAATCATCAATATACGGTGCTCATTAATCATGCGCGGAGTCAACATATCCGGATCATCAGTATTTATGCAGATCACAAATTGTGGTTTTGACTTTTGAGTTTCGGTCATAATATTCAATCCAAAAAACGTTTAATTCTTAGTTTCTTTTAGCCTATACCATGCGCTTCAAACCAATGGATTTCGGTTTGCCTTATCGTAAGATCAGTCAGACGAACGGTTGCAATCCCTTTTAAATTTATTGATTTTGTTTTCACCAAATTCATTAAACAATCCTTTTGAACGACTTCTCCAGCGTTCTCAACTCCCAGCGCAGCCAGGTGGGGCGACCGTGGGGACAGTGGAAGGGATTTTGACATTCATCCATCTGATTCAGCAGGCCCTTGATCTGCTGCTCGGTCAAGGCCTGGTTGGCACGGATGGCACCATGACAGGCCATGAGCATGCGGCATTTATCCAGCGTTTCCGCCAGACCGGGACCCGTGCCAATCTCCACAATTTTTTCAACAAATTCGATGATCAGCGGTTTAGCCTCACGCTCGGCCAGCAGCACCGGTACGGCCTTGACCACGAAGGTGTTGCCCCCAAAGGGCTCGATCTCCAGGCCGAGTTCTTTTAATTCCGGCACAATCTTGGTCAGCACGCCGGCCTCCCGATAGCCCAGCTCAATGGTTTCGGGCACCAGCAGTCTTTGGACGGATGGTTTGCGGTCGGCAGACCGGGCGCTGAACATTTCAAAAAGGATCCGCTCGTGGGCGGCATGCTGGTCGATTAATATCAAACCGGCCTCTGCCTCACACACGATATAGGTGTTGTGCAGCTGCCCGATAACCCGCATGCCGCCAAACCCTTTTTTCGGCCAGATTGAGGCCTGGTTATTGCTTGTTGTGGGTTGTGAGTTGTCAGTTGGAGGTTGGCTCACAAATTCCGGATGCACGTTCCCTGATGTTTGGTGCTGAAAACCAGCGATGCGCTCCCATTCAGAATTCGGATCTTCCACCTTCTTTTTTCCGACTTCCGCATGCTTGCCGCGCCATAGCTCGTCAGAGCGACGGCGGGTCCCATTTCCGAATTCCAGATGTTTTTTTCCGACTTCTGCATTCTTACTTCCGAATTCAAGTGCCCCCCATCCGGGCCGGTCCACCTCATGCAGGGTTTGCGCCACCGTTCGCCGGACGGCCTCGTGAACGTCTTTTGGGCGGGCAAAGCGGACTTCGTTTTTGGTGGGATGCACATTGACATCCACTTCTTCAAACGGCACGCTGATAAACAGGACGGCCAGCGGAAACTGGCCTTTGACCAGGCGCTGGGAGTAGCCTTCAAATAAAGCGTGCTGCACAATCCGGTCGCGCACAAATCGACCGTTGACGAACATGTATATCCCCCGGGAGGTGCGACGATTGGCCCGGGGGGAGGAAATCCAGCCGGAAATGGAGACGCCGTTGCTTTGAGATTTTATGGCGTACAGGTCATTTTTAAGATCGCTGCCCAGAACGTCAAGCACCCGATCAAACGCTACGGCCGTCATCGGCCAGTCTTTTACAATTTTATCATTGTGGATCAGCCGGAACTGAACCCCGGGATGTCCCAGGGCAATGCTGGCAATCCGGTCCGCAATGTGGCCCATCTCCGTGCCGATGGTTTTTAAAAATTTGCGCCGCGCCGGCGTATTGAAAAAAAGCTGTTTCACCGCCACCATGGTGCCCCGGGGGGCACCGATTTCGGTCACATTTTTTATTTTACCGCCGTCCACCACAATTTCGGTGCCGGCATCGGCGGATTCATCCCGGCTGACCAGGCTGAATCGTGAAACCGATGCGATACTGGGCAGGGCCTCCCCCCTGAAACCCAGGGTGTTGATGGCAAACAGGTCCTGGTCCTTGTAAATTTTGCTGGTGGCATAACGTTCAAGCGCCAGCAGGGCGTCGTCATGGCTCATCCCGCTGCCGTTGTCCGATACCCGGATCAACGATCGCCCGCCCTGGGCAACATCCACGATAATTCGCCGGCTGCCGGCATCCAGCGCGTTTTCCACCAGTTCCTTGACCACCGAAGCTGGCCGCTCCACCACCTCACCGGCGGCAATTTTGTTGGATAGGAGTTCAGGTAAAATTTTTATTTTTGACATTTTAATGTCCCGTTGGGATATTTGAAGCAAATGGTTATACTTGATTTTCGGAGAAATCTTCCAGGAATAAAAATTTTAGTATTAGTATAAGTTATTTAAATAGTTATCAATCTTCAGGATAGCCGGTAGCTTTTCAACCATGATCCGAATCTTCGCCTGCCGGACGACTATAGTGTCATAAGGATAGGATCTATCTTACTCGCGGTTACAAACCGCTCCCACACACCACTAATCCGGTCATAGTAAATTTTCTCGTTTTCTTTTTCACCCGGGTTTTTCAACCCAATTACCCAATCTCGAAACAACTCCCTATATCATCTATCATCTAAACTACGAACTGGATTGTGGGAGCGGTTTTCAACCGCGATACCATAAAAATTCTTTATCAGATTGAAAAGGCGGCTTTTGTTTGCATCCGGCTTTTATTCGAGCGCGGTCGCCGCAATTAATCAGTCGCCGCCTGCCGCACAAACCTCGCCAAATACTCTGCATCCGCTGGAGACAGGTTGAATTTAAAACAAGCCTCCTCAATCAGTTTTGAAGGCTTCTTAGCCGGGCCGTATTGCCGCTCATCGGATATCCATTTAACTGCTTTTCTCAAATTTTCACTTTCCGGTTTTATCGTGCTCATGGCATTTTCCCTTGCTTAAAGCTTCCATTTGTTTTTCACCAAGGAAGGACACGGAAAGTCACGGAAAAAGATATATTAATTAGAAGTATTTTTTAGTTTCCCGACTTAGGCGATTTAATTATCCCGTGTAGCGCTGTGAAAAATCCGTGGTTAAAATTTATTCATATTTTCGGTTTCTGTTTATGAAACTCCGTCGCCTGTTCAAATCCATAGGCCACCTTTAAAATCATCTCTTCATTAAAATGGGTCCCCATGATCTGCAATCCGATGGGCAGGCCTTCGGATGAAAATCCGCAGGGTACCGACAGGCCGGGAATGCCGGCCAGGTTGGCGGACAGGGTGAAAATGTCCGACAGATACATGGTCAGGGGGTCGTCGACTTTCTCGCCGATTTTAAAAGCCGCCGTGGGTGCCACCGGACACAGGATGACATCACAGGTTTCAAAGGCCTTCTTAAAGTCCTGCACAATAAGGGTGCGAACCTGAGAGGCCTTGCCGTAATAGGCATCGTAGTATCCGGCCGAAAGGCAGTAGGTCCCGATGATAATGCGCCGTTGCACTTCCGGCCCGAATCCCCGGGACCGGGTATTGCGATACATCGCCATCAGGTCGGTATTGTCTTTAATGCGAAGGCCGTATTTGACGCCATCGTATCTGGCCAGGTTTGAGCTGGCTTCCGATGGCGCGATGACATAATAGACGGCCACCGCGTATTCGGTATGGGGCAGGGAGACATTTACCCGTCTGGCGCCACGATTTTCGAGCACCGCAACAGCATTGTCGATCGACGACAGCACGGCCGGGTCCAGCCCTTCGGTGGCACTTAATTCCCCGGGAATGCCGATCGTAACCCCTTGCAGGTCACCATCAAGTGCTGCCGTATAATCCGGTACCGCTTTAGGAACCGACGTTGAGTCGGATTGGTCATAACCGGCGATAACATTTAGCATATGGGCGCTATCGGTGACATTTTTGGTCAGCGGGCCGATCTGATCCAGTGATGATGCAAACGCAACCAGACCGAAACGTGACACACGGCCATAGGTGGGTTTTAGCCCCACCACGCCGCAATGGGAGGCCGGCTGCCGGATGGAGCCGCCGGTGTCCGATCCGAGTGCTGCCAGGCACATGTCGGCGGCCACCGCCGCCGCAGAGCCGCCGCTGGAGCCGCCGGGAATCCGGCTCGGATCCCAGGGGTTGCGGGTAATTTTAATCCCGGAGTTTTCCGTTGATGATCCCATGGCAAACTCATCCATGTTGAGTTTGCCGACGATCACCGCTCCGGCGTCTTTTAATTTGCGGATGACGGTCGCATCATAGGGCGGCACGAAGTTTTCAAGGATTTTCGACCCGCAGGTTGTCACCAGATTCCGGATGCACATGAGGTCCTTTATTCCCAGCGGAACGCCGGTAAGTGTTGACCCCTTGCCGGAAGCCAGCTTTTGGTCTGCCTGATCGGCCTGCTGCAGGGCGAGCGCTTCGGAGACGGTTATAAAAGCCCCGATTTTGTCATCAACCTCACCGATCCTGTCCAAAACCGCCCGGGTTAACTCCCTGGAGGATATTTCCCTGTTTTTTAAAAGCCGGTGAGCGTCGCTTATGGTTAGTTGATAAAGTTGCATGGATTATCACCTTTAATTATTTCAAATTGAGTACAATATTGCAGGAAAATGGTTTCAGGTGTCGGGTTTCACGTGTCAGGGAACAGATAACAGATGCGGGATAATATAAGTCCGCAACATAAGCACCAATCGGCCGGAGGTCTTACACCAGTTTCCCTATTCCCGTTACGCATGCCTGACGCGTTTTCCTTCAATTCGGACTTCAAAGAAATTTCGCATTCGATCCTTCGGATTTAATTCCGATTCCGACCTCCCTTTTATTCCCACTTCCAACTTATTTTCTATTCCGACTTCCGCATTCCAACTTCCGACTTCTCTTTTATTCCCGCTTCCGAATTCCGACTTCCGAATTCGTTTCACCCCATGCCCTAAGCGCCGTGCTCCAGGCCCCTTACCCCACCACCTTGGGTACCACAAAATTTCCCGCTTCCTTCTGCGGCGCATTGGCAAGAACCTTCTCACGATCCAGGTGTTCCTGTTGTTCGTCTTCGCGCAAGGCATTGGTTAATGAGATCGCATGGGAGGTTGGTTTGACGCCGGCGGTATCCACTTCATTGAGCTGGTCGACATAATCCAATATTTCCCCGATCTGTTCGGCAAACTTATCAATGGCGGCCTCATCCAGATTCAACCGCGCCAAATCAGCCACATACAAGACTTCTTCTTTGGTGATTTTCATAGTGATTTGTCCGTTGTGGGTTGTCTGTTGTATGTTGTTGGTTATGTGTTTTTTGTTGTTGGTTGTCTATTGTCTGCCGGCTTGATCCCGACCCTGAACGCTGAACTCAGAAACCTGGAACCGCCAATCTATTTTTCAACGAACACCGGACTTTTGCCCGCCTTTTTCAGCTTTGCAATCGTACTGCCGGCCTCAGCTCTGCTATTGTACTCCCCGATCCTGACCCGGTACCAGATGCCGCTGCCCGGTACCTTGCCGATCGCCCGGTAGGCTGAAAATCCCTTTTGCTTGAGCTCAGCCACCAGTTTATCGGCATCCCCGGCCGCTTTAAAGGCCGCCACCTGAAGCGTATACGGTTTAGCGGCTGAATCGGTCTTGCCGGGGGGTGCCGCCGGTTGCGACTCGGATTTTGCAGGCTGATCCGGTTTGGCGGATTCACCCTGCGCCTGGCGCTTGACCTGAGCTTTAGTTTGCCGCTTCATGCTTAACTTTTGGTTTGGGGGCGGCTTTTCTGCGGGTGGCGCTGATTGGGTATCCGCTGCTTCGGGTAACGGCTCGATTTTTTGCTCTATTGCTGGCGCGGACAGCAGTTTGGGATTTTCGGCGTCTGGCCGATTTTTCTTCAGGACTTCGTAAAATTCAAGGTCCTGATTATCTTTGATACTCCCTGATTGCCCTTGGGTCTGTCCCTGTTTTTTTTGTTTGAGTTCAGCCAGTGCAGCATCCAATTTCTGCTGCAGCTCGGAGATGTCGATTTTAAGCGGCGATGTGCCCCGGCCTACCAGAACACCAATGATGAACATCCAGGCACAAACGAAAAATATGACCACCAACCAGCCTGCAATGGCTCTGCGGCTCAATACCACAAATGGTTTTTTGGTAAGGGACACTTTTTTGTTTTTTTTTCGCATTATTAATTAATCCGCACGGAACATGTTTATGACAACCGCTATAAGCGTTCACTCATCAGCGGTCTGAATCTGGTGGCCAATCCCGAACCGTTGGACCCTGCGTGTGGGGTCGAAGCCCGAAGGGCGCAGCCCCAAACCTTTTAATCCTGATACATAAAATCTTTTGATACCCAAGTCAAGAAACTTGGCCTGGTGACGCAAACGGTTATTTTTTGACCGAAAATTTTTTGTTTAATAAAAAATAGTTATGTGATATTTTTACAAAAATTTTTCCCCCTTTTAATTTCTCAATCTGGAATACAAAATGTCAACCCTGAGAATATTTGGATGTTTGATCGGGATCGTAGGTCTGTTTACCACGTTTTTCGTTTATCGGGGAGCTCGCTGGAACCGATCCAATTTTATCATGCTGGCATTGTTAAATATCAGCTTGATTACGGTAACCATCAACCCCAATATCCTCAACGCACTGCGGGACGCGTTATCCCTGCAAGCGGCCTACCGGGGCCGGATTCTGGCCTTGCTGATCCTCTCCAACATCTTTTTACTGTTTTATATTTTTTTCACCAAACTGCGACTGGACAGCATTCATCTTCAATTCGACCGACTCGTGCGTTCTTTGGGCAGTAAAGAAGTCGAACAAAATCTCGAGCTCATCAAATGTATTCAACCGGCCATGGTTCTCATACCCGCCTATAATGAAGGAAAAAATTTAAAGGTTCTCCTTCCGTTGATTCCGCCGCAAATTGAAGGCACCCCCATCGGCGTCCTAGTCGTCGATGACGGCAGCGAAGATGATACGTTTGCGATCGCTTCGGAAATGAACGGCATTTGCGTGGTGAAAAATATCATTAACCGCGGCGGCGGCGGTGCTCTGAGGCTGGGCTACGATATTCTGCAAAGAGCGGGGGTCCGATATTGCATCACTATGGATGCCGATGGACAGCATCGGCCGGATGACATCAAAAACCTTTTGTTGCCAATAATTGAAAATCGCTGCGACTGCGTTATCGGTTCCCGGATCCTGGGCGATCGAGAAAAATCGAACTGGCTCCGAATCACGGGGGTGTACGTTTTCGGCAGAATTGTATCGATTCTGCTGGGCAAAAGAATAACCGATCCATCCAGCGGGTTTCGGGCCTTTCGCATGGAGGCCATGGCGTCCATCCGGTTGCATGAAGATCAGTACCATACAAGCGAATTGATCATCGAAGCGGTTAAGAGGGGCTTGCGAATCGGAGAGGTTCCAATAACGATTTTAAAAAGAAAATACGGCAAAAGTAAAAAAGGCAAAGATCTGGCCTATGGATTCCATTTTGCAAGAATCATCGTAAAAACCTGGTGGCGCTGAACGGGTCGGGAATCGGCGCTGAGTTGTTCTGATAATAAGTTCTGCGATGGCCAAAGAAATGATTTCAGATCATAAAAGGATACCGAATTTTCTGATTGTCGGTGCCGCCAAAGCGGGAACGACCTCGCTGTACGAATATTTGCGACAGCATCCGGACATCTTTATGCCGGAGTGGAAAGAGCTTTCCTATTTCATCGGCGATCCTTGCGGCCCGTTGCACAAAGTCAGAAAGCCGGCCCATTACTGCAAAGTTTTTTCCGGGGTTCGGCAACACAAGGCTATTGGGGAAGCGTCCACCAGCTACCTGTACGATCGAGACGCACCGGCAATCATCAAATCAAAATTAGGCACCGTTAAGATCCTGATTATTCTTCGCGATCCGGTGGCCATGAGCTTTTCACTGTATAATCACCAGTCGCGCAAAGAGGGGGAGACGATAACCGATTTCGAGGCGGCCCTGACCGCCGAAGGAAAAAGACTGAATGATCCCGCATTTAAAAAAAAATGCTACGGGTGGCATGCCAATTACTATTATTTCCAGCGGGGGCTTTACTGTGAACAGGTGCAGCGCTATCTTGACACCTTCGGCAAAGATCACGTCAAATTTTTTTTATTCGACGAATTGGCCCAAGATGCCGTCAAAGTGGTTCAGGAAGCCTACCGGTTTTTAGGTGTTGACGATACTTTTGTTCCGGATATCATGGTGCACAACCGGGCCGGCGGCATCATCAGCATCCCGCGATTCTGGCAGGATGCCGGGTTGTTTATAAAAACATTTCAATATGTTTTTTCAAAAAATATCATCAAAAAAATTCCTCATTTGCTCAGAAACATCGGCCGAAAACCTCCGACGCCACTCAATCCGGCCACCGAGGGCAATTTGCGCCGAAAATTTCATGACGACATCTGCCGTCTGGAACAATTGATCGGAAAAGACCTTTCAGCCTGGAAAAATTAGAAATTGCAAAAATATCTCAAAGTGCAATTTCTAAATCGCACATTTCATTTATGAGTCAACGCAACCGAACCACAGACAAAATTCAAATATCGGTTATAGTACTCTTTTATTCCGGTGAGCGATGGATCAACGCTTGCCTGGATTCCCTCGAGAACCAAACTCTTTGCCGAAGCTGCTATGAATTAATCCTGGTGGATAATGGCGGTTCAACCCCGTCGGTTGAAAAGCACGTCGGCAAACTGAATACCCAGGTTCTGCGCTTCGAGAAGAATTTTGGCTTTGCCGGGGGAAATAACAGGGCGCTGCCGCATGCCGCCGCCGAGCTGGTGCTGCTGATGAACCAGGATGTCGTGGTTCACACCAGATGCCTGGAGGAGCTGCTCACGGCCTTTCAAAGACACCCGCAAGCGGGCCTTATCAGCGCCAACATGTTGATGGTATCCAAAAAAGATGAAATCGATCCGCTTGGCGCCCTGCCGGGGATAATGGGATTCTATAATTTGAGCCGTTTGGGATATGCCGTCTATGGCACCCGGCATACAAAAGAAGCGCTTGTGCCGATCGAGTTTGCCTCGGGCAATGCGCTGTGCTTTCGCAAAGGGATCCTGTCCGAAGTTGAAAATTATCTGTTTGATGACAGGCTGGAAAGCTACGCTGAAGATTTGGATTTATCTATCCGGCTGAAAAAAACAAAATGGAAAATGTTTGTTCGCCCCCGGGCGATTGTGTATCATTATCGCGATGAAGCCTTCGCAGGAAGCCCGCTGGAGATGCTGCGAAAACTGTTTCATGTTTCAAGCAACCGGCTGTTGGTATATTATAAAAATTTATCTTTGAAAGCGTTTTTGCTAAAATTGCCGGGTCTGGCCCTGGGTATCCCCTTTAAGGTAGGTCGAACGGACGGAGACCCCGGATTTAAACTGATTAATTTTTTCGTTGCCCTGGGCTTTTTACCATTGATCATCGGCTATTTTGTCATGAGACTTATTAAAGTATATAAAATTAGAATCGGCAAACATAACCCTGCCTAACTGCATGCTGCCGCCGGATTGTTTATGATATTTTCAAAATCAAAGTTGAAAAGGCTGCTAAAACTGCTGGGTCCGCTTTTTTTTATTTTTCTTTTTTTCCGAGTGGTGGATACGGAAGCCACCTTGAGGGTTATCAAGGCAATAAGACTGGAACTGGTGCTGATCAGTGTGCTCTTATTTCCAATTGTCAATGCGGCCTTGACCTTAAGATGGTGGCTGATCTGCAGGCGTCTGGCAATCGATGAATCTTTTAAGGGTTTGTTTCAGGTTTATTATATTGCCTGGTTTCTCAGCGCTCTGCCGCTGGTGGGCGTCTCACCGCTTGCAAAGATGCTTTACCTCAAAGAGGCAGGAAAACCGGCCGGGACCTCAGCGGTGTCCATAACGCTTGACAAATTATTTGATATCATCGGACTGCTGGTTTACGGCCTTTTTGGCCTGGTGTATTTTCCGCAAAGCTTATCAAATAAAACTGAAATCTGGATTGTCGTTGGCAGCGGCCTGATGGCGATGGTCATCTTGTGGGCGTTCAGGGGCAGGATATGGACTGCGCTGGTGGTCTTCTTCAAGCGGTATACCACCCAAAGGCTAAAAAAAATAGGAAGCAGCCTGCATACCGACCTAAAGGAATTCTGGTCGCGTTTTAATGTGCGCTTTTTTTTAATGATTTTAGGTATCTCTATCGCCATCGGGCTCTTAAGAGCGCTTGTTCTCTATGTGCTTGCCGTTGCACTGCACATATCGGTCGGTTTTGGCCTCATCATTGCCTGCCGGGCAATTATCGGTCTGGTAAATGTGATTCCGGTGACGATCAGCGGGTTGGGAACACGCGATGCGGTTTTAATGCTGATGCTGCCGCTCGCTGGTGCTACCAAAGAGGCCGCCATCGCTCTGGGTGTGGCAGCATTTTTGTGGACGATCGGCTCCAAGTTTTCAGGGGTGTTTTTCTGGCTGAACCGTCCCTTGCCGTCCAAAAGTTTTCGGAATATAAAAGAGAGATTGATCTCATAAACTGTAAAATCAACAGATAGGGCGCCAAGCAAAAACCCAGGATGAAAAATATACAGTGGTGAATAAAAATTTTTCGAATAACGACTCCCAAAAGATCCCGCTGGTCATCATTACCGGCGTGCCGCGCTCGGGGACGAGCACCTTGGCCTTCGATCCCTTCATCTCCGCGACGAACTTGTCGGCGGTCTGGTCGATGATCGGGAAGGTGGCGTAATGGCAAGGGATGACGGTCTCGAATTCGAAGAAGCGGTTGCAGGCCATCGCTGCCAGCCTGGCGCCCATGGTGAAGCGGTCGCCGATCGGCACGATACCGATCTTCGGCTGATAGATCTCGTTGATCAGCGCCATGTCGGAGAAGATGTCCGTATCTCCCATGTGATAGAGGGTCTTGCCGTCGCGCGCGGCGATCACGACCCCACACGGATTTCCGAGATAGACGGGCTTCCCGTCCACCATATGCGAGGCCGAATGCCAGGCCGGAACGAAGGTCAAATCGAAGTCCTCATGGGGGACCATCCCGCCCGTATTGCCCGGATCGGTGTTCTCGACCCCGAGAGCCGCGAGATAGCCGGCAAGCTCATGCACGGCGATGACCGTGGCGCCGGTCTCCTTGGCGATGTCGATAGTATCGCCGGTATGGTCCTCGTGACCGTGGGTCAGGGCCACATGCGTCGCACCTTCGATCGCCTTCTCCCGCGGAATCCCCGCCTTCTCGAAGGTGGCATTGTGGGTCAGGAAAGGATCGATCAGGATGCGGCTGGCGCCGGTCTCGACGCGAAAGCAGGAATGGCCGAACCACGTAATCTTCATCATCTCACCCTTTAGATTGTCCCCGTGACGTCAGAACCGCCCCTTCCTATCGAAGACTTGCCCGCGAGGCTACAACCCGAGGCTCGGCTGCTGGGCCTGGACGTCGGCACCAAGACTGTCGGGCTGGCGCTGTCGGATGTCACCCGCACGATCGCCACGCCTTACGAAACGCTGCGCCGCGGCAAGTTCACCGCCGACGCCAAGAAGATCGCTGAGATCGTGGAAAAGATGGGGGTCGGCGGCCTCGTTATCGGTTTGCCATTCAATCTCGACGGCTCGGAGGGGCCGCGCGCCCAATCCACGCGCGCCTTTGCCCGCAATCTCGCCGGACATGTCTTCGTGCCCATGGCCTTTTGGGACGAGCGGCTGTCCACCGCGGCCGTCGAGCGTCACCTCATCGAGGCGGATGCCTCCCGCAAGCGCCGCGGCGAGGTGATCGACCGCATGGCCGCCGCCTACATCCTGCAAGGCGCGCTCGATCGTATCAGGAGGCTCGGCACGCAGCCGCGCTAGAGCGGCATGTTGTCGAACAGCATGTAGCTGGACGGACTCTCAGGACAGAGCCCGGCGCCGCAGATGGCGACGGTTGAGGCGATATTGCCGAGGGCGAGCGCCAGGAACACCAGCAGCGCCGTAAGCGGCAGGACCTTCAAACGCATCGACATGGGCTCGGCCCGCGAGAACTGCCGGTCATCGAGCAACATGATGGCGCAGCCCACGATCATCAGCCCAAAGGCGATGAACGCCCAGGTGTAGAGGTGAAGCCCGAACACCGCATCGCCGTACGAGCCTGTGCCTGGAACGATGTGCAGCAGAATCTGCCGCATGGATATGGCGCCACCGGCCACCGCGCCGATAATGGCCACACCGTAATGGCTCGGCTTTGGGCCGAAGATGAGATTGAGCGCAATGCCGAAGCCGGCGGCGAAGAAGCCCGCCCGTTGCAGGATGCATAGCGGACACGGCAGTTCGCCGAACCAGATCTGATCGACCAAGGCAAGCGCCAGCACCGTACCGATGCCGAGGAGCCCAATAGCGTTTAGCAGCCGCGACAGGTCGGCGGACATGCCCCACTCCCGGTCAGAGTTGGATGCTCAAAACTTCGGTGACGTGGACGCGGAACAACACGAGCATCGTTACGAGACCCACGAGCCAAAAGCCCATGGCCACGCCCCGCTGCCGCAACCACGCGGCACCGAGCGCACACGCAAAGAGAACAAAGGGTAAGCTCATCATTGTTCAGCCCTCCCGATTGTCCCCCAGCCGGCTACATCGTTCCCTCAGCCGGCCAATCGATCTTGTTGATTCGATTACCAGCAAGGTATTGAAGTTCC
>Ga0210122_1000240_pt1 | contig 18286 bp, 16 predicted proteins | sample Muzzi_CordB_D2_FD_185530 | JGI IMG/M metagenome (GOLD analysis project Ga0210122, IMG submission 185530) | Wetland microbial communities from San Francisco Bay, California, USA, that impact long-term carbon sequestration - Muzzi_CordB_D2 (SPAdes) | ecosystem: Environmental > Aquatic > Marine >... | reverse complement strand
GTCATGCGCGGCCATGTAGCCGGCGCCGCCGTGGATTTGCAGCACCTTGTCGGCGACGCGGCAGACCATTTCCGACGCGAAATACTTGCAGGCGGACATGTCGGCGAGCGGCCGTTCGCCGGCGTCGATGCGTCTTGCGGTCGCCAGCGCCATGGACCGCGCCGCCAGCGTTTCCGTGTGGCAGTCCGCCAGCATGTGCTGGATCGCCTGGAAGTCGGCGATCGGCTGGCCGAACTGTTCGCGCTGAAGCGCATAGTCGAGGCCCATTTCCGTGATCCGGATCGCCTGGCCGACGCAGGTCGAGGCGACATGCATGCGCGCGGTGTTGATCCCGGCCATCGCGTTCTTGAAGCCCTGGCCTTCCTCGCCGCCGAGCAGCGATCCTTTGTCGACGCGGCAGCCGTCGAAGAAGATCTGCGCGGTGTGCGAGGCATGGTGGCCGAGCTTGCGGTCATGCGGCGCGACCTCGATGCCCGGCGTACCGGCCGGCACGATCTTGCTGGTCGTGCGATAGCAGCGCGTCTGTCACGGAAACGACGCTCTGCACGCGGCCCTTGGCGTCACGACGATAATCCCAGGCGACCTCGATGACGATCTCACGCCCGTCCACGGTCCGGTTGCGCGTGACATGAGGCTCGGGCGTCGGTTCCTCCGCAAACACCCGCGCCTCCCGATCAATCAGGGCCCGGCGTTCATCCTCGCTGAGTTTGAAATCCCACACGTGGCGACCGATCAATTCATCCGGTTCGCAACCGTAAATACGATGACAGGCTGAATTGGCATAGACAATGACCCCATCCCGCGAATGCTCGCGCACGCCGTATGGCAGCGTGTCCATCAACAGAGCCAACCAGCGGTCACTTTGTTTCTGCTCCTCCTCCGCCAGCCTGCGATCGGAAATGTCCAGCACCGTGCCCAGCATCGTTTGCGGCTTGCCGTCGCTGGTGGCACCCAGCAGCACCGCCTGGGCATGGACCCAGCGGATGCTCCCGTCCGGACGCACAACCCTGTGATCGATGTCGAAATCGGCCCCGCCGCCCAGCGCTTCTGACAGACCAGCCTGCACTCGCCTGAGGTCGTCGGGGTGAACCCGGCCGATCATGGCGCTGATGGGCCTCCTCTCCGGGCCGGGAGAGAACCCCAGCATGTGGCAGGCCTCGTCGGAAAACGTGACCATGTCGGTTGCGAGATCCCAGAAAATGAACCCGAGATGTGCGACATGTTGTGCCAGCAAGAGCTGTTCCCGGCTCTCGCGCAACGCTTCTTCCGCTTCCCGGTGGCGCTTGAAGCGGTCGCCGACCTGGGCGCTCATTTGCTTAAAACTTTCGTAAAGACTCGCGATTTCGCCGTGGCTCTTGACTCGGCTGACCTGAGTGCTCTCGCCGCGGGCGAATGCGATGGCCTCGGCGGCAAGGCGCCGCAGCGGCCGGATGACGATGTATTGCAGCAGAACCAGCAGCAGGACCATGGCGGCCGTCAGTACACCGCCGAGTTGCAGGCAGGTTGACCAGGTCTGGCCCCACAGCCGCGCAAGCTGAGGGGAAATATCGTAGGCGGCATACTGGGAGCCACCGCGTGTCGAGCGCAGCTGCTGGCCCGGAGGCGCCAGTTCCAGCGGATAGTATGCCGTGAACCGCGCGCTGTCCGGGTCGTAGTCCACATGAATATGGCCTTGCTTGCGCAAGGCGATAAACCGCTCTCGATCCGGTGCAGACAGAACATCGGTGACCCGACGCCCGACCATCTCGAAGCGGGTGGCGAACATGATTAGACCCTGGTCGTCCGCGACCAGCAAGGTCAGGTAGTCCGTATCGAGACCCCGCTGGGTCAGGACGTGCTCCGCGCCTTTGAGATCAGCCGAGCCAAAATGCCGGTTCAGCGACTGTTGCAAAGAGGCCATGTCTTTGACGAGCGTTTCCCGTTTCGATTCTATCAGCGCTTTCTTGTCGTGACGGTACTCGAACGCGGCGATGGTCACGACGAGGCCCAGCAACGTCAACAGGAACAGCAGCGCCAGCCAAACCCTCAGCGACCAGCTGCTTACAGGTCTCATTGGGTTTCTTCCGGCAGAAACCGAGGCAGGGCGAAGTCATGGCACTTGACTGCCCCGGTCAGCATGCGTCGTGAACGCATGTACGCGGCCGTTTTGCATGCGGTCTGATCCAGCGGCGCGGGGCTGCCTTCGAGAAATTCCCGATTGTCCTGCAGGTTCAGCATCCCGAGACCGCTGAGGCTGTTGTCGAATTGCTCAGCCGAGACATGCTCACGTACGGCCATGCGTCGAATGGCATCCTCGCGGTGTTCGCTGAAATATTTCTGTGCGGCAAAGTATCCTGACAATAAAGCCCGCACTCCGTCGGGCCTGGATTCAGCCGCCGCCCGGGTTACGACGAGGACATCGACGATGCGGCCGGGTACATGACCGCTGTCCCACAGCACGTGTGCGCCTTCCTCGAGCAAGAGCGTCTTGGCCGGTTCGAAAGTGACAATGGCATCCGAGGTCTCGTAGCACTCCGCTATTGTCAGGCTATCGCAGTTGACGAGCCGGACATCCGCAATGGCCAGGCCTGCCGCATCGAGCGCGCTTTGCAGCACGAGGCCGCCAACCGCGGATTTTTCGGCCGCGATGCGCCGCCCCCGGAGTTCAGCCAATGAAGTGATACCCGGCTTTGCGAGCACGGCATCACCGCCGCGGGAGCGGTCAAAAATCAGGATGGCCTTGAGTTTGAAGCCATCCGACATCAGGCTCAGGGCCTCATCCAGCGTCAGCGCCGCGGCCTCGAGTCGGCCGCTGCGAAAAGCTTCCATGACACCGGTCGCCGAAGGCAGTTCGACCAGCCTGACCTGCGTGCCGTCGTAATAGCCCAGGCCGCGCGCCAGGTACAGTGTCTCGTAACCCGGCCATACATTGGTTCCGACCCGCAAGACATCTTCCGCTGAAGACCGGCACCCCGTCAAAACCAGCAGCAGCGCCCAGGCGACCCCGAACATGACAGAGCGCCGCCCGGAATCGCCCGGAACCCCCCTCCCAATGATCCTGTCCATGGCTTTGCGCATATCCGTCCACAATTGGAATGGACAAGTGGGTCGCCAAATACTATGGCTGCCGGCTCGATGCTGTCACACCGCCCAGCGCCGCCCGCGCTGACCCACGTGGCCGCCAACACATTCTTTACCAAATACTTTTGATTCGCAACAACCGTCGAAGGCCGGGCGCAACGTGGCCTGCCTTACCATTGAAACGATGGTCTGGTGTGCGTACCGGGCCCGATCGGCAAACGCAGGTTCTCGCGGCTCCGGCCCGGCCCGATCGGGCGCTGTCAATCCTGCTCAAGCAAGGGCCCCGGTCCATTGGGCCGGGGCCGCTTGGTCTGGATCGTAATCCCTTGTCTACTCGGACGAACCGTAGTCGCTCAAATCCGCGCGGTATTCGATCATCCAGTTATCACCCGTCTTGTAGGTCTTACTCCATTCGGCCAGGAACGCTTTCGCCTCCTCCTCACCCATGGCCTTGTTCATCACGGTCATGAAATCCGGCTGCTTGGGCGCCATGTCTGCATAGTTATGGTACGGGCTCACCAACAGGATGGAGTTTCCATGCCCGCCCGAAACGGTGTGCACGAAGGCATAGTGGCCCTTGAAGCCGCCGCTCTTGAGAGCGCCGTCTATCTTTTTCAGACCATCCATGAAAGCCCTGTACTGACCCTGCCTGACATACCAACGCGTGAGGCGGAAGAACCTGTAGCCGTCCATGCTCTCCGGCCACATACCGACCTCATCGTCCGTGCGCGTGATCATGCTGTTCACATCGGCCATGTGCGGAACGACATCCTTGGCGAACTTGGCGCCCGCGGCCTCGCTCCAGTCCTTCTTGGCGTCGGCGGCGTCAAAATCTTCCCAGCTGTGATTGCCGCTGCGGGCGATATAGGCGCCCGTATCTGGACCGGTCACGACCTGGTACCATTGCCAGTGCCAGGCGCCCTTCTTGTCCCCCATGTAGTGATGATAGTTTGTGATGGCCTCCTCCAGGGCTTTTGCGTGGCCGTCCCTGGCGGTTATTTGCGCGACCCGCGCGAGATTCTTTGCCTGCTTTTCCTGCTTGTCCTGCGCCACCACCGGTGATGCTGCCAAGATGACGGCGAAGGCCATGATCAAGGCCGGAACTTTGTTAATTTGCATTATTTCTTCTCCAATCCAATTGACAAAATACCGCCCTTGCAACCGGGACGGCCGCTACCAGGCGGTAATTTAAGTATAGACGGCCCCTGTGGTTTTGCAGGACGTCCGGCTCTTTGGGGGCTAGGGGTTCCCGGGGACGACGCCCGCTTCACCCGCCACAGGCGACGTAACGAACCTTGAGCGAGAATATCGATGCTTCGCCGACAATGCCGGGCGATTCGACCACGCCGACAGAGATATCGTGTTCCTGAACCAGCGGCTCCTCGCCCGCCTGCGGGCATTCCATGGCGAAGTCGAAAGTGGTCTCACCCACATCGTTCTTGAACAGGTCCACTTCGGTCGCTTCAAGCCGGGTCTTGATCAACAGACGCCCGCCCGCTTCCCCCGCCGGAATCTCGACCGCTGCAGGCGGACCCGGCGGCGTTTGCGTCGTGCCGCTCGGCAATGAGTGCTTGGCGACCTCGATACGACCGCTGCCCTTGAGACCCTCGTTGAAAACCTTGGCTTCGATCCAGTAGCGCCAGTCCTCCCCGATGGGTCCCTCGTGGCTCTCCTGCAATACTGAGAATATTACCTTGCCTGCCATCATGTCCTCCGCTTTTGTGGCCGTATTGTGGTCTCAACGATTTCCCGGGTCCGGGTGCCGGCGGCGCGCCGGAAAGGACCTGGTGGAAGCCAGGTGGACGATAGCACACACTGCGCCCAAACGGATAATGGGCCCGTTGAGTCTTTGCCCGGCAAGGGACGCGAGCCGGGAACCGAAAAATCCGCGCCCACCGCCGCGAACGCCGAACAGGCAAGCCTATGCTTTTGATTTGGCATTACATTCGCCGCTCTGGCGTACACGCTCCCGTATCGTTCGGGTTACACTATAAAGATGCGAGAAGACCTCAAAAGGTTACTCACGACCAGCCCGCCCGCATGTACGCCCAACGACGCGGAAGATTTGGCCGCGGAGTATTTCGGCAAACATGTCCGCGCCAGGATGTTGAGCAGCGAGCGCGACCAGAATTTTCGTCTTGATGCGGACAGCGGCGAGCGTTACGTTCTGAAAATCTCCAATCACGCCGAGCGCGCCGACGTGGTCGACTTTCAGAACCGGGCCCTCGATCACATCCATGCAAGGGACGCATCGATCCCCATCCCCAGGGTCGTTGCCGGCCGGAACGGCCGATCGCAGTTCACGGTCAAACTGCACGGCAGAGACCATATCGTCAGGCTCATGACCTGGCTCGAGGGCAAGGTTTTGCACGACGCCGACATCGGGCCGTCGCAGGCCGTGCGTCTTTCCGCCACGATCGGCGGCCTGCTGGCGCGCCTGGGGCTGGCGCTGAGGGGCTTTGAGCACCCCGCTTCCAATCCGCCGTTGCTATGGGATATGAAGCACGCGGGCGCGTTGACGGAACTGCTCGATTGCATCGCGGACGAAAAACTGCGAAAAGCGAGTGAGGGCGCGCTCAAGGACTTCGACACGCTGTCTCCGGCACTGGCAACCCTCAGAAGCCAGGTAATCCATAATGATTTCAATCCTGACAACCTGTTGCTGCAGTTCGATGATCCTGCACGGATATCAGGCGTCATCGATTTTGGCGACCTGGTTGCCTCACCGCTGATAATCGATGTGGCCGTCGCGGCCGCGTACCAACTCGCCGACGAGGGTGACCCGCTGGACGGAGCGCTGCCGTTGATCGCCGGCTATCACGCCGCCAGGCCGCTCCAGGCGCTGGAAATCGAACTGCTTCCCAGCCTGATACGCACGCGGCTGGCGTCCTCCATTCTGATCATGTCCTGGCGTATGCGTCAGTATCCGCAGAACCGCGATTACCTGGCGCGCAGCCAGACGCGCTTCAGGCAACAGCTGGTCCGCCTGCAGCATCTGGACGGCGGCCTGGCCGCGGCGCGCATTCAGACAGCCTGCAGCCGGGCCATGACGGCAGGGGATTGAACGCGCTCTGGATATTCGATCCGGTATCTGGTACAACGCCCCGGGCACTCTTGCAACCAACAGCACTGAAAGGTAAGTCAACGATGACGAATCCGAGAATGAGATCGTTCTGGGTGGATTTTCCGGTCACCACCGAGCAGTATTCAAAGCTGCAACTCCGGTGGCGGCGCCGACTGAATTACTACGAGATTCAGAATCCGCCGCCCGATTTGAACCTGCTCTCCTTTTGCACCTTCGGCGGCGACGATTACGAGGTCATCAGCCTGGAAATTCGCGGTGATGTCGACACCTACTACCAGGCGCTCGAAACGATGGAAAAATGGATAGCGGAAACGCTCGGAGCCTAGGAAAGATACGACTGGGCGCTGAATTGAACCGGGATCTATAGCCATGGCCATGGCCATGGCTCGAGGGAAGTTCAAGTCCAGGTCCACCCGGACAAGCCAGGACCACGATGGGCAGCGGGCCGGGGACCGAGCGTATTTGGAGGTTTGTGCAAAAATATGCCACTTTTTGAACGGGTTCGTTTGCTTATGGCGAGGACCGATGCCGACTGGTGAACAGCCCAGCATATTGCACCAACCAGCTTCTCGGTTTAACCCGTTGAACAACCTTCACCCAGTTCACAGCTAGGGGTCGCGGCACTGGTGCATCACAAACCGTAGTCGTCGAATTTTTCGAGCACGCGCGCCATCTCGCCGGCATCGAGCGTCTGCGGCTCGGCGATCGCGAGCGCACGGCAGTATGCCGCCGCCAGGTGTTCGATCAGCCTTGCCAACGCCAGCGCCCGAGGCAGGTCCTTTTCGAAGCAGGTCAGGCCGTGGTGTGCCATCAGGCAGGCTTTACGCTCCCGCAGGGCCTCGACGACGTTGGCAGACAGCTCTGCGCTGCCGAAGGTTGCGTATCGCGCGCAACGGATGTCCGAACCGCCACCAGCCGCGACCATGTAATGAAACGCCGGCAGACCCCGGCCGAGACAGGCGAGCGCCGTGCAAAACGGCGGGTGGGCGTGCACTACCGCCCCGGCCTCGGCACGGTGACGGTAAATGGCGGCGTGGAAGCGCCACTCGCTGGAAGGCCGCCGGCGGCCGCGGGCAACACCGTCAAGGTCCATGCTGACGATGTCGTCGGCCGTGATGTCGTCATAAGGCATCGCCGACGGCGTGATCAGCATACCCTCCGGGCAGCGCACACTCAGGTTGCCCGCCGTGCCCTCGTTCAGGCCGCAGTCGTTCATGGCCCGTGCCGCGTTCAGCAACTGCTCGCGTAATTGCGCACTCATGCGTCGAACTCCCTGGATTCGGGGTAAAGCCCCAGCAGACCTTCTTCGCTGGCCGCACAGACACCGCGCTCCGTAATCAGACCGGTTACCAGGCGCGCCGGTGTCACGTCGAACGCGTAGTTATGGGCGCTGACGCCATCCGGCGTGACCTGCACGGCTTCGATCCCGCCCTGGGCATTCCTGCCGTAGACATGCGTTACTTCAACGGGGTCCCGACGCTCGATCGGTATGTTTCCGACGCCGTCGCCAAGCTGCCAATCGATCGTCGGCCCGGGCAGCGCCACGTAGAACGGCACCTGGTTGTCATTGGCCGCCAATGCCTTGAGATAAGTGCCGATCTTGTTGCAGACATCCCCGTTGCGGCTGGTGCGGTCGGTGCCGGTAATACACAGGTCGACCAGACCGTGTTGCATCAGGTGACCGCCGGCATTGTCCACGATAACGTCATGCGGCACGCCGTGGGCAACGAGTTCCCAGGCCGTCAGCGACGCACCCTGGTTACGGGGCCGTGTTTCATCCACCCAGACATGGACCGGGACGCCCGCATCATGCGCCTGGTAAATGGGCGACAACGCCGTGCCCCAGTCCACGGTCGCCAGCCAGCCCGCGTTGCAATGGGTCAGTATGTGCAGCGGCTCCGCGCTGTCGGAACGGCCCCGCCACAGATCGCGGATCAGGTCCAGCCCGTGCCCGCCGATGGCCTCGTTGATGGCGATGTCTTCCTCGCAGATCCTGGCGGCGAGCGCGTAGGCAGCCGCAACGCGGTCGGCCAGTGGCAGCGCGGCCAGGGCCTTGTGCATCCTTTGCAGCGCCCAGCGCAGGTTGACCGCGGTCGGCCGGGTCGCGAGCAGGGTTTCACAGGCCGCATCGAGACTGGCGTCGGCCGGGTCGGCGCGCAGCGCCAGCGCCACACCGTAAGCGGCGGTGGCGCCAATGAGCGGTGCGCCCCGCACCCGCATGACCCGGATCGCCTCGGCGGCGTCCCCGGCGCATTCCAGCGAACGGGTGACAAACTCGTGCGGCAGCCGTGTCTGGTCGATGATTCCGACCGGCCCGCCATCGCGCTCCAGCCAGATCGATCGGTAATGCACACCATCCACATTCATCGGCAAATGATAACCCATCGCTGTCGTCTTAAAAGGCTCTGCGAGCGCAAAATGCCGCCTCTCGCCAGCACCCGGCGAACGCGCATACCGGATCGGGTTGCGCCGGGCACGGCTTTTCTTTAACTTGTGGAGCCACCCAGGCGGGTTCTGAGCCAGGCCCGGCCGCCGTCACGATCGCGGCTTCGACATCACCGGACATTGACGCATGCGAGTACGAATCCACGAACTGTTTGAAACCTTTCTCGATGCGCACGCGGCTGAGCCCGAAGTCTCGCTGGTGCATTCGCTGGCCCAGCCGCCCAGCCTCGGCCGATTCCTCGATGATCTCGACCCCCACATGAGTCTGGACTGGTCGGGCCAGTCCTTTATGGGCCTGCCGCTGCTGCGTGAGCGGGTCGTCAAACACTGGGGTTACGCCCCGGTCTGCGCCGCGGACGATGTACTGATAACCGCCGGGACGGCAGAGGCCAATTTCCTGGCCATCAACAACCTGGTTGGACCGGGTGACGAGATGATCGTCGACGTACCGGGCTGGCCGCAGCCACTGGTGCTGGCCGAAGCCATCGGCGCGAAAGTCAGGAAACTGGAACGTGTCGAAACCTCGGGCTGGATGTTCGATTTCGGTCAACTGGAGGATCTCGTAAACGCCAAAACGAAATTGATATTCATCTGTAACCCCAACAACCCCACGGGGCACGTGCTCGACCAGGGGGGCTTGCAGCGGGTCGTTGAACTGGCGGACCGTTTCGGGGCCTGGGTGCTGACCGACGAAGTTTACCGCGCCATGGAGTGGGAAGGTCAGGACACACCCCGGGTCGCCAGCCTGTACGAGCGGGGCATCAGTACCGGCAGCGTGTCAAAGGTGCTGGGGTTGCAGGGTCTGAGAACCGGCTGGATGGTCTGCCGCGACCACCAACTGCTGTTCGACAGCATGGTGCTGCGCGAGGACAGCAGTGAGATCATGAACGTCATGGGAGAGGCCATTGCCGCCATCGCGCTGGAGGAGAGCCGCTTCGCAGAGGCGATCGGGCGGGCGCGGCGGGCAGGCCGCCGGAATCTCGACCTGATCGATGCGTTTATCCGGGGCCAGCCCGCGCTTTCCTGGGTTCGGCCCGGCGCGGGCTTGATCGGGTTCTGTAATACGAACCTCGGCATGGACGCGAGGGAACTGTCCAGGCGACTGCTCGAACCGCCCTACCGGACGTTTGTCATGCCGGGAACCGCCTACGGCTACCCGCGGCACCTCAGGCTCGGCGCGGGCGGCGGCGAAGCACGGGAGGTTGCCGAGGGGCTGCGGCGGCTTTGCGATTTCTTGGAACATCACTAGGGGAGGCAGCGGAAAGCCATGTATAAAGTCGATTTGCGCTCGGATACCTTCAGCCTGCCCGATGCGGGTATGAGAAGGGCGATTGCCGAGGCCGAGGTCGGCAACTCCGGTTACGGCGAGGATCCATCGGTCAATTTGCTGGAAACCGAGGTTGCCCGGTATTTCGGTGTGGAAGCGGGTGTTTTTCTGCCTTCCGCAACCATGGCCGGCCAGATCGCGATCCACGTTTGGTGCGAACCTGGCGATGTCGTGCTGATCGAGGAATACGGCCACAACTACTATTTCGAAACCGGTTCGATGGCGCTGATATCGGGTACACAGGCACACCCGCTCAAAGGGTCGGGCGGCATCCTCTCCGCGCAGACGCTCGAGGGTGCGATCCAGCATCCGGAAAATCCGCACGCACGCAGTGCTTTGATCGTGCTGGAGAACACGTCAAATTTCGGCGGCGGCCGTATCTACCCGCAAGCGGCGCTGCAGAGCATTTTCGCATTGTCCGTAGAGCGCGGCCTGCCGGTGCACGTTGACGGTGCGCGAATCTGGAACGCCATCGTCGCGGGCGGCGGCAATCCGTCGACACTGATGCCGGCGCAGGGTTCGATGTCGGTCTGCTTCTCAAAGGGCCTGGGTGCGCCGATGGGCGCCCTGCTGCTCGGATCGGCGGAGTTTATCACCGAAGCCCGCCGTGTCCAGTGCATGCTGGGCGGTGTCATGCGGCAGGTCGGCTTCATGGCCGCTGCCGCGCTCTATGGTTTCCGTCACAACCTGGACCGGCTCGAAGAAGACCACGCCAACTGCCGCTTCATGGCTGAACGGCTGGCCACTCACCCGGCCCTGGAACTCGACCCGGACCGGGTCGAAACCAACATTCTGTATTTCGGTGTCAAAGCCGGTGCCGAACACGCCGCCGACCTGGTCGAGGCGATGTCGGCCGCAGGCGTGGCCGCGCTGCGCCTGGGATCGCTGGTGCGGTTGGTGACCAGCTTGAACGTCACGCGCAAGGATTGCGAATACGCCGTCGACACCATCCACAAGCTACTTGGATAGACGCCATGGCCGAACCATCAACAATCCGGGACCGCCGCATCGAAGTCTTGCGGGTCAACGCTTTCACCGATACACCGTTCAAGGGCAACCCGGCCGGTGTCGTGGCGGACGGCGACGGGCTCAGCGAGGAAACGATGCTCGCCATCGCCGGGGAGCTCAACGACATTTCCGAAACGGTATTTATCTGCCGGCCTGACGATGCCGGCGCCGACCTGCGTCTGCGCTATTTCACGACCACGATGGAGGTGGACCTTTGCGGCCACGCGACCGTCTCGGCGCTGTTCACGCTGGGCTGGCTCGGACGCATCCGCGGTGAAAACGAAGCGAAGACGGTGCGCGTGCAAACCAATGTCGGCGTGCTGGAACTGGGTCTGCAGTTCGAAGCCGGCAAACCGTCGTGGGCGAGCATGCAGCAACTCGCCCCGCAATCGGCGCCGGCGCCGGGTGCGGCGCTGGCGCCGTCCATACTGGGTTTGCCCGAATCCGCGCTGTCCGCGCAATTCGGCGTCGCCTGTGCGTACACCGGTTTGTGGGCCTGTTTCGTGCCGCTCAGGGATGTTTCCTGGCTGAGCCGAATCCAGATCGACTCCGGGCGAATCGAGGCATTGTGGCCAGACAATCCCGAGCTCTCCGGCATCTACCCGTTTGCCTTTGTTGATGCGGCGACGACACAGGGTCGCTTTTTCTCTCCACCGAAATACGGCATCGCCGAGGACCCGGTAACCGGCACCGCCTGCGGCGCGCTCGGCGGCTACCTGCTGTCACAGGGCGGTATGCCCGAGGGCGGTGAACTCATCGCCCGCCAGGGTTTTGAAATGGGTCGCGGGGGCCAGGTCAGGGTCAGCCGCAACGAGAACGGCAACATGCAGGTACGCGGCCAGGCCGTGGCCATCTACCGGGGCGACTTGTTGGTGTAAACGGCTTGCAGCCGCCTTCAGGTACCGCAAAACGTCTGCCTGACGATCTCCTCGTCGCGCGGCGGCATGGCGAAATGAGCCAGGTCCGGATCATAGTCGAAGGGTCTTTCCAGCACGTCGACGAGCCTGTGGAAGGGTTTGAAGTCCCGCTCCGAGACGGCCGCATCCAGCGCCTGCTCGACCAGGTGGTTGCGCGGGATGAATACCGGGTTGGCTTTGACCATCGCCTCGTGACGGACGTGGATGTCCGCCGGATCGTTGCGCAGCAGGTGCCGCCAGCGCTGCAGCCAGGCGTCCAGGGCCTCCGGCAACTCGAAGGGCGGGCCGGGGCTCCGCCCGTGCCCGGTCACGTCGCCCGCCAGTTCAGTAAGCCGGTAAAAGGTCAGCGTGAAATCCAGTGCTTCGCGCTGCATCACCGTCAACAAATCCCGGACCAGTTCGTCGGTATCAGCATCGGCGTGGCTCAAACCGAGCTTGTTCAGCATTCCGCGCCGGTACGCGGCCATGTAACGGTCCGGAAACGTGTCGAGCGCGGCCTGGCCGATGTCGGCGGCCTTTTCCGGGTCCGCATGCAGCAACGGCAACAGGCAGCGGGCCAGCATGCTCAGGTTCCAGTGCGCGATGTGCGGCTGGTTGCCGTAGGCATAACGGCCGCCGTGGTCGATCGAGCTCAGCACCATGCCCGGCTCATACTGGTCCATGAACGCGCAGGGCCCGTAGTCGATGGTCTCACCCGACAGCAGCATGTTGTCGGTGTTCATGACGCCGTGGATAAAGCCGATAAGCTGCCATCGGGCGACGAGGTCCGCCTGGCGCTCCATAACCCCTTCGAGAAGTGCCTGCAAAGGGTTTTCGGCCGTGGCCGCCTGAGGGTAATGACGCTCTGCCACGTGCTTGCTCAGCGAGCGCAGGGCTTCGTTGTCCGAACGAGCGGCAAAATACTGCAACGTTCCGATACGGATATGGCTGCGGGCGACACGTGTCAGTACGGCCCCGGGCAGCGCCGTTTCACGAAAAACCGTCTCACCGCTCAATACCGCCGCCAGTGACCTTGTCGTCGGCACACCGAGCGCCGACATGGCTTCGCTGACGACGTACTCGCGTAGCACCGGGCCCAGCGGAGCACGGCCGTCACCACCGCGCGAATACGCCGTCGGTCCCGAACCCTTGAGCTGCAGGTCAAATCGCTCGCCGTCAGGCGCGAGCAACTCGCCGAGCAGGAGGGCCCGGCCATCCCCCAGGCGCGGGTTCCAGCTGCCGAACTGGTGGCCCGCGTAAACCGTCGCGATGGGTTCGGCGCCCGGGGGTACGACGTTGCCGGCGAGTACATCCAAACCCACTCCTGACTGCAGCCAGTCCGCGTCGATGCCGAGACGCCCGGCCAGGGCGCGATTGAGCCGGACCAGGCCCGGCTTGCCTACGGGCATGGGCCCCTGGCGGGTGCAAAACTTTTCCCCAAGACGTGCGTAGCTGTTGTCGAAGACCAGGCCGTGCTCAGAAGACATCTTGGTCTGCCAGTTCCTTGTCTCGTGCCGGATCGGGTCGCGCGCTCATGGGGACCCAGTATAAGCGCCCCGGGCTCCAACCTGAATGACGCGGCCCGAAGTCCGAAGCGGAACCGGCCTGGCCGCGAGCGAGCGCCCGCAAGTCGTCGCGGCCGCTCTTTTCGGGGCGCCCCGTGCTTGCATGTCGCTGCCAACCATGACTTCCGGGACCTGCGGCACGCACCGTGATCACGTACCTTGCGGCGTACAAGTAAAAGGAATTGTCGTATGCGAACGAACCGAATTGCCATCACGTCCCTTCTGCTTTGCCTGCTCTGGATCGGCGGCCTTTCACAGGTACTGGCCGCCGAGAGCGGCGGGCGCGACCTCGCGCCGGGCTTGATCGTACCGGAGGCGGCCCGGCCCGGCCCGGACTTCAGTGTCGAGACCGCCACGCAGGCCTATGTCGATCTTCTGACGCCGCAGCAGCGTGCGCAATCGGACGCTTATTTCGAAGGCGGCTACTGGATCAGCCTGTGGGACATGCTGATGATGGTTGCGGTCGCTGGCCTGCTGCTTTTCAGCGGCGCTTCGCGCAAGCTGCGTAAATGGTCGGAGAAGGTCGGACGCTGGCGGTTCCTGCACACGACCGCGTACGCGCTGATGTTCATTCTCGCGGTATATCTGCTGACGTTGCCGTGGTCTGTTTACCTGGGCTTCTGGCGTGAGCACCAATACGGTCTCGCCACGCAGAACTTCACCGACTGGTTTGGCGAAAACCTGATCGAGTTGTGCGTGAACCTCGTCATCGGTGCGCCGGTGATTGCGCTTCTGTATGGCGCCGTGCGCCGAGCTGGCGCTGCCTGGTGGGCGTGGGCCGGCGCCATCACGGTCGCCTTGTTGCTCTTTGTCAGCATGATCGCACCCGTGTTCATCGCACCGCTGTTCAACGCCTACACGCCGATGGCGAAAGGCGCGTTGCGCGATTCCGTGCTGTCGATGGCGCGCGCCTACCGCATCCCGGCCGATGACGTGTACGTCTTCGATGCCTCCAGGCAGACCACGCGGATCAGCGCCAACGTATCCGGGATGTTCGGCACCACGCGCATCTCCCTCAACGATAACCTGCTGGAGCGAACCTCGAAGCCGGAAATACGCGCGGTCATGGGTCACGAGATGGGGCATTACGTGCTCAATCACGGGGTCAGACTGGTAATCTACGTGGGCTTGGTGCTGACCCTTGGCTTTTTGTTCCTGCACCTGTGCTTCGATGCAACGGTGCGGCGCTTCGGCGTCCGCTGGGGTGTGACGGGGCGCGGCGACCCGGCCGGCTTGCCGGTGGCGATGGCGCTGCTGGCCATCTACATGACACTGGCACAACCCGTCCTAAATTCCATTATCCGCTCGGCCGAAGCGGAAGCCGATGCCTTTGGTCTGGCCGTCGCCGGCGAACCTTACGGATTCGCCACCTCGGCGATGCGGCTGTCGACCTACCGCAAAATCCATCCCGGCCATTGGGAGGAGGTGTTTTTCTACGATCACCCGAGCGGCTACGACCGCGTGTCTGCGGCGATGACCTGGCTCAATGAGCACCAGGACGATCCGCGCGTGCTCGCTGAACTGACCGGCGTGCGTCCGCGCGCAACGCCCTGAGGCGGGACCGGGCTCAATGGCGGCGCCAAGTCGGGAACAGCGACAAGGACGGGCGTCCGCCGAGCACGCTCGAGCCGTTCTGTCACGCTGAAACTCGACGCACCGGTATTAATATGCCGCCGATGTTGTTAATCTACGAATTCGCAGCGGACGCGGGTACCTGGCTTGTTCCCCAAGCACGCCATCGGTCAAGGAAGACCGCACTACACCGGTACATGGCGCGTCTGCTGCGAACCCGATAAACGGCCACAAACATGAGTCTGGTTTCACACCTGCAATGCATCGCCTGCGGCGCCACCTATCCCGCAACCGCGGTCATGAACCTGTGCCCGCACGACCAGCGGCCGGTGGAGATCGTCATGGATCTCGAAAGACTGGCCGGGGAGCAACCGGACCTTGCCTGGTACCGGCCGCAACGCAAGGACATGTGGCGTTTCGGTGCCCTGCTGCCGCTGGACATCAACGATCCCGGCGACCGGCCCCATATCTGTAACCTCGGCGAAGGCCATACGCCGAAATTGCCTTACGCCGACCACGCGCTCGCGCGCAAGGCCGGGTTCACCCTGTGGCTGAAGGACGAAGGCAAGGCGCATCCCGGTTTTGGGGCGAACCCCACTCAAAGCTTTAAGGACCGCGGTATGGCCATGAGCATTTCCATGGCGCGGCGGGCCGGGCTCGACAGGCTGGCGGTCCCGACCCAGGGCAACGCGGGTGATTCGATGTGCCATTACGCCGCGGCCGCCGGTTTGCAGGCCGTGGTCGCCATGCCCGACAACACTCCGATGCCGATACTCGGGCGTGTCGCAGCGCTGAGCGTGCAGTCCGATCGCTTTAACCTCGAAACCGTCAGCGGCACCATCGCCGAGGCGGGTGCGTTACTGAAAGAGAAGTGGCTGGACCGGGGCTTCTTCAGCGTCGCCACTTTCCAGGAACCGGGTTGGCGCATCGACGGGAAAAAAACCATGGGGCTGGAACTGGCGGAACCCGAACGTTCCGGTGAAGCTTGGCATTTGCCGGACGTGGTCATCTATCCCACCGGCGGCGGCACCGGTGTGCTCGGCATGTGGAAGGCCTGGAACGAACTGCAGCAACTGGGGTTGATCGGTGACTTTCGTCCCCGGATCATCTGCGTGCAGAGCACCAGCACACAACCGGTGGTGAGCGCGTTCGAAAGCGGTGCCAGCGACACGACCCCGGTTGAGGCCGGCGCAACGCTGGCATACGGAATCAACGTACCCGGCGGTGTCGGCCATTTCAAGGTGCTGGACATCATCCGCGCTTCGGGCGGTGCGGCCGTGGCGGTTCCCGACGAGGATATCTACGAGACCCTGGGCCGCATATGGCGGGACAAGCGCTGGTGGATCTGCCCGGAAGGCGCCGCCTGCCTCGCGGCGCTGCCGCAGCTGCTCGACCGCGGCCTGATCAAGGCCGGCGAGGAAGTGGTGGCGTTCAATACCGGTTCGCTGGAGAAATACCTGCCCGACCTGAGACACCTGTTATAGGACACCGGGGCCCGGGGCGGACGGCCGCGGCCGCCGTGACGCGCTATTCGTGATGCCCGCCCGGCCCGTGGACGTGACCGTGTTTCGTCTCTTCCTCGCTGGCGTCCCGGATCGCCGTGATTTCCACCTCGAAATTCAGCGTTTGACCCGCCAACGGGTGGTTGCCGTCGACATCCACGTTGAAACGGCCCACCTTGAGCACGGTGACCTGCACCGGGCCCTGGCGGGTCTGCAGGCTCAGGACCTGGCCCGGGCTGATCCGCCCCTGGCCCTTCAGGTGCTTGAGCGCAATTCGCTGGACATTGTTTTCGTTGCGTTGGCCGTAGGCTTCCTCGGGCGCCACCGAAACGCTGAACTTGTCGCTGACCGCGTGTCCTTCCATGGCTTTTTCGAGACCCGTGATGATGTTGTTGGCGCCGTGCAGGTAGTTCATGGGCCCGCGCTCCCGTGACGTGTCCAGTTCCTCGCCCGCCGCGTTTGTCAGCGTGTAGTGGAAACTGACGACTTTATCCTTTTCTACGATCATGTGATTTCCTGCCCCGACCGGGTCCCAGCGACTTTGGGCGATTATACTACCGGCATACGCGCAGGGTGCATTCCGCCATTCCCTGCGTTATGGTTTCAATATGGATTGGCCGCCCCGGATACGCATTTTGGAAACGAGCAATGACCACCATACGTAACATGTTCCTGCTGTTTGCGCTCACCGCGCTGGCGTCCCCCGCATGGTCACAGGCGCCGGAACAGGAGACTGCGGACGAGGCGCCCGAGGTCATTGCCAGCCCGATCGTCGACAGCCCGTTGACCGTCACCATCAATGAATGGCCCGTACCCTGGCAGGACAGCCGGCCGCGCGACCCCGACGTGGCGCCCGACGGCATGATCTGGCTGGTGGGCCAGGGCGGCGACTACGTCGCCCGTTTCGATCCCGCGAGCCAGGAATTCTCTCGCAAGGAACTGCCGCCCGGCACCGGACCGCACAACCTGATCGTCGACCGCAGCGGCGCATTGTGGATCGCGGGCAACCGCCAGGCGTTCATCGGCCGCATGAACCCGGTCACCGGTGAACTGGCGCGGTTCCCGATGCCGGACGATTCCGCCAGGGACCCGCATACGCTGGTGTTCGCCGGTCGCGCCGACATCTGGTTCACGCTGCAGTGGAGCAATGCCGTCGGACGTCTGGACAAGCGCGGCGGCCATGTCGACCTGGTCCCCATACCCATTGAGAAAGCCCGGCCCTACGGCATCAAGGTGGATGCGCAGGGTCACCCGTGGATTGCATTGCTCGGCACCAACGCCCTGGCGACCGTCGATCCCCGGACACTGCAATTGACGGTCATCGCCACCCCCCGGAAAGAAGCGCGCCTGCGACGGCTGGTCATCACCCGTGACGGCAAGGTCTGGTACGGCGATTACGCGCAAGGCGTCCTGGGCTGTTACGACCCGCGGACCGGGGCCTTCCGTGAATGGAAGACCCCCAGTGAGCGCTCAGGGCCTTACGCGATGGCTGCCGATGGCGACGGCCGGATATGGTTCGTGGAAACCTGGCCGTCACCCAACCGGCTGGTCGGTTTCGACCCGGCAACCGAAACCATGTTCAGCATCACACCGATCCCGAGCGGCGGCGGCGCGGTCAGAAACATGGTCTTCGACCGCAACCGCAACAGCCTCTGGTTCGGCACGGACACCAACAACCTGGCGCAGGCGATATTGCCTTAAACAACGTCTTTGCCGCCCGAATTTCTTAATGCAGACACCGAGGAAACATCAATGAGTGTAAAGTTCAGCGTCGCCATGCAAGGCAGTTATCCCATCAGGGATTACATCACCAAGGCGCAGAGGAT
>Ga0210122_1000238_pt1 | contig 18322 bp, 15 predicted proteins | sample Muzzi_CordB_D2_FD_185530 | JGI IMG/M metagenome (GOLD analysis project Ga0210122, IMG submission 185530) | Wetland microbial communities from San Francisco Bay, California, USA, that impact long-term carbon sequestration - Muzzi_CordB_D2 (SPAdes) | ecosystem: Environmental > Aquatic > Marine >... | reverse complement strand
CAACCGGGAGTCAAGCCGGCCATGCTACCGGACGAACCCATACAGCAGCCGGTTGCGGCAGCGACGCAGCCGCCCCCCGCAGCGGCTCCTCCGGCTACACCCGTCACGTCTGCAATTGACGACGCCTGGGTTATCCAGGTTGGCAGTTTCAGCCAGCAGCTAAATGCACAGGGGCTGCGTGACCGTCTGCGCAAAGCCGGCTACACGGTATTCCTGCGGGATGTAAAAGCCGGAACTGCCCACACCTGGCGGGTGCTGGTCGGACCACTGGATGAGCGCGGCAAGGCGGAACAGCTGCGCGGCAAATTGTCCCGGGAACAGCATCTCAAGGGAATTGTAATTCAACATCCCGGGTAGCGGGGTTGTTTTCCCATGGCGGGGGTAATTGCATATCTGCTAGAATAACGTCTCTTTAAAAATTTATTAAAAGTCAACGGGCTGTATGAGCAAGCCCGGTCATGTCGAGGAATCTATATCTATGGCCTGGATCGATATTGCAATTGTTGCACTGATTGTCCTGTCAGCGGTGTTAAGTCTTTTCCGCGGTTTCGTCAAAGAGGCACTGGCACTCGCCTCGTGGCTTATGGCCCTCTGGATTGCCATGCTTTTCTATGAACAACTCGCCGATGTAGCGTCGCAATGGATTGCAGAACCGTCGATCCAGAAGATTGTCGCTTTCTGTATCCTGTTCATTAGCGTCTTGCTGCTGGGCGCGATCGTAAATTACCTGGCTTCCAGACTCGTGGTAAAAACCGGCCTCGCCGGGACGGACCGGATGCTCGGTGTGATATTCGGCATTGCACGTGGAGCCTTCATCGTTGCCATCCTGGTGCTGTTTGCCGGCCTGACGCCCATGCCACAGGATGTATGGTGGCAGGACTCGCGGCTGCTCGGCTATTTCCAGGACTTTGCCCTGTGGATGCGTGATTACCTTCCGAAGGATATGGCAGACAATATCTCGTATGTCTAGTACTCCTTTCAGGTGAGGCACTGTTTATGTGCGGCATCATCGGTATCGTTGCCCGGGGCCAGGTTAATCAGGCCATCTATGACGGCCTGACCGTGCTGCAGCATCGTGGCCAGGATGCTGCAGGCATCATGACCTGTGATGGCGGGCACCTGCACCTGCGCAAGAGCAATGGCCTGGTAAGTGATGTATTCCATACCCGCCATATGCTCCGCCTCAACGGCAACATGGGCATCGGGCACGTGCGCTATCCGACGGCGGGTTGCGAAAGTTCCGCCGAGGCCCAGCCATTCTATGTCAATTCTCCCTATGGCATATGCCTGGCTCATAACGGCAATCTCACCAATGCCAACAAGCTGAAGCAGGAACTGTTCCAGGAGGACCTGCGCCAGATCAATACGGATTCCGACTCCGAGGTATTGCTCAATGTATTTGCCCACGAGTTACAGAAACAGGGCAAGCTGCGCATGAGCGTGGAAGACGTTTTCAATGCAGTTGCCGGCGTCCATCGACGTTGTCGCGGGGCCTATGCCGCCATTGTCATGATCACGGGCTATGGCATTCTTGCCTTCCGTGATCCCTGCGGTATACGTCCGCTGGTTTACGGAAAGCGGGATCTGGAACACGGCACCGAGTACATGGCCGCTTCCGAGAGTGTGTCCATGGACGTGCTGGGCTTTGAACTGGTGCGGGACATCGAACCGGGTGAGGCCGTATTTATCGGTCTGGATGGCAAGGTACACACCCGCCAATGCGCCGGAAATTCCGCTCTTTCCCCCTGTATTTTCGAATTTGTGTACCTGGCGAGGCCGGACTCGATCATAGACGGTATCTCGGTTTACAAGGCACGTCTCAGGATGGGCGACAAACTCGCCGGGAAAATTCGTCGTGTCCGCCCGGACCATGATATCGATGTCGTGATCCCGATTCCCGATACCGCCCGGACCTGTGCGTTGCAACTGGCCAATAATCTCGGACTCAAGTACCGTGAAGGGTTTATCAAGAATCGCTACATCGGCAGGACCTTTATCATGCCCGGGCAGCAGCAGCGTAAAAAATCGGTTCGCCAGAAGCTCAATGCAATCGAGCTTGAATTCAAGGGCAAGAATGTACTGCTGGTGGATGATTCGATTGTCCGTGGCACGACCTCATCCCAGATCATCCAGATGGCGCGCGATGCCGGCGCCAGCAAGGTCTACTTCGCATCGGCGGCACCGCCGGTGCGGTTTCCCAACGTGTACGGCATCGACATGCCCACTGGCAATGAACTGATCGCCAACGATCATACGGATGAGGAGGTCAGGGAGGAGATCGGCGCCGACTGGCTGGTGTACCAGGACCTGGATGACCTGATCGATGCGGTGGGCAAGGGTAACCCTGCCATTCACCGCTTTGATGCCTCGGTATTCACGGGAGAATACATCACCGGGGATGTCGGGAGTGATTACCTGCAGGACCTGGAAACTGCACGTAATGATGCCGCCAAGAAAGGACGCCGTGAAAGCGACGATGAAGTACTGGATATGCACAATACTGCCTGATCACGGGCCAATAGCCTGTGGGGGTACGCCTGCAGGGTGATATTGACAACCGGACAGGCAATGCCTAGTCTTCCGCTGAACAGCGCCGATTTGATTTCAGCTTGCGGGCGCACTATAAATCCGGCTAAAGCGACGGCACCTGCTTGCGCCTGGCTGAAAGCGGGTTTTTTTATGTCCTTAATCCAGTTCATGGAACAGCACACCAATCATGCGACCTTGACATACCGATGACGGGCCCGAGGGGATAACTATCATGCCAACAGAAGTTGACGGTCTTGCATTTGAAACCCTGGCGGTCCGGGCCGGACACCAGCGTACCGGTGAGGGGGAACACTCCGAGGCCATATTTCCCACCTCCAGCTATGTGTTTGCCAGTGCGGCAGAAGCCGCTGCACGCTTCTCGGGAGACCAGCCCGGAAATATCTATTCACGCTTTACCAACCCGACGGTACGCACTTTCGAGCAACGACTGGCCGCCCTGGAAGGTGGCCAGAGCTGTGTCGCCACGGCTTCCGGGATGGCGGCCATCCTGGCGACCTGTGCCGGGCTGCTGAAAGCGGGTGATCATGTAGTATCATCACGCAGCATCTTTGGCACGACTACCCTGCTGTTTTCGAATTATTTGTCGAAGTTCGCTATCGAGACCGACTTCGTCCCCCTGACAGACCTGAATGCCTGGGATACGGCGATCCGTGCGGAGACACGCCTGCTGTTTCTCGAAACCCCTTCCAACCCCCTGACGGAACTCGTCGATATCGAGGCTCTGGCAAAACTGGCGCATGACAGGGATTGTATCCTGGTGGTCGATAACTGCTTCTGTACCCCCGCATTACAGCAGCCGCTGGCACTGGGTGCGGACATTGTCATCCACTCGGCCACGAAATACCTGGATGGTCAGGGACGTTGCGTGGGTGGCGCGGTTGTGGGTGACACAGAACGCGTCGGCAAGGAAGTCTACGGTTTTCTGCGCACGGCAGGGCCGTCCATGAGCCCCTTCAATGCCTGGGTATTTCTCAAGGGACTGGAAACCCTGGCACTGCGCATGGAGGCGCATTGCCGCTCGGCGCTGGCGCTGGCGCAATGGCTCGAACATCAACCGGATGTGGTTCGCGTATATCATCCGGGGCTCGCATCCCATCCACAGCATGCCCTCGCGAGTCGGCAACAGCAGGGCTATGGTGGCATAGTCTCGTTTGATCTGCAGGGTGGAAAGGACAATGCCTGGGCAATGATCGATGCGACCCGGGTATTTTCCATCACGGCGAATCTGGGTGATGCCAAAAGCACTATTACGCATCCCGCAACCACGACCCATGGCCGGCTGACACCGGAACAGCGGAGCGCGGCCGGCATATCGGACGGGCTGATACGGCTGGCGGTGGGGCTGGAATCGGTGAACGACCTGCGGACAGATCTTGAACGGGGCTTTGCCTCAATCCGCCGTTGAGTCACGGACCGATTCCCGTATCCTGCGGGGCCACGCTGTGCTCCGTTTCCGCAGTGGGCGACTGGCCGAATAATCCGTGTTGAGTCTCTTTGCAGGTGCCAGAGAGTGCCTCGAGGCCTGCGATCCTGACGAGAAACTCGCACTGACCCGCCACTACGCGCACGCCTGGCGGGAGGGAAACCTCGCTTTGCCTGCGGCAGCACCGCCGCCGGAACCCGTTGCCTTGCCCGGCCGTCCCGCACGGCCGGAACTGGTGCATCCCTCGCAGGTCGTAAAACGCAGGTTAGCGAGCCGGGCGGGCAGGGCCGCCTTCCTGCATGCGCTGGCGCATATCGAATTCAACGCCATCAATCTTGCCTGGGATGCCGTATACCGCTTCCGGGATCTACCGAGGGCCTTCTATAACGACTGGGTCAGGGTGGCCGGTGAAGAGGCGCTGCACTTCGGGATCTTGCGGGAGCGCCTGCGGGACGCCGGTTACGAATATGGTGATTTTCCCGCCCATGACGGACTCTGGGATGTGGCGGTCAGGACTGCCTGCGATGTGCTGCCGCGGATGGCACTGGTACCACGCGTGCTGGAAGCCCGTGGGCTGGATGTCACACCCGGCATGATTGCACGCCTGCGGCAGGTAGGGGATTCCGGGAGTGCTGCCGTACTGGAGATCATTCTGCGTGATGAAATCGGCCATGTGGCAGCCGGATCACGCTGGTTTCGCCATGTCTGCCGGCAACGTGGCCTGGATCCTCTCAACAGTTTTCAGCAGTTGCTCCACGAATATTTGCCTGGTCGTATCCGGGAGCCGCTGAATGTGGAAGCCCGCTCACAGGCGGGATTTGACAACGAGGAACTGGCGCTGTTGCGTACGATCGCAAACCGGAACTAGCCCGCAATATTCATACCGGCTCGAGTGTATGCAACCGGCAACCCCGGGCGGTGCATTCAAGTACGCTGCCCTGCAGTGCCCAATCACCGAGCACCATGCGCCGTGCCGGTCGCCCGGCAACCGTCAACTCGTGAATCGCGGGCCGGTGGGTATGCCCATGGATCAACTGTTGCACGCGGTGTTCGCTCATGGCATAGATAACAGCGGACGGATCAACATCCAGGATGAAGTCCGGCTTGTCACGATTGGCGACATGGCTCGTAGTGCGGAGTGCTGCGACGATGCGGCGGCGTTCCGGCAGGGGTTTATTAAGGAATGCCTGCTGTGTTTCCCGCTCGCGGACCCGGGTGCGATATTCCATGTAGGCCGTATCACCGGTACACAGGCTGTCGCCGTGCATGAGCAATGCCGCCTGTCCATACAAATCGATCCGCGTCGGATCAGCGAGCAGTGTGCAGCCCGCCTGTTCGGCGAACCGCCTGCCAAGCAGGAAATCCCGGTTGCCATGCATCAGATAAACGGTGGTGCCCGCAGCAACAGCATCCCGGAGTGCAGCGCTTATTGTCGTATGCAGCCGATTGTCGTCGTCATCTCCGATCCACGACTCGAACAGATCCCCGAGGATGTAGAGCGACTCCGCACCCCGGCAACGGCTGGCAAGAAAGTCAAGCAGCAGCCGGGTGGTTGCCGGCCGCTGCGGATCGAGGTGCAGATCCGAGATAAACAGGGTAACCGGCATGCGACCGTTGCAGGATATCAGTCCTCCTCGACAGTGACTTTGGTGATGATTACTTCCTCGATCGGCACATCCTGATGACCCGAGCGATTCCCGGTCTTTACCGCCTCGATGGAACGGACCACATCCATCCCGTCGGTGACCGAGCCGAACACCGTATACCCCCAGCCTTGCGGTGTCGGTGCCGTGTGATCGAGGAAGCCATTATCCTTGACGTTTATAAAAAACTGGGCCGTCGCGGAATGCGGATCGTTGGTACGGGCCATGGCGATGGATCCGGTGGTATTCTTCAGTCCGTTACCGGCTTCGTTCTTGATCGGGGCACGCGTGGTTTTTTGTTTCATGTCGCCGTCAAAACCGCCGCCCTGAATCATGAAACCGGGAATCACGCGGTGAAATATCGTGCCATCATAAAAACCGGCCCGTGCGTATTCCAGGAAATTTGCCACCGTTTCAGGGGCCTTGTCTCCATCCAGTTCCAGAGTGATGACCCCCTGGGTCGTTTCCACGCGTACCGTAACCATACCGACTCCTTGTGAGTGAGTTTCGTCAGAAAAACCGCCTGCCGGCAGCAAACCGAACATAATGATGAGGAACAATCCCGCCAGTTGTTTCATGTGCCACTCCTGTTTGACTCCGCAGATTGTCAATAATATAAGCTTCTGTCCGGGTTACAAGCCCGCAGGGGTGTTTCCCGTCGCGCTTTCCGTTACCATTCCCGCGCCCCGGCAAGAATCTGCAGACCATGGAACCGATCAAAATCCATAACAGCCTGAGTGGCCGCAAGGAAATTTTCGTCCCAATCGAGGCCGGACGGGTCCGGATGTATGTCTGCGGCATGACCGTGTATGACCTCTGCCACCTCGGGCATGCCCGGGTCATGGTCGTCTTCGATATCGTCACGCGTTACCTGCGGCATCTTGGCTACCGGGTGACCTATGTACGCAACATTACCGATATTGACGACAAAATCATCCAGCGCGCCAGTGAAAACCGCGAGGACTTTGGTGAACTGACGTCGCGCTTCATCGACATCATGCATGAGGATGCCGCAGCGCTGGGTGTACTGGAGCCGGACGAGGAGCCGCGCGCGACGACCTCGATGGACCAGATCGTGGCGATGATCAGAGCGCTCGTCGACAAGGGCTATGCCTACCCGGGAGCTAATGGCGATGTGTATTACGACGTCAGCCGGTTCGAAAACTATGGCCGCCTGTCCGGAAAAAAGCTGGAGGAGCTGCGTTCCGGCGAACGTGTCGCCGTCGATGAAGCGAAACAGGACCCGCTTGATTTCGTGCTCTGGAAGGCCGCCAAACCAGGGGAACCCAGCTGGGAATCGCCGTGGGGGAGGGGACGGCCGGGCTGGCATATCGAATGTTCCGCGATGTCTACCCATTGTCTCGGCAACCACTTCGACATCCATGGCGGCGGCATGGACCTGATTTTTCCGCATCATGAAAACGAGATCGCCCAGTCGGAAGCAGCCAGCGGGGAACCCTTCGTGAATCTCTGGATGCATAATGGATTCGTCAAGGTCGACGAGGAAAAGATGTCCAAGTCACTGGGCAACTTTTTTACCGTCAGGGAGATCCTGCAGCGTTATCGCGCGGAGGAGATACGCTACTTTATCCTGGCCAGCCATTACCGCAGTCCGTTGAATTATTCGCAGGAAAATCTGGACAACAGCAAGGCCGCCCTGACACGGCTTTACATGGCACTACGGGGGTTGGCACCGGCAGCCATGACAGATGCCGGCGACAACGAGTTCAACGTGGCCTTCCACGCAGCAATGAATGACGATTTCAACACCCCGGAGGCCATCGCCGTACTTTTCGAACTCGCCCGCGAGACAAACCGGAACCGGGACAGCAATGCCGCCAGGGCCGGTGAACTCGCCGCCTGCCTGCGGCACCTGGGCGGTGTTCTCGGACTGTTGCAGGAAGATCCCGATACCTATCTGCATTCGGGTAGCGTTATTCTGCCGGGTATCGAAAGCCAGGCATCGGCCGGCGCAGTAGCAGTGAATACAACCCCTTCAGATGAAGATATTCAGCAACTGGTCGACCGGCGGGATACCGCCCGCAGGGGGAAAAACTGGGCCGAGGCCGACAGGATCCGCGAGCGACTCGAGACGCTGGGTATCCTGCTGGAAGATGGCGCCTCGGGAACAGCGAACTGGCGTCGGAAATAACCAGCAGCAGTCAGGAATGTAATTCCTCGGCAGCAAACAGGGTGTTCTCCAGCAGGGTAGCAACGGTCATGGGACCGACGCCGCCGGGCACGGGAGTAATCCAGGCCGCACGTCGGCAAGCGGCTTCAAAGCCGACATCGCCCGCGAGACTGCCGTCTTCCAGGCGGTTGATACCTACATCGATCACCGTCGCGCCGGACCTGACCCATTCGCCCGGCACCAGTCCGGGTTTGCCAACCGCCACGACCAGAATCTCCGCACGTCCGACATGATACTCAAGGTTGCGGGTGAACCGGTGACAGGTCGTGACTGTGCAGCCCGCCAGCAGCAGCTCCAGCGACATGGGTCGACCGACAATATTGGAAGCACCGACAATCACGGCTTCGCGACCGTGGAAAGATTCACCGATCTCCTCCAGCAGGGTGATGATACCGCGTGGCGTGCAGGAACGGAGCAGGGGCCGGCGCAGTGCCAGCCGCCCGATATTGTACGGATGAAACCCGTCCACGTCCTTGTCCGGCCGGATACACTCCGTCACCTTGTCGGCATTTATTTGTCTGGGTAACGGAAATTGCACCAGGATGCCATCTATTTCAACATCTTTATTAAGGTTATCAATCAGGTCGAGGAGTTCACTTTCCGCAGTTTCCGCAGGCAGGTCATAGGATCGCGAAAGCAGACCGGCGGCTTCACAGGCCCGCCGTTTGTTGCGCACATAGATCTCGGAGGCCGGGTCCCGCCCGACCAGAACAACCGCCAGTCCGGGCGGGCGCAGACCGGCACGGAGGCGGTCATCGATGCGTTCCTTGACCGTTTCCCGGACTCTGGCGGCGATGGCCTTGCCATCTATCAGTTTGGCGGTCATGGATTCAGTAACGGGCCTGATGAGAATCGACGCGGGATTCTCGCACGGGGCCGTGACCAGGCACAACCGGGGTGTGGACCACTATTCGCGACGGAGCCCTTGCAGGCAAGGGCGAGTTTGCGATATTTGACCCCTATAGGGGGCAGCACGTATTATTGCGCGGTTCAGCAAGGACGATTCAGGATCTGCATCGCCTCGTGAATACGCAGAAGAAACGGGGTATAGCGCAGTCTGGTAGCGCGCCTGCTTTGGGAGCAGGATGTCGGGGGTTCAAATCCCTCTACCCCGACCAGATGTTGAGACCTGGCATATCGCCGGACTATGAGAAATGCGCCCGTAGCTCAGCTGGATAGAGCATCGGCCTTCAGGCACACACCCGTTTGGTGTGCACACAGGAGCCTTTACGGGGAATCGGAACCCGTAAAGTGGATTGCACTGTATCGGGGAAACCTTAACAGGTCATGCTGATGGCAATCCCGAGGAAACCATTGAAAATGGGATCCGTAGAGACTATACGTGCAACATCTGAGATGGTGAAGAGATAGTCCAGACCACAAACCCTTGCCGGGGCGCCGAAAGGCGTGGATGGTAAGCTAAGCCGAGGGTCGCAGGTTCGAGTCCTGCCGGGCGCGCCAATATGCAGTTTGCAGTACGAAATTATCCGGTTTCATGGTGGACGTAGCTCAGTTGGTAGAGCCCTGGATTGTGATTCCAGTCGTCGTGGGTTCGAGTCCCATCGTCCACCCCATTTTATGCTGAACATCTGCATACCGGTCGTACCAGGCCACCCGGCTTGAACCGGTTAGCCCTCTGTGGTCCAATACCGCCACTTTGGGCCGTTAGCTCAATTGGCAGAGCAGTGGACTCTTAATCCATTGGTTGTAGGTTCGATTCCTACACGGCCCACCAAAGTATTTTTTAAATGATAGTCAGTTTCCGGCTTGCAACCGCGCCACAGAAATGACGAAAACCGTCAAGGCGCTGCAATTCGTGAATTTTTCCGGAGCGACAACCTTTCCAGGTGAAAACAGGGCAGACAGTTCCGAATACAGCCCGCAAGCAGGATAATGGCCGCCTCGCGTTCCCCCACACCACATCACGCGCCTGCCTGGTGAGTTTCGAGAGTTGGTTGCGATCATCGCCGACAGTCGTCACTTTATGGAGCGGTATCCAGGTGCTTTTTTGTATCCACCATCATCTGCACGCCGTAGCCGACCATCGCGTTGTCCCGATCGCTGCTGGCCATGGGTAAGAACAAGGGCAATTACTTATTGCTTACCGTCACGGTGCTGGTAACGTTGCTTATTCTGGAAGGTGCATTGCGCATCTCGGGTATTGCCAGGATGACGGCCCGATTCACGTGTTTTCATCCAGTCCTGGGCAAGGTGTACTGCGCCAATACCGTAGGTACCTTCACGAAGACCAGCTATTCACATTACCTTGTGATCAACTCGGACGGCATGGTTGACCGGGAATATCCAATCGCCAAACCCGAAGGTACCCTGCGGGTGGCTCTGCTGGGTGATTCATTCACCGCGTCTGAATACTTGCCCACCGCAGACAAGTTCGAGGGCCTGCTGGAGCGGGACCTATCCCAACAACTGGACAAACCGGTGGAGATCCTCAACTTCGGCATCAGCGGCAGCGAGACCTGGGACCAGCTGCAGATCTTTCACCTCAGGGCAGTCAAGTACCAACCGGATCTGACCTTCCTGGCCTTCTACTGGGGTAACGACATCAAGAACAACATTGAACGACTGCGAGCCAACGATCCCAGCCCGTTAATGGAGGAGTATGATGCACCACTGGGAGGAAGGATCAAGGAGGTCCGGAAAAACCTCAACAAGGCGCTCTGGAACAGCTCACTGCTCTATCAGGTGGTACACGACGGAACCGGCCATATGGAACGGCTGGTAAAACGCTGGTTTCAACCGGATTATCTTACACAGATTGACCGCCTGATGGTGGGGGAACACCAGGGTACGGTTCCAAAAGAGCTGCAATCCAAAGAGCGCCCCATGGTGGACACTGACTCCGGCGACGACGACCTGTTCTTCTGGGAATCAGCTGGTTGGGAGATCACCCGGAAGCTGATTAAAAAACTCAACGCCGAGGCGGAAGCGGCAGGCAGCAAACTGGTAGTACTGCACTTTCCTTCCGAAGGGTTGGTGCGCAGTGGCATCCCATTACCATTTGAGGAGTTTAACGTCTTCCTGGATCAAAGCGGCATCCCTTATGTCTCGCTCTTCCAGGACTACTATGACATGGAGCCAGAAATACTCCAGCAACACTTCATCCCCGACGATGGCCATTGGTCACGCTATGGACATCGCTATGTGGCCCGGCAGACCCGAGAGATGTTGTTCAACGCGCTATCCCGACAGTATCCATAAAACGAAGTGACGGGATGGTAATCCTTGAGTGACAGGACTCTCAGCGGCCCGTCTTGTTTCTTGTCATATGTCGGTGGAGACTTGTCAATTCGCGTCGACTTCCGCAAGGCGGCCCTGTTCTAACCCATCGCTCCCTGACATGTTTATTCTGTTATAATCGTTTATCCCCAACTTGTTGTTAAATATTGTTAAACTGAGCTAGAATAGGTGTTTAGCCTGATGTGGATCTCTTAATCCATTGGTTGTAGGTTCGATTACTGCGCGGCCCATCAGATATCACGGCCTGTGTAACCCGCAGGCTTTTTTATGCCTGTCCCTCACCGGCTCCGACACTGGCCCTGGTTCGTACCCCGGGAACAGGGTGATTCGTTTGCACCGGCAAGACAATTAATCATGTGGCAGGTGCGCGGATTGTTCACAAGCCGTTATAATTACTGTTTTACCAGGGGGGATGGTTGTGTGGCGGCGAAAGTGGCGGAATTGGTAGACGCGCTGGCTTTAGGTGCCAGTGGGGGAACCCGTGAGAGTTCGAGTCTCTCCTTTCGCACCAGCTTTCAGCAGTAGATATATGACGTTATTCACATGGTAATGTGCGGTTATAACCAGCCTCGATGGTTGACAACAATATAATTGGGGTAAATTCATGCAAGTTTCAGTTGAAGATACAGGCGGTCTGGAGCGTCGGGTAACGGTGCAGGTCCCGGCAGAGCGTATTGATCAGGAAGTCAATTCCCGACTTCATTCTATGAAGGGTTCGGTACGGATAGACGGATTTCGGCCCGGCAAGGTACCGCTCGCAGTAATTGAAAAGAAATTTGGCAAGCAGGTACGTCTTGAGGTTCAGGAACAGGTAATTCATTCCACCCTGCAGGAAGCCCTGAACCAGGAGAACCTTCGTCCGGCCGGCGAACCCAGTGTGGAACCCAGGGAGTCGCTTCCTGGAGAAGTTCTGGAGTATGTCGCCACTTTCGAAATCTACCCGGAACTGCCAGGCACGCTTGATTACAACTATAAAATTAGCCGGCCTGTCGTTGAGATCGGTGAAAGCGATATCGCGACGATGTTGGAAAAACTGCGCAGGCAGCGCGCAACCTGGAATCCAACGGACAGAAAAGCCCGTATAGATGACCAGGTGGTTATCGATTTCGAGGGCACCATCCAGGGCGAAGTATTTACCGGAAACAAGGGTGAAAAAATGCCGGTCGTGCTCGGCTCGAATTCCATGATTCAGGGATTCGAGGAACAACTGGTTGGCACGGCACCGGGAGACGAGACCACCCTGAATGTCACCTTTCCGGCGGATTATCCCTCGGCAGAAGTAGCCGGCAAAAGGGCACAGTTCAAGGTCAAGATTCATACCGTATCTGAAATGGTCTTGCCGCAGCTGGATAATGAATTCGCGCGTGCTTTCGGAATCGCGGAACCAGGTCTGGATGGCCTTAAGGAAGAAGTCAGGAATAACATGCACCGCGAGCTGAAGCAGCTTGTCTACGCAAATCTCAAGAACCAGGTCTTCACGGGTTTGCTGGAAAAAAATCCCGTGGATGTACCGCGCAGCCTTGTAGCTGCTGAAATAGGGCACTTGCAGGCACAAGCTGCAAATCAGGATATGGATGCAGCAACGCTGGAAAACACTGCTGAAAAAAGGGTAAAGCTGGGTGTTCTGGTTTCCGAAGTCGTCAGGCAGAACCTGATTCAGCTCGATCCCGACCGGGTCCGCAATGCGATTGAGACGGTGGCGGCATCCTATGAAAATCCACAGGAAGTGGTACAGTATTACTATGGTAATCAGGAGCTCCTGGCGGGTGTTCAGCAGACTGTAATTGAAGAGCAAGTGGTGGACTGGATGCTTGAAAATGCAGGACTAGAAATCAATGCTAATCAGATCTCATTTGACGATATGGTCAATGCGGCCAAGCAATCTAAAGGATAGTATTCGATGACCGATAGCAGCTTTATGAGTGGCGCCTCTGATACCAGGGCATTGAATCTCGTCCCTATCGTAATTGAACAGACCGCGCGTGGTGAACGTTCCTATGATATTTACTCGCGCCTCCTCAAGGAACGGGTCGTTTTCGTGGTAGGGGCTGTAGAAGACTATATGGCCAATGTCGTAGTGGCGCAGCTACTGTTCCTCGAATCAGAAAACCCGGACAAGGACATCCACCTGTATATCAACTCACCGGGAGGTTCTGTTACTTCCGGACTTGCAATCTATGACACCATGCAGTTTATCAAGCCCGATGTCAGCACCATGTGCATCGGCCAGGCTGCCAGCATGGGTGCCTTGCTGCTGGCAGGTGGCACCAAAGGCAAGCGCGTCTGCCTGCCCCATTCCCGTATCATGATTCACCAGCCACTGGGGGGCTTCCAGGGGCAGGCGACGGATATTGATATTCATGCCCGTGAAATCCTGTTGATCAGGGAAAAACTCAACCTGATTTTATCCCGGCATAGCGGACAGTCTCTGGAGAAAATCAGCCAGGATACCGAACGCGACAATTTCATGGGCGCGGAGGAGGCACGGGAATACGGCCTGATCGACGAAATTCTCAACAAGCGTGACGCCGGCGGCGAAAACCTCTGACGAGTCCGGAACAGAGTCATGCCAGGGGCTGTCTGATATACAGCCACTCCCGACAAAAACGGCACAATCAGGTAAATACCCCTGAATATCAGCCGTTAATATACCAGTAGAGAGGCTGAATGGGTTGATTCATAATAACAAATAGTGATACAAATCAATTATCGACTCCTTGTCGACAGGCGAGAGGAATTGAGTATGAGCAACGATAGAGACGGTAAGGGCGATGATGGAAAGCTGCTCTACTGTTCCTTCTGCGGCAAGAGCCAGCATGAAGTCCGCAAGCTGATTGCAGGTCCTTCTGTATTCGTGTGCGATGAATGTGTCGAGTTATGCAATGACATCATCCGCGAGGAAATGCAGGAAAAATCTACCGGAGGTGGAGACAAGCTACCCAAACCCCTGGAGATCAACGAGGTCCTCAATGAGTATGTCATCGGCCAGGAGCGCGCCAAGAAAGTGCTATCGGTGGCTGTCTATAATCACTACAAACGTCTTGATGCCTCACTCAGGAAGGATGATGTCGAACTCTCCAAAAGCAACATTCTGTTAATCGGCCCGACCGGCTCCGGCAAAACCCTGCTGGCAGAAACACTCGCGCGCCTGCTGAATGTACCGTTTACCATCGCTGATGCAACCACCCTGACAGAAGCCGGCTACGTAGGCGAAGACGTCGAGAATATTATCCAGAAGTTGCTGCAAAAGTGTGATTACGATGTCGACAAGGCGCAGACGGGTATTGTCTACATCGATGAAATCGACAAGATCTCCCGCAAATCGGACAACCCGTCCATCACCCGTGACGTCTCCGGGGAAGGTGTACAGCAGGCGCTGCTCAAACTGATTGAAGGTACCGTTGCATCAGTTCCCCCGCAGGGTGGACGCAAACATCCGCAGCAGGAATTCCTGCAAGTGGATACTTCCAATATACTGTTTATCGTGGGTGGTGCCTTTGCCGGCCTGGACAAGATTATCCGCAGTCGGTCCGAAACCGGCGGCATCGGCTTCTCTGCCGAGGTCAAGAGCAAGAATGAGGAGACCCGGTTGGGCGAGATCCTCTATGAAGTCGAACCCGAGGACCTCATCAAGTATGGACTTATTCCGGAATTCGTCGGTCGACTCCCGGTCGTGGCCACTCTGGAAGAACTGGACGAGCATGCGCTCGTCAGGATTCTGACGGAACCAAAGAATGCCTTGACCAAACAATATGCAAAACTGTTCGACATGGAAGGCTGTGAAATTGAATTTCGGGTGGATGCGCTACAGTCAGTCGCACGCAAGGCGATGGCGCGCAAGACCGGCGCACGTGGCCTGCGTACCATTCTGGAACAGGTCCTGCTCGACACTATGTATGACTTGCCCTCAATGGAAAACGTCAGAAAGGTGGTTATTGACGATGGCGTCATAGAAGGCACTTCCAAGCCCTACATGGTTTTTGATGCATCGGAGCCAATAGCCGCTTCCGAATAGTTCAAAAAACTCCAACAAAGCCGGTATCCTTGTTTTTTCTGCTTGACCCGCAGGTTGGCATGTTCCTTGCTGTTTGAATATTACCTGTCAAAATAGTGGTTGAAGTGTTGTGCTCTCAACCCCATATTGATGCTCATGGCCGCAATACAGCGTCATTCAGGCGTTTCGACAGGCAAGGTACCGGCGTTTACCAGAATCGGCATGACAAATTTATGGCGCATTGCCGCTGACAGCCCGGTAAACATAAATGGATCATGAAATAATGGGAAATCTTATGACAGATGAAACCACAAATGCAGTACCCGTATTGCCACTTCGGGACGTCGTAGTCTATCCGCATATGGTCATACCGCTGTTTGTCGGGCGCGAAAAATCGATCAACGCACTTGATACCGCCATGCAGGAAGACAAGAAAATACTGCTGGTTGCCCAGAAAAACGCCGAGATAGACGACCCATCGGTTGATGACATCCATGAGATCGGCACACTCTCGACGATCCTGCAACTGCTGAAACTGCCCGACGGTACGGTTAAGGTGCTGGTTGAAGGCGCCGAACGGGCCTGTATCCGCTCATTTGAAACCACTGATGCCTTTTTTACTGCCTATGTTGATGTCCTGGAAACGGCTGATGAATCCGATGACAAGGAACTTGAAGTCCTCACCCGCTCCATGCTGGCCATGTTTGACCAGTATGTAAAACTGAACAAGAAAGTCCCGCCCGAGATACTTACTTCGCTATCGGGCATCGACGAGCCGGGGCGCCTGGCGGATACAATTGCAGCCCACATGTCATTAAAGCTCGATGAGAAGCAGAAGATCCTGGAGATCAAGAGCAGCCGCGAGCGGCTGGAACGCCTGATGGGCCTGATCGAAGGTGAAATCGACATCATGCAGATCGAGAAGCGGATCCGCGGCCGCGTCAAGCAACAAATGGAGAAGAGCCAGCGCGAGTATTACCTGAATGAGCAGATGAAAGCCATTCAGAAAGAACTGGGTGATATGGAAGATGTGCCGAATGAACTCGAGGAGCTCCAGCAGAAGATCGAGAAAGCCGGCATGAGCAAGGAGGCACTGGAAAAGGCGACCTCGGAAATCAACAAGCTCAAGATGATGTCACCCATGTCTGCTGAAGCCACGGTGGTCAGAAATTACATTGACTGGCTCGTTAACGCTCCCTGGAAAAAAAGTTCCAAGATACGGCATGATCTCGCTGCGGCCGAGGAGGTACTGGAAGCTGACCACTACGGACTGGAGAAGGTAAAAGAGCGGATACTTGAATACCTCGCAGTTCAGCAGCGCGTCAAGAAACTCAAGGGTCCGATCCTGTGTCTGGTTGGACCACCCGGGGTCGGTAAAACTTCGCTGGGGCGTTCGATTGCGCGTGCCACCAACCGCAAATTCACCCGCATGTCTCTCGGCGGGGTCCGTGACGAAGCGGAGATTCGCGGTCACCGGCGCACTTATATCGGATCGTTACCCGGCAAGATCATTCAGAATCTCTCCAAGGTCGGTGTCCGCAATCCGCTGTTCCTGCTGGATGAGCTGGACAAGATGTCGATGGATTTTCGCGGCGATCCATCTTCTGCACTTCTGGAAGTGCTCGATCCCGAGCAGAACAATTCCTTCAATGACCATTATCTGGAAGTTGATTTCGATCTGTCGGATGTAATGTTTGTCGCGACTGCGAACACCATGAACATACCGGCACCACTGCTGGACCGTATGGAGGTCATCCGGATTCCGGGTTATACCGAGGATGAAAAAATCAACATCGCCATGCGCTACCTGTTGCACAAGCAGATCAGGAACAATGGCCTGAAGGATAATGAAATATCCGTGAGCGAAAATGCCATTCGCGACATCATTCGCTACTACACACGTGAAGCCGGGGTGCGTAACCTGGAACGCGAGATTTCCAAGATCTGCCGCAAGGTGGTAAAGGAACTCGTCATGAAAAAACATGACCGGAAAATCCAGGTAACACCGAGAAATGTTGATAAATACCTGGGCGTCAAACGCTTCCGTTATGGCCTGGCGGAAGAACGCGATCAGGTAGGCCAGGTTACCGGTCTTGCCTGGACGGAGGTGGGTGGTGAATTGTTGACAATCGAATCAACCATCGTGACCGGCAAGGGCAAGATGATCTATACCGGCCAGTTGGGTGAAGTCATGCAGGAATCCATACAGGCTGCAACCACCGTGGTGCGCAGTCGTGCCGCCATGCTGGGTATCGACCCGGACTTTTACCAGAAATACGACATCCATGTGCACGTACCGGAAGGGGCTACCCCGAAAGACGGCCCCAGTGCCGGCGTTGGCATGTGCACCGCACTGGTCTCCGCGCTGACGGATATCCCGGTACGTGCTGATGTGGCAATGACCGGGGAAATCACCCTCAGGGGTGAGATCCTACCCATCGGCGGGCTGAAAGAGAAATTGCTGGCCGCCCATCGCGGTGGGATATCCATTGTTCTGATTCCGGAAGAGAATCGCAAGGATCTCGCGGACATACCCAAGAATGTCAAGGACAAGCTGGATATTCGTCCCGTAAAGTGGATTGACGAAGTCCTGCAGATGGCCTTGCGGCATCAACCGGTTCCCGTCTCGGATGATACCGGCAAGGAACAGGGGAACAAAGCCATTAAATCCAAGGACAAGGAGAAAGCCGAACCCAAACAAAAGCCTATCCGGGCTCACTAAATCCGGGATAATTCTCAGACCCGCCGCGACCGGACCGACATGCCGGTTGCGGCGGGTTTTTTGCGCGGCTTAACTATGCTTTAATACCGGTTGCCGAAATCCAGGGGGTCAAGGGATAAACAACACCCCGCATACTTGCTTGCTGATTAAACTGACATTACCAATAAATTATATTTCGAGGAAACCTAAATGAATAAAGCTGAATTGATTGATGCCGTTGCCAGTGATGCGGATCTCTCCAAAGCCGAAGCAACACGTGCCACCGATGCTGTTCTGGATTCCATCACCGACGCACTCCGCAAGGGTGAACAGGTGACGCTCGTTGGCTTTGGAACCTTCTCTGTCAGGGAACGTGCCGCACGTTCCGGGCGCAATCCGCAAACCGGTGAAACAATTCAGATAAAGGCATCCAAATCCGCGGGATTCAAGGCTGGCAAAGCCCTGAAGGATGCCGTAAACTAGCGCGCCTTCGGGTGCTTAGCTCAGCTGGGAGAGCGTCGCCCTTACAAGGCGAATGTCGGGGGTTCGATCCCCTCAGCAC
>Ga0210122_1000237_pt1 | contig 18326 bp, 17 predicted proteins | sample Muzzi_CordB_D2_FD_185530 | JGI IMG/M metagenome (GOLD analysis project Ga0210122, IMG submission 185530) | Wetland microbial communities from San Francisco Bay, California, USA, that impact long-term carbon sequestration - Muzzi_CordB_D2 (SPAdes) | ecosystem: Environmental > Aquatic > Marine >... | reverse complement strand
GGGCCCGGCAAGCGTCCGGAATTGACCCACAGCAAGGCCTCGGGGCATGGTCCGCCCCAAGGGTGACGCCGGTGCTGCGGGGCGTCGAAAAGGGCAGGCGAAGCGGACTCAAGGCCGCCGACCGGATACTCGGCGGCCTTTCGCAATCCTGCTTGAGCGTGGCGACGAGCATCCGCTGCCGCCGTGCGGGCAGCAGCTTTCGGTCTGGGAATTGAAAGACGATGGAACGACAGGAATTCCGCGCTGCCTGGTCTCTCGCGGCAGTCTTCTCGGTCAGGCTTCTTGGCCTGTTCATGATCTACCCGGTGTTTGCCGCCTATGCGCAGGGTCTTTCGGGCGCGACCCCCTATTTGATCGGTGAGGCGCTAGGGATTTATGGGTTGAGCCAGGGCCTGCTGCAGATTCCCTTCGGTCTGCTCTCCGACAAGTTCGGCCGCAAGGTGATGATCGTCGTCGGGCTGATCCTCTTCGGCGTCGGCAGCGCAATCGCGGCGACGTCTACCTCGATTGGCGGCGTCATCTTCGGCCGCGTGCTGCAGGGTGCGGGCGCCGTCGGCTCCGTCATCCTGGCGCTGGTGGCCGATCTGACGACGGAGGAAAACCGCACCAAGGCGATGGCGATGGTTGGCATCACCATCGGCGTCTCCTTCATGATTGCGCTAGTGGCCGGTCCGATCGTCGCGAGCTTCATCGGCGTCAGCGGTATCTTCTGGCTGATGGTGGGGTTGGCGCTGGTCGGCATTGCACTTACGCAATTCGTTGTGCCGAATCCGCGTCGCGTGCGTGTGCATCGCGACGCTGAAACTGTCCCGGCCTTGATCGGTTCGGTATTGAAAAACAAGGAACTGCTGCGGCTCGACTTCGGTATCTTCGCCTTGCATGCGATGTTGACGGCGAGCTTCCTGGTAGTGCCCGGCCTGTTGCACGTCACACTGGACGTGACCAGCCACGATCAATGGATCATTTATCTGCCGGTCCTCGTCGTTTCGGTTGCGGTGATGGTGCCGGCCATCATCGTGGCCGAGAAGCATCGCCGCATGAAGGGCGTGTTCATCGGCGCGGTCGCCGCGCTGGTGGTCAGCCAGGCGATGCTTTACGCCGACGCGCGCAATGTATATGTCCTGCTGGCGGCGCTCGTCATCTTCTTCTCCGCCTTCAATGTGATGGAGGCGAGCCTGCCCTCACTCATTACCAAGGCGGCGCCACCCGACGCCAAGGGGACGGCCACCGGCATCTATTCGAGCGCCCAGTTCCTCGGCATCTTTGTCGGCGGTGCGGTCGGCGGCTGGGCGCACCAGACCGGCGGCAGCGCCGGGGTGTTTGCGCTGACGGCGGTGATTGCGCTGCTCTGGCTGCTGGCAGCGGTCACCATGGCACAGCCGAGCTATCTGACCACCCGGCTGGTGCCCGTTGGCGATGGTCACGGCGGCGATGCCGAGAGCCTCGCCGTCCGGCTGCGCCAGGTGCCGGGTGTGGCCGAGGCCGTGGTAATCGCCGAGGAAAAGCTCGCTTATCTGAAGGTGGACTCGAAGCGCTTCGACGCAGCGAAGGCGGAGGCGGTGGCGAGCGCACCCTGAGCAGAACACGCCGATGTCAATGCCGGGGTTAAACCCGGCCATGCCGGGCGTGTTGCCAAGCGTGCTTTACGAGCGGCAGGTCAAGCGGTCGTCCACCGCATTCTGTTCACCGGCCGACCCGATACCGGATTCTCCGCTTCGCCGGTATAGGCGAAGCCATGCTTCTCGTAGAAGCGGATGGCGCGGGCGTTTTCCTTGTTGACCAGGAGATCGAGCCCCTTGGGCGACAGCCGCTTCGCCTCGTCAAGAAGCGCGGCGGCGACGCCCGAACCCCAATACTCGGGTGCGACCACGAGTTGGTCGAGATAGGTGGTCGCCGGATCGACCGTGACGAAGCCGACCAGCGCACCGCCGAACTCCGCCACCACAATATGCGCGACCGGTACCAGCTCCTGTTTCCAGCGCTCGCGCCACCAGGCCTGGCGCGCGTTGAAGTCGATGTCGGGGAAGTGATGCGCCCAGGTGCGGCGCCACAGTTCGATCGCCGCGTCCTCGTCGGCGTCGCTATAGGGGCGGAGAACGGTCGCGCTCATGGCGAATAGCTGTAACGCGATTCCTGCCCGCACGTCGAACCCCGGTCCTCGCGACCGGCACAAGGCGGGCGTGACGGCGACGTACGCGCGCGGCGCCTACTTCTCTGTCAGCTTGAACTCGATGCGGCGGTTGCGGCGGTACGCTTCCTCGGTCGTCCCGGTCTCGATCGGCTGGTACTCGCCGAAGCCGGCGGCAACCAGCCGCTCGGGCGAAACGCCTTTTCCGATCAGATACTGCACCACCGAGATCGCGCGTGCGGCCGACAGATCCCAGTTCGATTTGAACTGGCCGCCGGTGCTGATGGGGCGCACGTCGGTATGGCCGTCGACGCGCAGCACCCAGGGAATGTCCGAGGGTATCTCTTTCTCCAGACCGATCAGTGCGCCGGCCACCTTGTCGAGCTCGGCGCGCGCCTCGCCCTTCAGGTCGGCCTTGCCGGTGTCGAAGAACAGCTCCGACTGCAGCACGAAGCGGTCGCCGACGATGCGCACGTCGGGCCGGTTGCCGAGGATTTCGCGCAGCTTGCCGAAAAAGTCAGAGCGGTAGCGCGAGAGCTCCTTCACGCGCTCGGCCAGGGCCAGGTTGAGCCGCTGGCCGAGTTCGGTGATGCGACCCTGCGCCTGCTTGTTCTTCTCTTCGGAGGCATTGAGCGCGGTCTCCAGCGCGGCGAGCTGGCGGCGCAGCGCAGCGATCTGCTGGTTGAGCACCTCGACCTGCGCCAGCGCGCGGGCCGAGATCTTCTTCTGGCCTTCCAGTTCGCCGCTGAGCGTATTGAGCTGGGTCTGCGCCTTCTCCGCGCCGGCGCCGGCGCCTTCGTAGAGGCCCTTGTAGCGCTCTCGCTCGCCCTCGGCGGTGGCCAGCGTCGCGCGCAGTTGCGCGAGCTGGTCCTGCAGGTCGGCCTTGCCGGTTTTTTCCAGGGAGAGCAGCTCGGTGAGCTGGGCGATCTGCGCATTGAGGCGGGTGAGCGCAGTGTCTTTGCCGGCGACTTCTTGCTGCAGGTAGAACTGGATCACCACGAATACGGTGAGCAGAAAGATGATGCCGAGGATCAACGTTGACAATGCGTCGACGAAGCCCGGCCAGTAGTTCATGCCGCTTTCATTGCGGCGCGTGCGTGCAAGGGCCATCGTTTAACCCAACCCTATCCTGGCGAGCCAATCGCCCAGCGGCGGCAAACGCCTCACCGGTTCACGTTCTCGCGCACCATGACTTCCAGCAACCGCTTGATCTCGCGCTGCTGCTCGGCCTGGGCGTCGACCCAGTCGCGGATCATCTGCTGCTCGGTGCGCATGTGGTGCACCAGGCCCTGGATCGCCTCGGCCAGGTTCGACATGGCGGTGGAGGCGGCCTTGCTGCCGCCGGCCTCATTCACGGCCTCGCGCAACCGGTCAAGCGCGGAGCGCACCTCGCCGCCGACCCCGACCGTGGCGGCACCGGGCTCGGCGGCCTGGTCGTAGACGGTGGTGGAGAGCCAATCCTCCAGTTCGGTGTAGAAGCGGTTCTGCGCCTGACTCGATTGCAGGTCGAGGAAGCCGAGGATCAGCGAGCCGGCCAGGCCGAACAGCGAGGACGAAAATGCGATCCCCATGCCGCCCAGCGGAGCAGCCAGCCCTTCGCGCAGCGAGTCGAACATGCTGCCGGCGTCCCCGGTTCCTTTCAGGCCCTGGATGACGTCGCCGACCGAGCTCACCGTTGCGATCAGCCCCCAGAAGGTGCCGAGCAGGCCGAGGAACACCAACAGTCCGGTCATGTAGCGCGAGATGTCGCGCGCCTCGTCGAGGCGAGTGGCAATCGAATCAAGGATGCTGCGCATCAATTGCGCCGACAGCGCCATGCGGCCGACCCGGCTGCCGAGGATCGCTGCCATTGGCGCCAGCAGCACCGGCGGCCGCTCGACCGCGAGGCCCGGATCGGCGAGGCGGAAATTATTGACCCAGGCAATCTCCGGATAAAGCCGCAGCACCTGGCGGAACGAGAACGCGATGCCGATGAGCAGCACGCCGATGATCAGCCCGTTGAGGGCCGGATTGGCCATGAAGGCCACCTCGACCTGCTTGTAGAGCAGGAAGGCAACCAGGCCGCCGAGCACGACAAAGACCAGCATCCGGAACAGAAAGATGCGGGGGGAGGACAATTTGAGCGGATCGATTTCTTTTGCCATGCGGTTCAAGGTTCATGCCGGCCGGGGTCTGGGATCGAATATGACACAGACCGGTGACATTTGAAAAATCGGGACGGCGGCATGATTAAAACCCGCCGGCGAGCTTAAAGCGGCTGATTGAGTTGAAATTGCGGAGGCGCGTCACCCCCGCAAGGGGATGGAACAGGGGGCTTTCTCATCCCTTGGCCGCCTCGCGCAACACGCGCAGGACCTCCTTCTGGATCGCCTCGTTGCCGGCGACGACGTGACCCTTGGCCAGCATGTCGTCGCCGCCGTCGCAGTCGCTGACATAGCCGCCGGCCTCGCGCACCAGGATCAGTCCGGCCGCCATGTCCCAAGGCTTGATGTCGCGCTCCCAATAGCCGTCGATGCGGCCGGCCGCCACCCAGGCGAGGTCGAGTGCGGCGGCGCCGAAGCGGCGCAGCCCAACCACCTCCTCCTGCATCGCGCCGGTTTCTTTCTTGGCGAGCGGAATGCCGGGGCGACCGCGGTGGGGCAGGCCGCAGGCGATGACCGCATCGGCCAGACGCTTGCGCGAGGCGACCCGGATACGCTGCTCGTTGAGGAAGGCGCCCTTGCCGCGCTCGGCAATGAACATCTCCTCGGTCGCCGGATTGTAGATGACGCCGGCGACCACTTGTCCGTCGCGCTCGAGCCCGATCGAGATGCCGAACTGCGGAATGCCGTGCAGGAAATTGGTGGTGCCGTCGAGCGGATCGACGATCCAGGTGTGAGTCTTGTCGGCGCCCTCGCGCACGCCGCCTTCCTCGCCGATGAAGGCGTAGCCAGGCCGCGCTTTCGACAACTCCGCATACAGGGTTTCCTCAGCGCGGCGGTCGGCGGCGCTGACGAAATTGCCGGGTCCTTTGAGCGAGACCTGCAGTTTCTCGACCTCGCCGAAATCACGCTTGAGCGCGCGACCGGCCTTGCGTGCGGCGGCAATCATGACGTTGAGCAGGGCGGAGTGGAGCATGGCGCGGGGTCTGCCCGCGCCCGCGTCGCCCGTCAAGAGCGTGATCGAGCGGTGGCGAGCCACTTCTTGGCAGCTTCGGCGGCGGCGTCACGGACGTCCTTGCTCTGCTTGGCGGCAAAGGTATCGAGCTCGGGATCACCGGCGCCACCGGCCTTGGCGATAATGTGCCACTTGATCGCCTCGGTCGGATCGGCTGGCATGCCACGCCCGGCCATCAGAATACGCGCCAGCCGGTTCTGCGCGATTGGGCTGCCGCGGCGGGCGGCGCGCAGGAACAGACGGGCGGCGGCGGGCTCGTTCTTGGCCGTGCCTTCGCCGTTGAACTCGGCAATGGCGTATTCGACCATGGCGTCGACATTGCCGGCGAGCGAGGCCTCGCCCATCAGCTTCATGGCCTGCGGCAGGTCCTTGGGCACGCCTTGGCCTTCCTTGTACAGGGTGGCGAGCGCGTATTGCGCTTCCGGATTGCCGGCGCGCGCGGCCTGGCGGAACAGTTCGGCGGCGCGTTTGTAATCCTGCGGGAACTGCTTGCCGTCGAGATTGAGCAGACCAAGATTGTAAGCCGCCAAGGGATGGCCGAGCTTGGCGGCTTCGGTGAGCAGGCGGGCGCCTTCCTCCGGATCGCGCGGGCCGGCGCGGCCGGTGAAATTGAACATCGCCAGCGCGAACATGGCGTCGCTGTCGCCATGCGCCGCGGCGAGCTTGTACCATTGCGCCGCCTTGCTGTCGTCGCGGCCGACGCCGAGGCCCTTGGCGTAAATTTCGCCGATCAGGGTCATTGCGGCGGGGTCGTTCTTCTGCGCGCGTTTGGTCGCTTCAGCGAGCGCGGTCAGGTAATGGCCGCGCTGGTAGGCGCCATAGGCGAGATCGACATCGCCGTTGTTCGCTGACTGCGACTCGGCCGCCCGCGGTGGTTGCGGCGGCAGCGGTGTCTCGCTCCTGGGCTGGGCGAGCGTCGGCGCGGAGAGCGCGAGCAGGCCGAGCGCGGCGATGATAGGGCGACGCGTGCGGCTCATGCGATCGCCTCCACCTGGCGCAAGCATGCGGCCGCTTCGCCGACTCGTCGTGCGACCGCGGCCTCGTCGCGCCACAGCCAGTCGCCGAGCGCGACAAAATCGGCGCCGGCGGCGGCGAGCGGCGCTGCCTCGGCCGGCGAGCCCGCATACCCGACGCAGGGAATTTCGAAAACTTCCGCCCACCAGGCGACGCGCTCTTCGATCGCGGCAAAGCCCGGCCGCGCGCCGGCCTCGTCCGGTTCGCCGAACATGACGTAATCAGCACCCTGTTCGGCTGCGACCATGGCGTCGTGGCGGCTGGCGAGACCGCCGACGCCGACAATGCGATCCGGCTTGAGCCGTTCATGGGCTTCGGTGAAATTTGTGAGCCCGCTGACTTGAATGCCGTCGCCGCCGGCACGGACGATCAGGTCGACATGACCGTCGATGATGAGTGCCGCGCCCATGGGCTGCACCATCGCGGCAATCGCCTTGATCCGGTTGATCAGTGTGCGCTCGTCGGCAGAGGCAAGGCGCACGAGCACGGCGGCGATGTCGCCGGCCTCTAGGGCAACGCTCAGCGGCGCGGCAAAAGCCGCGGCGTCGGCGAGCCGCGGCGTCACCAGAGTGAGGCGGGGCGCCGGTCGCGGGTCAGCCTGTTTGGGTCGCGCGGCCATGGTCCTCGCATGGTAGCGCAATCGGGCGGAAAATTGGCGCGGTCGAGCGGTCGACCGGCACGACGGGGAGGGGCGGGGGCTGTGGTCGCCGCGTTCGTCCCGACGGCCCGCCAGGCGGGCACCCGCATTTGGGTCTCGAAACGAAATGGCCGGGACGGGCCCGGCCATGACGATAAATAGAATTATGACGCGGATATCGGGTTACGGCATCGGGATCGGGCCGGCGTCCTTCGGAACCTGATAACCCTTCTGTACCGCCGGGCGCTTGGCTATGGTTTCGTACCAGCGCTTGACGTTGGGATATTGCTTCATGTCGATGGTCTGCCACTCGAAGCGCGCGATCCACGGCCAGATCGCGATGTCGGCAATGGAGTAATCGCCGGCGACAAACTCGCGGCCTTCCAGCCGGGTGTCGAGCACCTTGTAGAGCCGGTTGCCTTCCTTCAGGTAGCGCTCCTCAGCGTAGGGCGCCTTGCCAGGATTATATTTGACGAAGTGATGCACCTGGCCGAGCATCGGGCCGGGGCCGCCCATCTGCCACATCAGCCATTCCAGCACTCGATAGCGCGGCTCGCCTTCCTTCGGCATCAGCTTGCCGGTCTTGTCGGCGAGATAGATCAGGATGGCACCCGTCTCCATCAGCGCGATATTGGTGTCGCGGTCGACGATGGCGGGGATGCGGTTGTTGGGCGCGATCTTGAGAAAATCCGGCGCAAACTGCTCACCCTTGGAAATGTCGATGGCGTGCGCGGTATAGGGCAGGCCGAATTCCTCCAGCGCGATAGAAACCTTGCGGCCGTTCGGTGTCGTCCAGGTATAGAGATCGATCACGTGTCACATCCTCTAGTTCGATAAAACGCTATATGTCGCTGCCCGCGGTGGCGTGCAACCCAGTATCGGCAAATCGGCGTGTTGGCTACCGCGTGCCCCGCTTTGGCGGGGCATGACACGTTGTTTTGAATGGCCGGTGACGGGCGGCGCTTACGCCGCCTTTTTCTCCAGGTCAGACTTCCACTGCCCGAGCGCGGCGAGGCCGTTCATTCTTGCGCGATGTGAAAAGGCGTGCTGGGCGGCAGCAACATTCTCGCCCTTGCCCGACCAGGCCTTCTGTGGCGCCGCCTGCAGCGCGCGGCCATAGGAGAACGTGAGCCGCCAAGGCAGGTTGCCGATCTTGTTCATGGCGTCGAGATGGGCGGTGGCCTCCTCGTCGCTCTGCCCGCCCGAAAGGAAGGCGATGCCCGGCACCGCGCCTGGCACGCAGGCTTTCAGCATCTTGACGGTCTTCTCGGCGACCTCCTCGACGCTCGCCTTCTTGGCGCTCTTCTTGCCGGCGATCGCCATGTTGGGCTTGAGCACCATGCCTTCCAGCTTCACGCGCTGGTAATAGAGCTGCTGGAACGTCTCCTTGAGCACGAATTCGGTGACCTCGTAGCAGCGGTCGATGTCATGGTCGCCGTCCATCAGCACTTCCGGCTCGACGATGGGCACGATCTGGTTGACTTGGCAGAGCGCGGCATAGCGCGCCAGCGCGTGCGCGTTGGCGGAGATACAGGCGTAGCTCGGTATGCCGGCGCCGATGTCGATCACCGCGCGCCATTTGGCGAAGCGTGCACCCTGCTCGTAATACTTGGGTAGCCGCTCGGGCAATTTGTCGAGCCCGGCGGTGATCAATTCACCCGGGCAGAACGGCAGCGGCTTGGTGCCATCGTCTACCTTGATGCCGGGCACGGCGCCGGACTTGACGATGATCTCGACCAGTGGCGTGCCGTCCTTCGCCTTCTGCCAGATTGTCTCGTCGTAGAGGATGACGCCGGAAATGTGCTTCATGCCTTCCGCCGAACGGAACAGCAGCTCGCGGTAGTCGCGGCGATTGTCTTCCGTAGACTCAACGCCGATGGCGTCGAAGCGCTTCTTGATGGTGCCGGTGGATTCGTCGGCGGCGAGAATGCCCTTGCCGGGCGCGGTCATGGCCAGCGCGATCTTGTTCAAGTCAGCGAGGTTCATTGTTCCCTCCTTCAGATCCGATCCGGTCGGCCCGGGATGGTTCTGTTCGTCGTCATTTTACTCTGAGCACCTCGACCCCCGGCAAGGCCTTGCCCTCGAGCCATTCGAGGAAAGCGCCGCCGGCGGTGGAAACATAGGTGAAGCGGTCCGTCACGCCGGCGGCGTTGAGCGCGGCCACGGTGTCGCCGCCGCCCGCGACGGAGACAAGCTTGCCGGCCGCGGTCAGCTCCGCCGCTGCTTCCGCCACTTCGACAGTGCCGTTGTCGAACGGCTCTATTTCGAAGGCGCCGAATGGCCCGTTCCACAACAGCGTATGTGAACGCGCCAGTACGGACACCACATGCTCGATGCTGCGCGGGCCGATGTCGAGAATGATGTCGCTTGCGCCGACGTCCGCCACCAGCACTGTGCGCGAGGTGGCGTGCGCCTCGAATTTTTCCGCCACCACGGCGTCGACCGGCAGCACCACTTCGCGGTGGGCGTGGCGTGCCTTGTCCATGATCTCCCTTGCCGTGCCGGTGAGGTCGGCCTCGACCAGCGATTTGCCGACTTTTTTTCCGAGCGCGAGCAGGAAGGTATTGGCCATGGCGCCGCCGATGATCAGCGCGTCGACCTTCTCCAGCAGATTGGCGAGCAGATCAAGCTTGGTGGAAATCTTGGCGCCGCCGACGATCGCCGCCACCGGGCGTTGCGGCTTTTCCAGCGCTTTCTCCAGCGCGTTGATCTCGGCCTGCATGGCGCGCCCGGCATATGCCGGCAATTTGTGGCCGAGCCCTTCGGTGGAGGCATGCGCGCGGTGCGCGGCCGAGAATGCGTCGTTGACCCAGAGCTCGCCGAGCTTGGCGAGCTGGGCGACGAAGTCGGGATCGTTTTTTTCCTCGCCGGGGTAGAAACGCGTGTTCTCCAGGCAGACGATGTCGCCCGGCTTCATGGCGGCGACGGCGCGCTCGGCGGTCTCGCCAATGCAGTCGTCGACAAATTTCACCGGCCGCTTGATGACGTGCGCCACCTCCGCGGCGACGGGCTTGAGCGTGTATTTCGGATCGCGCTTGCCCTTGGGCCGGCCGAAATGGGAGAGCAGGATCACCTTGGCGCCCATGTCGGCGATTTCGGTGATGGCAGATGCCACGCGCTCGATGCGGGTAGCGTCGGTGACAACGCCGTGTTCCACCGGCACGTTGAGGTCGACGCGCAGCAGCACGCGTTTGCCCTTCACGTCGACGTGGTCGAGCGTTCTGAACGCAGTCATGAGCGGCTCGGTGCGTTCGGCCGTTAAACCAGCTTCCCCATCGCCACGGCGGTGTCGGCCATGCGGTTGGAGAAACCCCATTCGTTGTCGTACCACGACATCACCCGTACCAGCGTGCCGTCCATCACCTTGGTCTGCTCCATGTCGAAGACCGAGGAATGGGAATCGTGGTTGAAGTCGATCGAGACATTGGGCGCGGTGTGGTAGCCGAGAATGCCCTTGAGCTGCTGCTCGGCCGCGCGCTTGATGGCGCCATTGACCTCGTCCTTGTCGGTCGCCCTCTTCGCGACGAACTTGAAATCGACCACCGAGACGTTGGGCACCGGCGCGCGGATGGCGACGCCGTCGAGCCTGCCCTTGAGCTCCGGCAGCACCAGGCCGACCGCCTTGGCAGCACCTGTCGAGGTCGGGATCAGCGACATCGCCGCGGCGCGGGCGCGGTGCAGATCCTTGTGCACCTGGTCGAGGATGTGCTGGTCGTTTGTATAGGCGTGGATGGTCGTCATGAAGCCCTTGTCGATGCCGATGCTGTCGTTGAGCACCTTGGCGACCGGGGCCAGGCAATTGGTCGTGCATGAGGCATTGGAGACGACCATGTGGTCCTTGGTCAGCTTGTCGTGGTTGACACCGTAGACCACGGTGAGGTCGGCTCCGTCGGAGGGCGCGGAGACCAGCACGCGCTTGGCGCCGGCGTCGAGATGCATCTTCGCCTTGTCCTTGGCGGTGAAGATGCCGGTGCATTCCATCGTGATGTCGACGCCGAGCTGCTTCCACGGCAGCTTGGCGGGGTCGCGCTCGGCAATGACCTTGATGGGGCCGTCGCCGAGGTTGATGGTGTCGCCCTTGACCGTGACCTCGCCGGGGAAGCGGCCGTGCACGCTGTCAAAACGCAACAGGTGGGCGTTGGTTTCCACCGGGGCGAGGTCATTGATGGCCACCACCTCGATGTCCTTGCGCTTGGCTTCGGCAATGGCGCGCAGGATGTTACGGCCGATGCGGCCGAACCCGTTGATGGCAACGCGGACTGTCATGTCTGTCGCTCCCGGCTTTTTCTATGGATCATAATCCCGCCCAGGGGCGGTCACTCCATATATAGAGGCTCGTCAGGCCTTCCCAAGCTTGCGTAATGCCGCAGCGGCGACCGCTTGCGGGGTGACGCCGAAATGCTCGTAAAGCTCTTTATAGGGGGCGCTGGCGCCGAAGGACGACATGCCGATAAAGGCGCCGTCGGCGCCGATGATGGCGTCCCAACCTTGGCGCACGGCCGCCTCCACGCCGACATTGACCTTGGCCGTACCGATGGCGGTGCGGCGGGCGGCCTCCGGCGCCTCGGCCAGCAACTCGAAACAGGGCACCGAGACGACCCGCGCCGGCACGCCTTCGGCGGCCAGCAGCTTCTGCGCCTCGACCGCGAGCGAAACTTCCGAGCCGGTGGCGAACAGCGACACCTCGGCCTTGCCGTCGGCGGCGGCGATCTCATAGGCGCCGGCGGCGCAGCGGTTCTCGGCGTCGAGCGAACGGCGCAGTTGCGGCAGGGCCTGCCGGGTCAGCGCCAGCACGCTCGGGCGGTTGTTGGCCTGGAGCGCGAGTTGCCAGCACTCGAGTGTCTCTACCGCGTCGGCCGGGCGGAACACGAGCAGGTTGGGGATCGCCCGCAGCGCCGCCAGATGCTCGACCGGCTGGTGGGTCGGCCCGTCCTCGCCAAGGCCGATGGAATCGTGGGTCATCACGTGAATCACCCGCTCGCCCATCAGCGCCGCCAGGCGAATGGCCGGCCGCGCGTAGTCGGAGAACACCAGAAAAGTGCCGGAGTAGGGGATGATTCCACCATGCAGCGCCATGCCGTTCATCGCCGCCGCCATGCCGTGCTCGCGCACGCCGTAATGGATGAAACGGCCGGAGAAGTCGGCGGCGGAGATCGCCCGCATCGATTTGGTGCGCGTGTTGTTGGAGCCGGTGAGGTCGGCCGAGCCGCCGATCATCTCCGGCACGGCCGGCACCAGCGCCTCCAGTGCGAACTCGGACGACGAGCGGGTGGCGATGTCCTTGGGCGTGGCGGCGAGCGTCTCTTTGACTTTACGAACCGCGTCGGCCAGCGCCTGTTGCGGCAGTTCGCCCTTCATTCGGCGCTCGAATTCGGCGCGTTGGCCGGCATCGAGGGCGGCCAGGCGCTTTGCCCACTCGGCATGCGCGGCTTTCGAGCGCCGGCCGGCGGCGCGCCAGGCACTGAGCACGTGCTCCGGCACGTCGAACGGTTCGTGCTCCCACGACAGCGCATCACGCGCGCCCTTGATCTCTTCCTGCCCAAGCGGTGAGCCGTGCGACGATGCCTTGCCGGCCTTGGTCGGCGCGCCGTAGCCGATCTTCGTTTTGCAGGCGATCAGCACCGGTTTGTCGGACGACTGCGCCTTCTCCAGCGCGGCGGCAATGGCGCCCGCGTCGTGGCCGTCGACGCGGCTCGCATTCCAGCCGCAGGCCTCGAAACGCTTCACCTGATCGGTACTGTCGGACAGCGACAGCGCGCCGTCGATGGAGATGCCGTTGTCGTCGAACAGCACAATCAGCTTGTTGAGCTTCAGATGGCCGGCAAGCGCGACCGCCTCGTGGCTGATGCCTTCCATCAGGTCACCGTCAGAGGCGATGACGTAGGTTTTGTGGTCGACCACGCCGGCACCGAACACGGCGGCCATGTGCTTCTCGGCGATCGCCATGCCGACCGCGTTGGCCAGCCCCTGGCCGAGTGGTCCGGTGGTGGTCTCCACTCCCGCAGTGATGAAGTTTTCCGGATGGCCTGGCGTTTTCGAGCCGAGCTGGCGGAAGCGCTTGATCTCGTTCAGCGTCATCGACGCGTAGCCGGTGAGATAGAGCAGGGCGTAGATCAGCATCGAGCCGTGGCCGGCGGAGAGCACAAAGCGGTCGCGGTCGGGCCAGGCCGGGTCGGCGGGATCGAATTTGAGGAAGCGCGTGAACAGCACCGTGGCCATGTCGGCGGTGCCCATGGGCATGCCGGGATGGCCGGACTTGGCCTGCTCGACCGCGTCCATGGCGAGCGCGCGGATGGCATTGGCCATGGCGTTATGAGGTGCGCTGGCATCCGCCGGCGCGTGACGGTTGGAGGGCGCCACGGCGGCCGTCGACGAAGCGGTTGCGTTCATGTGAAAAAATGCCCGTTTTCCGGGGCTGGATAGCATGTGGCCGCCCGGAGTCAATGTAACCGCGGTTCCGCCGGGGCGCCATGCACAGGCGCACAAAACAACAGGGCATATCTTCGCGCGAACGTTGACGCCGCGGTCGAGCGCCACGTAAATTTCTTGTTCTAAGCCGCTGCCAGCGCAAGATTTTTCGGACACCCCCGGCGCGGATCAAGAGCATGACCGACCAGAGCGCAATTGATGCCGCCGTGAAGCGTCTGGCGCAGGCGCTCGATGCGCTCGATGCGGCGGTCGACCGCCGGCAGGAGGCTGACCGTGGCGAGCAGGCGCTGGCCGCGCAGGTGCACGCGCTCGGCGTCGACCGGGCGCGACTCGCCGCCGCGCTCGACGGCGAAGCGGCGCGTTCGCGACGGCTGGAGACGACCAATCGCGAGATCGCTGAGCGGCTGGACAATGCGATTTCCTCGATCCAGTCGGTGCTGGACGTGCATGAGTGAACCCCGGCGCATGATGCGGAAAAGCGGGCGCCGCTTTTCGCACAGGATCATGCGCAACTGGAAATGAACATGGCCCAGGTCACCGCTACCATTGCCGGCCGCCAGTTCCGCCTCGCCTGCGAGGACGGGCAGGAGGAACACCTGCAATCCCTCGCCAAGGACATCGACGAGCGCATCATCGAACTGCGCCGCAAGTTCGGCGAGATCGGCGACACGCGCCTCACCGTGATGGCGGCGCTGATGGTGGCCGACGAGCTCGACGACATGCGACGGCGCATGCGTCGGCTGGAGGAGGAAATCGCGGCCTTGCAGGATGCGCGCGTCGTCGCCTCCGACCGCGCCAAGGCCGCCTCCGCCGCAGTGGTCGGCGCGTTCAATTCTGCCGCCGAGCGTATCGAGGGCATCACCCGCAAGCTCAACCAGACGGTCGGCAACGGCAGCGGCGTGGCGATCGGGTAGGGCGCGTTGGCGGCGGCAGCCACTCCCCTTCTCTCCCCCAATTTGCCAGAAGCGCCAATGGAGAGAGGGAAGAGAGAGCGTGTGGCGCTTCTGGCAAACAAGCACTACATTCCGCCCGCGGGGCTGCGGGGTGCGTCAGGAGACATACTCTCGGGGCCTTATCGATCCTCAAGGGAGCTGTCCCTGACCGGGCCCGTGGGCCCGGACATATGGCGCCCACCTACTTGTGTAGGGAACCCGGGATCGAGCTCCAACGGCCATCGCGGCTCCGCACTTTTGTTTCCGATGATTGAGACAGCTTCCTCAAAAGATGCATTGCGCACCGAGGCCTTGGCCAGACGCCATGCATTGCCGGCAACGGCGCGCGCGGCTGCGGCGGAGACAATCGCAGCGCGGGCGTTTCCGGTAACGGTGAAGCCCGGCATGATCGTCGCCGGCTTTATGCCGCTGAAATCCGAGATCAATCCGATTCCGCTCCTGCGCAAGCTCAGCGATGCCGGTGCGCAGCTGGCGCTGCCGGCGATTGCCGGACGGGGCCAGCCGCTCGTCATGCGCGCTTACAGCTTCGGCGACGAATTGGCGCGCGGGCAATGGGGCATCCGCGAGCCGAAGTCGGACGCACCCGAAGTTGCGCCGGATATTCTCATTGTGCCGCTAGCTGCCTTCGACCGTACCGGCCACCGCATCGGTTACGGTGCCGGCTATTACGACATGACCCTGCGCGCACTGCGTGAGAGGAAGCCGATCACCGCCATCGGTATAGCCTTTGCCGCCCAGGAAATCGCCCGGGTTCCCGCGACGCCCCGCGACGAAGCGCTCGACTTCGTGCTAACGGAAAACGAGACCATCGATTTCCGCGGATAATTCAGGAATGCGCATTCTCTTCATCGGCGACATCGTGGGGCGTAGTGGGCGCAACGTTGTGCTCGAATGGCTGCCTGGGCTGGTGTCGAATTGGAAGCTCGATCTTGTCGTCATTAACGGCGAGAACGCAGCCGGCGGCTTCGGCATCACCGAGGCGATCTACAACGACCTGATCGACGCCGGCGCCGACGCCATCACGCTCGGCAACCATGCCTGGGACCAGCGCGAGGCGCTGGTGTTCATCGAGCGCGCGCCGCGCCTGGTCCGCCCGCTCAACTTTCCTGCCGGCACGCCCGGCCGCGGCGCGGCACTGGTCGAAGCCAAGAACGGCAGGCGAGCCCTGGTGATCAACGCCATGGGCCGCATCTTCATGGATCCGCTCGACGATCCCTTCGCCGCGGTCGAGCGCGAGATCACCGCCTGCCCGCTGCGCTCGGGCACCGACGCCATCATCGTTGACATCCATTGCGAGGCGACCAGCGAAAAGCAGGCCATGGGCTATTTCTGCGACGGCCGCGTAAGCCTCGTCGTCGGTACCCACACGCACGCGCCGACTGCCGACCACCGCATCCTGCCGGGCCGTACTGCCTTCGTCTCCGACGTCGGCATGAGCGGCGATTTCGACTCGGTTATCGGCATGATCAAGGACGAGCCGCTCAACCGCTTTCTGCGCAAGATCCCGAGCACGCGTTTCGAGCCGGCCACCGGCGCGGCCACGCTTTGCGCGCTCGCCGTGGAGACCGACGACGCCACCGGGCTCGCCACCCGCGTCGCCGCGGTGCGCCTCGGTGGCGTACTGGAAGAGACAAAGCCGGCGTTCTGGGAATAGGGCCGGTCGTCCGGTGGCGATCCAGGTTGACCTGAGTCGACTGCAGTGATTCGGTGGACAATATTGATTCGCCGGCGTGTGCGGGGTCCGGCATCGCGACCTCGACAACAGGCATCATGAATCAGACAGTCCATCTCGCCGTCGAACTTCCAGCTGATATCGAGCATGTGCAGGTGCCGGCCGACACGCCCGACGCGCGGGTGGCATTGGCCGCGCAATTCATTCCTTCCGGCGCACGCGTGCTTGATCTGTCCGGAACGGATTCCGGCTTGCAGGCGCTGCTGCCGCACGGCTGCAGCTTCCAGGGCGCCGGCGACCTCAATGCCGGCGAATTTCCTGCCGAGGCGGCCGCGCAGTCCGACATCATCGTCATGCTTGGCGCGCTCGAGAGTGTCGCCGACGTGGAGGGCCTCTTCACCCATCTGCGCTTCAGCAAGCAGGACATCGTGCTCAGCTACAGCCCCACCGATCTCGGCCCCGGTCGCGACCGCGGGGGGCTCGGCTTCGTCAACCATTTCAGCTTCTTTGATCTGGCGCGGCTGTTCGACCGTTACGGCTTCCGCATCGAATGTACCGCACCGGTCGACGACACCCAGGCGCTGATGCGGCTGTCACCGACCGAGCGCATGATGCCGGTAGCGCCTTGCAGCGTCGCGGTCATCTCCGACTACGATCTCGGCGGCTTCGGCGACCGGCTCGGCTACCACTTGATCAACGCTCTGCTGCCGAGCTGCACCGATGTGCACCACCTGAGCCCGCGCACGCTGCACGAGGCGCGCGAGGCCTACGATCTCGTCGTGCTCGGCACCGGCAACAGTCTCTATCCGCCGCTCGTCGGTGACGAGGTCATCAACGTGCTCGGGCGCGGCAGGGCGGCGATCGGCATTTTCGGCACCTATTTTCGCGAGATCATCCCGCGCCCTTCTCTTGAGCGCATCGTCGATCGGCTCGACACCTGGTACGCGCGTACCCAGGACGAGGTGCTGATGTACGGACGCGGGCGCGATAGCGTCGTTTATCTCGGCGACTGGATGATCGAGCAGTTTCCGCTGGCAAACGCGTGCAACGACGAAACCTTGCAGATCGCCGAGGAAATCGGCGCGCAGCGTGCGCTCGACCGCGCTATCCAGATCATCCAGCGCCACAAACGGGTCTATTCCGCCCAGCTGCATCCGCTGCTGTGCGCGCTCACCTCGGCTGAGATGGCGGCATATGCCGACCAGTCGCTGGAGCAAATGCCACACCTGGTGTCCGGCACGTTCCGCAGCATGCTGACAGATATTTTTGGTCGCAGCTATCCGGAGCGCGAGTTCTTCATGGTCGACCGCGACGCCGTTGCACGCTACAAGGCGCGCGTCCACGGCAATGTGGCAATGCTGCGCGAGCGCATCGAGGCGACACTGGCCAACGTGGCACGGGCAGCGGCCTAGGTTTTTCCCGCCATGGTCCGCCGCTCTGCGGCGCCCTCTCGGGGGGCGACGACCGCCCCTTCCTTGCGGGCCGCGCTTTGCGCGGCAGCCCGGGATGACGGATTTGGGCGGAGTTTATTTTCATGCCCGCCCGGCTTATACCCGGCTCACATCGACCCCTCTATTCTGCAGTCGCTGAGCCATGGCCGGTCATTCCCAGTTCAAGAACATCATGCACCGCAAGGGGCGCCAGGATAAGGCGCGCTCCAAGCTATTCTCCAAGCTCGCCCGCGAAATTACCGTGGCGGCCAAGCTCGGTCAGCCGGATCCGGCATTCAACCCGCGCCTGCGCGCGGCCATCCTCGCCGCCCGCGCCGAGAACATGCCGAAGGACAACATCGAGCGCGCAATCAAGAAGAGCCAAGGCTCCGATTCCGAGAACTATGACGAGATCCGCTACGAGGGCTACGGGCCGGGCGGCGTGGCGCTGATCGTGGAAGCGCTCACCGACAACCGCAACCGCACCGCCGGCGAGGTGCGCGCCATCTTCGCCAGGAACGGCGGCAATCTGGCCGAGACCGGCGCGGTGTCGTTCATGTTTGACCGCGTCGGCGTGGTCGAATACGACGCCAGCGTGACCAGCGCCGACGAAATGCTGGAGGCGGCGATCGAGGCCGGCGCCGAGGATGTGATGTCGAACGAGGACGGCCACCAGATCTTCACCACGCCGGACGAATTAAGCGACGTCGCCAGGGCGCTGGAGACCAGGTTCGGCGAGCCACGCAGGTCGGCGCTCACCTGGAAGCCGCAGAACACCGTCGCAGTCGACGACGAGGCCGGCGAAAAACTGCTCAAGCTGATCGAGACGCTCGACGACACCGATGATGTGCAGAACGTCTACGCGAATTTTGAGGTGTCGGACGCGGTCATGCAGAAGATCAGCGCC
>Ga0210122_1000236_pt1 | contig 18384 bp, 16 predicted proteins | sample Muzzi_CordB_D2_FD_185530 | JGI IMG/M metagenome (GOLD analysis project Ga0210122, IMG submission 185530) | Wetland microbial communities from San Francisco Bay, California, USA, that impact long-term carbon sequestration - Muzzi_CordB_D2 (SPAdes) | ecosystem: Environmental > Aquatic > Marine >... | reverse complement strand
CCTGGGGGCGGCCGGACGAGCCGGAGTCGCCGCCGCAGGCGACGAGGGGCAACAGCAGCCCGCCCAGGAGGCAGGGGAGCAGAACCGTTCGGAGCCGTGGCCGGGTGCCGTCAGCTCGGGCGCCCGCAGGGTGGTTCGAGGAGTCTCTGATCATGGATCGGTCTCGCGGTAGTCGCTGGGTCTGGGGAGTCGAGCGAGGTTGAAGCGTGCCGGTCCGTTGCGAGCGCCGCAGGTTCGTCTGCAAGGCGCTCGCAACGCAGGCGATGCGCGGTGTCATCGTCGAGGAGCGACAACGCAGCAGACGGACCTGCGCCGCCGCAACGGGCCCGGTCAGCTCCGGATACGGCGTTGGAAAGCCAAGGTTGCGTTCCGGGAACCGGCTCGGTTCCTCCGTACGGACTCCTGGAATCTCGTAACAGCCTCGCGCCCAGGGGAATTCTCCTCCGGCGGGGCTTTGATCGGCCGCTTCGTGCGTCTTCAGAGCGCCGCGGCGAGGGTTTCGAAGCCGGGGCGGAGCGGCTCCGGGATGCGGCAGGGCCGGCCGGTCTCCTTGCTCACCCAGAGGTGCTCCGTCCTGCCGCTGGCGAGGTGGACAGGGGCCCCCTCGGCGGGGTCGCCGCCCCGCTCGACCTCGTACTCGAAGGCCAGGGCCCGGCTCGCCAGCCGCGCCAGTCGGCAGCGCACGCGGACGGTGTCGCCGTAGTGGGCGCTCCGGAGGTACCGCACCTCGACTCCGGTCACCATCAGCAGGTAGCCGAGCCGCTCGATCTCGGCGTAGTGGTAGCCGGTCCGCTCGCACAGCGCGGTGCGGGCGATCTCGAACCAGACCGGGTAGACCGCGTGATGCACCACCCCCATCTGGTCGGTCTCGGCGTAGCGCACCTCGATGTCGATGGCGACCTCGCTCGGCGGAGCGTGCGTGCTCATCGGGCTCTCCCACCCGCCGCGTGGCGAAAGACGGTCCAGAGGATCTTCCATCCGGCGAGGATCGTGCCCTTGATCGTGCCCGTGATCTTCGACACGCCGACCCGGCACCGGTAGGAGACCGGCACCTCGACCGCGCGCAGACCGTGGCGCAGCGCCTTGACCTGCATCTCGGCCGTCCAGCCGAAGTCGGGGTCGTTCATGGCGAGGCGCTCGAGGGAGGGCCACCGGATCGCCCGGAACGGGCCGAGGTCGGTGTAGCGGTGGCCGTAGAGCAGGCGGATGAGCACGCAGGCGACGACGTTGCCGGCGCGCGCCTGGGGCAGGAGCGCGCCGGGCTCGCGCTCGCCCAGGACGCGCGAGCCGATGACGAGATCGGCCTCGCCGGCGAGGATGGGGGCGACGACCTGGGGCAGCTCGTCCGGATGGTCCGAGTAATCGGCGTCCAGGAACACCACCACGTCGGGCGGCTGGTTCTCCCGCAGCCAGCCCAGGCCTGCCAAACAGGCACTTCCGTAGCCCCTTCTGGTCGCGTCGACCACCACGGCCCCCCGGTCGCGCGCCACCCGAGCCGTGCCGTCGCTCGAGCCGTTGTCCGCCACGACGACCCTGCGGACCGAGCCTTGGGGCAGGCTCGCGAGCTCGTCGAGCACCTTGGGAAGGGAGGCTTCCTCGTTGAGGGCGGGGATCACCACGTCGACGGACGGCGTTGACATGCCGCGGAGTGTACCGTCATCATCGCGATCCCGCGTCTTCTCGGTGCCTTCGTGTCAGCTTCGTGCTCGGTCCGGTTCCCGCGAGGTCTTGGCAAGGTTCCTGCTTGTCTCGTCGAAACCGCGCGGGATCGATCCCGCGTCGGCCTCTCCCCGGTCCTGGCTGGAGCGGGGCACCCGAGCCACGGGTCGACGAGGGGCCGGCAGACCCGCGGCGACCGACGTCCGACCGCCGATCAACCCCCGATCAACAGACACCCGGAGGAGCCCCCCAATGAAGCTCAACCGTTCGATCTTCGTCACCGTCCTCATCTGCCTCGTCGCGACCGCCCCGGCCGCCTTCGCCGCGGAGGAAGGTGGAGACCAGGCGAGCCCCACCAAGACGATCGATCTCCCCAGCCTGAGCACCGCCCCGAGCAACCAGTACCCCTACACCGTGGAGATTCCGGTGAACTGGGAGATCCGCCGCGAGATCCCGGCGCCCGGTGTGTTCGTCGGCCCGCCCGGCGCCCAGCCCGAGTTCGATTACGACATGATCTTCGTGCGCCCGAGCCAGGTCGACCTCACGAGCCCCGAGGCGGTCGTCGAGGCCATCCGGGCCAACGACGAGAGCCAGCCCTGGAGCGCGGCCGAGCTCGAGGTCATCGAGGTCGGTGACCGGCGCGGGGTCTGGGTGCTCCTGGACGTCCCGGCGATGGCGGGCAAGGCGGCGAGGAAGACCCTCACCGTGAAGCTGCCGATCGAGGGCGGTAGCCTCGACGTGCTCGCCTCGGCGCCGAGCGACCGCTTCGACGAGCTCCGGAGCACCTTCGAGAGCGTGTTGCGTTCGATCCGCCCGAAGGCCGAGGCCCGGGCCGAAGGAGAGTCCGGGGCCGGCACCGACGGCTGACGCGGAACGTCCGGAACCGGGCGCCCCTCTCCCTGCCGCCCGACGCCGGCCGCCGCACGGCGGGCTGGCCGGGCGGCGGCGAGGCGCCCGCCTGCGTGGTAGACTCCCCGGCCCGAGTCGAAGCCGATCCGCCCCCTCCAACCGCCGTCATCGGCGGTCGAAGACACCACGAACGGAGAGTCGAAGCCCGATGCCTGCCATTGCCCTCGGGACGAGTCGCCCCCGCCTCGGCGAGCGCGTGTTCCTGGCCCCCGGAGCGGTCGTCACCGGGGACGTGACCCTGGGCGACGACGTTTCCTTCTGGTTCCACACCGTCGCCCGGGGCGACGTCAACTGGATCTCGATCGGCGACCGCACCAACGTCCAGGACGGCGCCGTGCTCCACGTCACCCACGAGACCCATCCGCTCGAGATCGGGTGCGACGTGGTGATCGGCCACCATGTGGTGCTCCACGGATGCACCGTGCGCGACGGGGCGCTCATCGGCATCGGCGCCAAAGTGCTGGACGGCGCGGTGGTGGAAGAGGGCGCCCAGGTGGGTGCTGGGGCGGTGGTCGCCCCCGGCCACGTGGTGCCGGCGGGGCATCTCGCCCTCGGGGTACCGGCCAAGGTGGTGCGGGAGCTCTCCGCCGAGGAGTCGGCGATGATCCGCGAGATCGCCGCGCGTTACGTGCAGCTCAAGGAGCGATATCGCACGGCGCTTCCGGACCCCGCGCTCGACGCGGCAGCCGGTGGCGGCGTCGACGTGGACCGGAGCCCGTCTCCGGGGTCCGGGGGACAGGGGAGCGAGACATGAGCAACGCGGGCTCCAAGAGGGCCGCCCAGCCGATTCGGCGGGTGAAGGGCACGCGCGACCTGCTGCCGCCCGACACCGCCGTCTGGGCGGCGGTCGAGGCGACCGCCCGGCAGGTCTTCGAGCGCTACGGCTACGGCGAGGTGCGGACGCCGATCCTGGAAGAGACCGAGCTCTTCGTGCGCGGGGTGGGCGAAGCCACCGACATCGTCGGCAAGGAGATGTACACCTTCACCGACAAGGGGGGGCGGAGCCTGACCCTGCGACCCGAGTCGACCGCCTCGGTGGCGCGGGCGTACGTCGAGAACGGCCTCCAGCAGTGGCCCTCGCCGGTCAAGCTCTTCTACATCGGTCCCCAGTTTCGCTACGAGCGTCCCCAAAAGGGCAGGTACCGGCAGTTCTTCCAGATCGGCGCCGAGCTGCTGGGCGACCCGGGACCGATCTCGGACGCCGAGCTCCTCTTGATGCTGGTCGATTTCCTCGGTGCCCTCGAGTTCACCGGGCTGACCGTGCTCCTCAACACGGTCGGAGGCGAGGAGAGCCGCGAAGCCTACCGGCGGGAGCTGGTGCGCTTCCTCGAGCCGAAGAAGGACCTGCTGTCGGAGGACAGTCGCCGGCGCCTGGACACCAATCCGCTGCGCATCCTCGACACCAAGAGCCGCGCCGAGCGGGAGCTGCTCGAGGGGGCGCCGCGCCTGGTCGACAGCCTCACCTCCGAGGACCGGGAGCACTTCGAGGCGGTGCGCGGGGTGCTCGACCGCTTCGGGGTCTCCTACCGGCTCGACGACCGGCTGGTCCGCGGCCTCGACTACTACACCCGGACGGTGTTCGAGATCACCGCCGCGGGTCTGGGCGCCCAGGACGCGATCGTCGGCGGCGGCCGGTACGACGGTCTGATCTCGGAGGTGGGCGGCGCCGAGACCCCGGGCATCGGCTTCGCCATCGGCGCGGATCGGCTGATCGACGTGCTGCCGGAGAGCTTCCGGCGGCGGGCGCTGCCGGCCCCGGCGGTGCTGGTGGCGACGGTGGGCGACGTGCCCCTGGACGAGGCCCTGGCGCTCGCCCAGGAGCTCCGGGCGGCGGGTCTCCCGGCCCTGGCCGAGCTCGCGCGGCGGTCGGTCAAGAACTCTCTGAAGCGTGCCGACCGGCTGGGCCTCGCCCACGTCCTGCTCCTGGGAGCGGACGAGCTGGCCGCCGGCGAGGTGACGGTGAAGGATCTGTCGACTGGCGATCAGGTGCGCCTGGGGCGGGCAGAGGTGGCGGACCGGCTCCGGTCCGTGGCCGCCGCGGGCTCCCCTGACCAGGATGACGAGGAGGAGGAGCGATGAAACGTACGGGTGCCGGGACGCTACGGGCGTCCCACGTGGGGGAGAGGGTGCTGCTCCAGGCCTGGGTCGGCCGGCGCAGGGATCTGGGCGGGCTGATGTTTCTCGATCTGCGCGACCGGAGCGGCATCGCCCAGGTGGTGGTGCGGCCCGACGAGCAACCGGAGGTCTCGGAGCTGCTGGCGCCCGTGCGCTCCGAGTGGGTGATCGAGGTGGAGGGCGAGGTGGTCGAGCGGGAGAGCCCGAACCCCGAGATGCCGACCGGCGCCGTCGAGGTGATCGTCGACCGCGCGGCGGTGCTTTCGCGCGCCGCGGCCCTGCCGTTCACCGTCGGGTCGGCTGGCGCAGGCGGCGAGGGCGACCCCCGCCCGAGCGAGGAGACGGCGCTTCGCTACCGCTACCTCGATCTGCGCCGCGCCGAGCTCCAGAAGAACTTCCTGCTCCGCGACCGGGTCACCCTCGAGGTCCGCAAGTACTTCCACGAGAACGATTTCGTCGACGTCGAGACGCCGATTCTCACGCGCTCGACGCCCGAGGGGGCGCGCGACTACCTGGTGCCCTCCCGCGTCCACCGGGGAGAGTTCTACGCTCTGCCCCAGTCGCCTCAGCTCTTCAAGCAGATCCTGATGGTCTCGGGTTTCGAGCGCTACGTGCAGATCGCCCGCTGCTTCCGGGACGAGGACCTGCGCGCGGACCGCCAGCCGGAGTTCACCCAGGTCGACGTCGAGATGTCGTTCGTCACCGAAAACGACATCATCGAGATGACCGAGGGGCTGTTCGGGAGCATCTTCCCGCTCGCGGGGATCGAGCCGCCCCGGCGTTTCCCCCGGCTCACCTGGCACGACGCCATGGCCCGCTACGGCACCGACCGGCCCGACCTGCGCTTCGGCTGCGAGATCCACGACCTGTCCGAGCGCCTCGGCGCGAGCGGCTTCCGCGCGTTCTCGTCGACCGTCGCCGAGGGCGGCGTGGTGCGCGCGTTCAAGGTTCCGGGAGCGGCCGGTGCGAGCCGCAAGGACCTGGACGGGTTCGCCGAGGTCGCCCGCACGTACGGCGCGGCCGGGGTTCTTTGGCTGCGCAACCGGGACGGGGCGCCCGAGTTCCAGGTCAAGACCGCGCTCTCCGAGGCCGAGGTCGAGGGCGCCGCGGCCGACCTGGAGCTCGGCGAGGGGGACCTGGCGCTTATCGTGGCCGCCCCCGAGCGCGTGGCCTGCGCCGCGCTCGGTGCCCTTCGCCTCGAGCTCGCGCGCCGGTACGAGCTGATTTCGGAGGGTGAGCACGCGTTCTGCTGGGTGACCGAGTTCCCGCTCGTCGAGTGGGACGAGGAGGAGGAGCGCTGGCAAGCCAACCACCACCCGTTCACCGCTCCCGACCCGCGCGACCTGGACCGGCTGGAGGACGACCCCGGGTCGGTCCGCTCCCGTGCCTACGACGTGGTCCTCGACGGCTTCGAGCTGGGCGGCGGCTCGATCCGTATCCACGATCCCGAGGTCCAGACCCGGGTCTTCGAGATGCTCGGCATCGGCAAGGAGGAGGCCGAGAGCCGCTTCGGCTTCTTCCTGGAGGCCCTGCGCTACGGCACGCCGCCCCACGGCGGCATCGCCCTCGGGCTCGACCGCACCGTCATGCTGATGGCCGGAGCGCCGTCGCTTCGGGACGTGATCGCGTTCCCCAAGACCGCGTCGGCCACCGACCTCATGTGCGCCGCGCCGAGCGACGTCGACGCGCGTCAGCTCGCGGAGCTGGGGCTCGAGATCGCACGCAAGGAGCCCAAGGAGTAGCCGCACCAGCCGGCCGACCATGACCATCTACCACCTCGCTCTGCGCCACCCCCACGGCACGACGCCGATCGTCGCCGGGCTGGGGGCGCTCGAAGACGCGGCCGAAGAGCTGGCCTCCTGGGTCGCCGGGCGGACGCTCTTCGTCGTTTCGACCCCGAGGGTCCTGGGCCTCCACGGCCCGGCGCTCGACCGCCTCCGGGGGGCGGCCCTGCGGAGCGTCGTGCTGGAGGTCGACGACGGCGAGGGGGCGAAGACCCTCCACACCGCCGAGCGGCTCTGGCGGGAGATGCTCGTCGCCGGCGGCAAGCGCGACAGCCGGGTGGTCGCCTTCGGCGGTGGGAGCTGCGCGGACCTGGCCGGGTTCGTGGCCGGCTGCTTCCTGCGCGGTGTCGAGGTGATGCAGGTGCCGACCACGCTCCTGGCGCAGGTGGACGCCGCCATCGGCGGCAAGACCGCCGTCGACCTGCCCGGCGCCAAGAACAGCGTCGGACTGTTCCACCATCCGGCGCGGGTGATCGCCGACACCGGCTTGCTGGCCACGCTGCCACCGGAGGAGCTGCGCTCCGGGCTGGTGGAGGTGGTGAAGATGGCCTTCCTGCTCGAGCCGGAGCTGCTGACCCGGGTCGAGCGGGACCTGGAGCGCCTGCTGGCGAGCGACCCGGAGGCCCTCGGGCCGGTGGTCGCCGAGGCCGCCGCGGCCAAGGTGGCGGTGGTGGAGGCGGACCCGGAGGAGAACGGAAGGCGGCGTCTGCTCAACTTCGGCCACACCCTGGGCCACGCGATCGAGGCGGTGCTCGACTACCGGGGGCTGCGGCACGGAGAGGCGGTCGCCTACGGGCTGCTCTTCGCTCTCCGTCTGGCCGCCGGGCGCGGCCTGCCGAAGGAGGACGCCGAGCGCCTCCGCGCGCTGCTTCGCCGGTTCGGGCTACCGCCGCTGCCCGAGCTGGCGGTCGACGACCTTCTGGAGGCCGCCGCACGGGACAAGAAGGCACGGGAGAGCGGCCTGGTCTGGGTCTTGCCGGTCGCCCTGGGCGAAGGGCGGAGCTTCACGGACGTCACGGAGGCCGAGGTGCGTTCGGCTCTCGGGCCGTTTCTCGCCGATCCATGGGCCGCGGGGTGAGACCTCCGGAACGGTCTCGGGACTCTGATACGATTTCCTGAAATGTCGATCGGTTCCGTCCTGCGCAGACCGAGGCTGCGACACGTTCTGTTCCTGGTGCTGCTGCTCTCCGGCATCATCCCGCTGGTGCTCTCGAACGCGCTGCTGATCCGGCAGAACCGGGAGCGCCTCGAGGCCGGCGAGCGTACCGAGCTGACCCAGGCCGCCGAAGCCCTCTCCCGGGAAGTGAGCGATCAGCTCGCCACCGTCCGAAACTCTTTGCGCCAGCTCGGCTTGGGTCTGCTGATGGTGCCGGCTCCCCAGGGAACGAGCCCCCCCCAGGCCCGGCTCCGGCAGGACTGGGTGGCGTCCTACGTCCAGAGCTTCATGCTGGCGGACACGAGCCTCCCGAACCTGCGCGTCCTCGACCTCGAGGGCATCGGTCTCGAGTTTGGACCGCGCGACCTGCCGGAGGCGGTGCAGCAGGCACGTGACGCCGCGTTCGAGGCCGCCCGAGAGAGCGGGCGCACGGCCTACCGCTTTGCCGCGATACCTGCCGACAACTTGCCGGTGGCGTCGCTGGCGGTTCCCGTGGGCACCGACGACGGGGCGAAGCTCGTCATCGAGGCCCTGGTCGATCTGCCCCTGATGGAGGCGGTCCTCCGCCGCGAGGCCCAGGGGGAGTCGGGGCTCTTCCTGCTCGACGCCGAGGGCCAGGTGCTCTGGTCCCAGGGGGCGTCGGAGGAGGCCAGCCAGGCCCTGGCGAGCTCCGATCTGGCGCGGGGCATCCGGGGCTCGGTCCCGGCGGCACTGACCAGGGAGTACGACGTCACCACCGGCGAGACCACCCGCAAGATGCTGGCCCAGGTCAGCTTCGTCGGGGAGACCGGCTGGGCGGTCGTGGTCCAGAAGCCGGCCGCCGCCGCCTTTGCCGAGATCAACCGCATGGTCGTCAACGCCGTGGTCGCCACCGCGGTCCTGGTGGCGCTTGCCCTCGGCTTCGCCGTGGTCGCCGCCCGGTGGGTGAGCTCGCCGATCCAACGCCTCGCCGAGACCAGCCACGAGATCGCCCAGGGCAACTTCGGGCGCCGGGTCGAGGGGCACGGCCTCCCGGCCGAGCTGGGCGAGCTGGCGCGCGACTTCAACCAGATGTCGGGCAAGCTCGAGGTCACCATCGAGCACCTGCGGCAGGCGGCCCGGGCGAACCGGGAGCTGTTCATCGGCTCGATCCGGGCCTTCGCCGCCGCCATCGACGCCAAGGACCCGTACACCCGGGGCCACTCCGAGCGCGTCGCCTCCGTGTCGCGGACCATCGCGCGCCACCTCTCGCTGCCGGAAGAGACCCGGCAGAAGATCTGGATCGCGGGAGTCCTCCACGACGTGGGCAAGATCGGCGTGGAGGATCAGATCCTGTGCAAGGTGGGGCGGCTCACCGACGACGAGTACGAGCAGATGAAGCAGCACACGGTGATCGGCGCCGAGATCATGGCGAGCATCGAGCCGCTGCGCGAGATGCTGCCGGTGATCCGCTGGCACCACGAGTCGTGGAACGGGCGTGGCTATCCCGACGGCAAGAAGGGGGAGCAGATCCCGCTCTGGGCGCGGATCGTCGCGGTGGCGGACACGTTCGACGCGATCACCACCAACCGGCCGTACCAGAAGGCGTTCTCCCTCGACGAAGCGATCTCCATCATCACCAAGCTGACGGGTAGCCGGTTCGACGCCAAGGTGGTCACCGCCTTCTTCCGGGCCTATGAGAGCGGCGAAGTCACGACTCCCGATCCCGGCCCCGCGCCGAAGGCAGAGGCCGAGAAGGTGGCCCGGATCGGGTTGGGAGCTCTTTCCTGATGCCATATCAGTACATTCTGGCGAACCTTCTGGCGAAGGCCGAGGGCGCGGTCGGGGTCCTCTTCCTGGACGACAGCGGCGAGACGATCGATCTGGCCTGCTCCGAGTTCACCCCGTACCAGATGCGGGTGCTGGGGGCCTACCTGGGCATCTACATGCGGCAGCTCCGCAAGGTCACCGAGGGCAACAGCCTCGGCGCGCCGGAGATGATCCATATCGAGAAGGAGGCGCTCCACATCTACGCGGCGCCGCTGCCCGAGGGTTACTACCTGGTGCTCGTCCAGCGCCAGCCGGCCCTGGTCGCCAAGGCGCAGCACGCGCTCAAAGACGCGGCGATGGAGCTCGAACGAAACCTGTTTGCCGCTTGAAGGGGCGCGGGGCACCATCCCGCGACACCGCCCCCACCCTCCCCGCCGCCCGATGCAGGGTCCGGCGGACCACCGGCATCACCCCCTGTCGACCTGTACAATCGGCGACCCATGAGCGACGAGACGATCGAGCACGACACCCTGGATCTGGCGCCCGAGAGAGAGGCTCCGGAGGCTCAGAAGACCGGCTTCTGGAGGAAGCTCAAGAAGGGTCTCTTGATGACCCACACCGAGATCATCGAGAAGATGGCCTCGGCGGTAGAGGGCAAGACCACCCTAGACGAGGAGACCTTCGAGTACCTGGAGGAGATCCTGATCGGCTCCGACCTGGGGGTCGAGACCTCGCTGGAGCTGATCGACGAGCTCCGGACCGACATCAAGAGCGGCGAGAAGGCCGACGTCATCAAGATGCGGGAGAAGCTGGTCGACCGCATGTCGATCCTGCTCATGGACGCGCCGCGTCCCCCGGAGCGGCCCGCCGGACCGATGGTCACGCTGATGGTCGGCGTCAACGGCGCCGGCAAGACGACGTCGATCGCCAAGCTTGCCCGCCGGTCCCTCGACCGGGGCGAGTCGGTCCTGCTGGCGGCGGGCGACACCTTCCGGGCGGCGGCCATCGAGCAGCTCGAGACGTGGGGCGAGCGCCTCGGCGTGCAGGTGATCCGCACGAAGGCCGGGGGTGATCCAGCGGCGGTGGTGTTCGACGCGCTCCAGGCGGCCCGTGCCCGGAAGATCGACCACGTGCTGGTCGACACCGCCGGCCGGCTCCACACCAAGGAGCACCTGATGGCCGAGCTGTCGAAGATCGGCCGGGTGCTCGAGCGCGAGACTCCCGACTGGCACCGGCGGACGATCCTGGTGCTCGACGCCACCACCGGCCAGAACGCCCTCGCCCAGGCGCGGACCTTCGCCGACGCCGTGCCCCTCGACGGGGTGCTGCTGGCGAAGCTGGACGGGACCGCCAAGGGGGGCATGGCGGTGGCCGTCGCCCGCGAGCTGCGGCTGCCGGTGCTCTACCTGGGCGTCGGCGAGGCCGCGGACGACCTGATCGAGTTCCGTCCCCGGGAGTTCGCCTCTGCGCTCCTCGGCTGACCACCTCCGCCAGGCCCTCCGGCTGGCCGCCCGCGGCCGCTACGGCGTGGCCCCCAACCCGATGGTGGGAGCGGTGGTGGTGAGCGACGGCGAGGTGGTGGGCGAGGGGTACCACCGGCGCTACGGTGAGGCCCACGCGGAGGCGGTGGCGCTCGAGCGCGCGGGGGAGCGGGCCCGGGGCGCGACGGTCTACGTGACCCTGGAGCCCTGCGCCCACCACGGCAACACGCCGCCCTGCGCCGACGCCCTGATCGCCGCCGGCGTGCGGCGGGTCGTCGCGTGCCACCGGGACCCGGACCCGCGCACCGCCGGCGCCGGCTTCGAGCGCCTGCGCGCGGCCGGGGTGGAGGTGGTGGTGGGTGAGCTGGCGGCCGAGGCGGCGCTCCTCAACCTGTGCTTTCTCGCGCCCCACGCGTTCGGCCGGCCGGCCGTGACCCTCAAGTGGGCGATGAGCCTGGACGGCAAGATCGCGACCGCCGGCGGCGAGAGCCAGTGGATCTCCTCCTCCGAGGGGCGCCGCTGGGCCCTCCTCGAGCGCGAGGCCCACGACGCCATCCTGGTGGGGAGCGGCACCGCTCTGGCGGACGATCCCCGCCTCGATCGCCGCCTCGGGCGCGCCCGCGGGCCGATCGTACGGGTGGTCCTCGACCGGCGGCTGCGCCTGACTCCGGAGGCGCGCATGCTGGGCGTCGAGGGTCCGGTGCTGGTGTATGCTGCGCCGGGCGCCGACCCGGCACGACGGGCCGCGCTGGAGGCTGCCGGCGCGACCCCCATTTCGATCGAGCCGATCGAGCCCGTCGCCGCGGTGGCCGACGGGATCGGCGGAGTCGGGGCGTCCGGGACAGCGGGCGAGCTCCGGTCGGTCCTTGCCGACCTGCTTGCGCGCGGGGTTCGAAGCGTGCTCGTCGAGGGGGGAGCGGGTGTCGCCGGAGCGTTCGTCGCCGCCGGCCTGTACGACCGGGTCGCGGTAGACTGCGCGCCGCTCCTGCTCGGGGGCGCGAGCGCTCCCGGTCCCCTCGGCGGCACCGGCGCCGCCCATCTCGACGAAGCGCCCCGCCTCGACCGGCTCGACGTCCGGCGGCGGGGCCGAGACCTGATCCTCACCGGCTTGAGAGACGGATGTTTACAGGACTTGTTGCGGAGCGTGGACGGATCGTAGGAGATCCGGCGCCGGCCCCCGGCGGCGGAGTGAAGCTCACCGTGGGGCATAGCGCCGAGCTGGGCACACGCCTCTCGCTGGGCGCGAGCCTGGCGGTCTCGGGGGTCTGCCTGACGGTCGTCGAGCTCGCCCCCGACGGGCGGGCGTCGACGGTCGAGATGGGGGACGAGACGCTCTCCCGGACCACCCTGGGCGCCCTGGTCGACGGCTCGGCCGTCAACCTGGAGACGCCCCTTCAGGCCGGCGAGCCCCTCGGCGGCCATTGGGTCCAGGGACACGTGGACGCGACCGTCCGGGTGCTCGAGCGGACCGACCACGAAGAGCACAGCGTGATGGCGTTCTCCCTGCCCGGGGAGATGGCGTCCTATGTGGTGGAGAAGGGCTCGGTGGCGCTCGACGGCGTGAGCCTCACGGTCACCGGCGTCGGCCCGGATCGTTTCACCGTCTGGCTCATCCCCCACACGCTGGAGGTCACCACGCTGGGCCTCCTCGCCCCGGGCGACACGGTCAACTTCGAGGCCGACATCCTGGCGAAGTACGTCCAGCGCGGCCTCGAGGCGCTCGCGGCCGGCGCCGGACTGCCGACCCAGAAGCAGGACTGAGCCGTGGCCCACGCCCCCGCCAGGGAGGGCGGCTCCCGTTCCTCGCTCCCGTGGACCCAGCTCCCGGAGCCGGACCGGTTCTGGATCCGCTATGCCCCCAGGAGCTGGCCCGCCGCGCCCGCGCCGGACGGTCCCCTCTGGCTCGACCTGGCCCGAGGCCGCCTGGGCGCGCCGGGCGAAGGGGCCGAGCCGCTTCTGCCAACCGGCCCGTTCGACGATGTGCTCTACGTACCGCCGGTCGCGTCCCGAGACGCGGGCGCCCGGAGGGAACGGGCTGCACTGGATAGGGCCGTGGCCGAGATCGTGGCCGAGGGCACGCCGGTCGTCGTCCATCTCTTCCCCGGCGACCCGCCGCCTCCCGAGGGGGCGACCGGAGTGGTCGACCTGCTCGACGCCCTGGTGGAGCGGCGCCTGGACGACCTGGCTGCGATCCCGCCGGGAGCCGCCGCCGCGGTGTGGCCGCTCCTGCCTGGCCTGACCGACGGCGAGGAGCTCCGGGAGGAGGGCCTGGCGCGCCTGGCCGAGGCCGGGCTCCGGGTCGTCCAGCCGGTCGCGCCCGATCTGCCGCCGCCCGACCGGAGGCGCCTGGCCGAGGGCCGCGACGAGCGAGTGTTCGACGCCCTCTTCCACGGGCCGCCGGCCGACCCACGCTCGTTCAGTCGGCATGCCTGTGGCCGCTGGCGCCTCGCGGATGGATCGGGCGGAGCGGTCTGGGAGCGCGTCCTGTTCCTTCCCCGGCCGCTGCCGAGCCCGCCGCTGGCCGGGGCGTCCCAGCGGGAGGTGGCCGGGCTTCTCCTCGCCGCGGGGGAGCTCGAGCTGCGCCTGGGGCGCCACGGGCGGGGCCAGGCCCACTTCCGTGCCGCCCGCTGGATCGACCGCACCCAGTACGACCTCAAAGTGCTGACCGCCGAGGGAAACCTTTCGGTGATCCCCTGGCTCGACCCGGCGAGCCGGCAGATCGTCGAGGAGTGGGCACGGGCGGGGCGCTCGGAGGTCGTCGACAGGCTGGCCGCCGAGTACCTGTCCGGGGACGGAGACGGACCCGGTCCGGTGCCGGGTGGGGACGGGGTCTCGGCGGATCGCTGATAGGATCGCGCCCGGCCCGTGGGCGCCAGAGCCCTCCGGTCTCCACCCCCTCTAGATCATGCATCCAGAGATCCTTCATATCGGAAGCTTCGTCATCAGCTCGTTCGGGCTGATGCTCGTCGTGGCGTTCGTCTCGGCCTACTTCCAGCTACGCTGGGGTCTTTCCCGGCTCGGCATCGGGGACGAGGAGGACGCCGCGGCGCTGGTCTTCGCGGCCGGGTTCGCCGGCATCCTCGGGGCCAAGACCTACTACGCGATCCTCTACCAGGACTGGCGCCTGCTGTTCGATCGTTCGGGCCTGGTCTGGTACGGCGGGTTCATCCTCGCCGTCCTCGCCCTCGTCTGGACGATGCGGCGCCGCCGCCTGCCGCCCTGGCCGACCCTCGACGTGCTCGGGCTCTCCCTCGCCCTGGGGTACGCCCTGGGGCGCATCGGCTGCTTCCTGGTGGGCGACGACTACGGAGTGCCGACCGACCTGCCGTGGGGCGTCGTCTTTCCCCAGGGCTCGGCGCCGCCGTCGACCGCCGGGGCGTTGCGCTACCAGTTCGGCGTCGACGTACCGCTCGACATCCCGGACTCGCAGCTACTTCACGTCCACCCGACCCAGCTCTACGAGACCCTCGCCTGCCTCGCCATCTGGGCCTTCGGACTCTGGCTCCTGAAGCGCCGGCCGGCGAGTGGCGTGACCGGCACCGCGATGCTGGCGCTGCTCGGCGTCGAGCGGTTCCTGGTCGAGATCCTGCGGGCGAAGGACGACCGGTTCTTCGGCGGTCTGACCATCGCCCAGATGATCTCGATCGGTGTGGTGATGGTGGCCGTGGCGCTGCTCGTCAGGAGGAGAAGGGGAGATAGGAATTAGCGGTCCGAAACCGGCTGTTGGACGGAGCAGGCTCGCGATCCGAGCGCGCCGATCCCAATGCCCGTGACCGACCCTGGTTCCCCCATCGAGATGTCCGCTGCCCAGCAGAGCCGCCCGGTTCCCCCGAGACTGCTGACCATCGCCGGCTCCGACTCCGGAGGCGGCGCCGGCATCCAGGCCGACCTCAAGACCTTCGCCGCCCACGGCTGCTACGGCATGAGCGCCCTGACGGCGGTGACCGCCCAGAACACGCGGGCGGTGACCGCCGTCGACGAGATCGCGCCCGAGACGGTCGCGGCGCAGATCGACGCGGTGTTCGGCGACATCGGTGTCGACGCGGTCAAGATCGGCATGCTCGCGAGCGCACCGATCGTCCGCGCCGTGGCGGGAAGCCTGAGGCGCTGGCTCGGGCCGGAGGGCGACGCAGAGGGCCGCGCCGTGCCGGTGGTCCTCGACCCGGTGATGGTGGCCAAGAGCGGTGACGCCCTGCTGGCCGACGACGCGGTGGACGCGGTGCGCGAAGAGCTCCTGCCGCTCGCCACGCTGGTGACGCCCAACCTGCCGGAGGCGGCCCGCCTGACCGGTCTGCCGGTGGCGAGCGACGACGAACGTCTGGCGGCGGCCAGGGCGCTGTCCCGCCAGGGCGGCGACCGGGGCGGCTCCGAGGGGGGACAGGGGCTCGCGGTGCTCCTCAAGGGCGGCCACGACGAAGGGCCGGAGGTCTCCGATCTGCTCTACGCGCCGGGTGAAGAGGTTCGCACCTACCGGCATCCCCGGATCGAGACCCGGTCGACCCACGGCACGGGATGCACCCTGTCGTCGGCGGTCGCCGCGCGGCTCGGAGCGGGCGAGCCGCTGGAGCGGGCGGTGGCCGGCGCGATCCGATACCTGCAGGGCGCGATCGCCGCGGCCTACCCGCTCGGAAGCGGGCACGGGCCCGTCGACCATCTGTATGAGCTCCGCCGGCCGGGGGAGCCCCGGCGGCCGGACGGAGAACGCTCGGACCCGGGACGAGGGGGAGGTGCCATTCGATGACCGATCGTACGCTCGATCTTGTGATCGTCGGCGCGGGGCCGACGGGAATCGCCGTCGGCGCGGCGGCGGTGCAGCGGGGGCTGGAGACCCTGCTGGTCGACCAGGGCCCGCTCTGCGCGAGCTTGCAGGCCTATCCGACCGACCTGATCTTCTTCACCACGCGCGAGCGCCTCGAAATCGCCGACGTGCCGTTCTCGATCCCGGAGGTCAAGCCGAACCGGCGCCAGGCGCTGGTCTACTACCGGGAGGTGGTGAAGCGGCACGAGGTTCCGCTGGCGCTCTACGAGCCGGTCGAGGCGGTGGAGCGCCTCGATCCGTCCGATCCACGGGCGGCGGACGGCGCGCGGTTCCTGGTCAGGAGCCATCCGGCGTCCGGGGGACCCTCCGACGGCCACGTGCGGCTCGCCCGGGCGGTGGCGCTCGCCACGGGCTACTTCTGGAACCCGAACCGCCTCGGCGTCCCGGGCGAGGGCCTGCCCTGGGTGCGGAGCCGGTACGTGGAGCCGTACGCCGACTTCGGCCGCCGGGTCGTGGTCGTGGGCGGTGGCAACTCGGCGGCCAAGACCGCCCTCGACCTGTGGCGCAACGACGCCCGGGTCACCCTGATCCATCGGCGCCCGGAGCTCAAACCGACGATTAAATACTGGATCCGTCCGGACATCGACAACAGGATCGCCGAAGGATCGATCGACGCCCGCTTCTCGAGCCGGGTCGTGGCCTTCCGCGACGGTGACGGCGCAACCGAGCGCGGCGTCGAGATCGATGGGCCGGAAGGCCCGAGCTTCGTTCCCGCCGACGTGGCGTACGTGCTCATCGGCTACGTGCCGGACGTCGAGCTCCAGCGCGGCGCCGGCGTGGAGGTGGACGACGAGAGCGCCATCCCGGCGTTCGAGCCGGACACCTGCGAGTCGAACGTGCCGGGCCTCTACATCGCAGGCACCCTGCAGGCGGGCCGGTTCACCAACCGCCTGTTCATCGAGAACTCCCGCGACCACGGCGAGCGGATCGTCGCCCACCTCGAGGCGCACCTCTCGACCGTCGGCAGCGCGGTATGATTCTTGCGTTTCTCACGAGCGTGACTGTGAGTCAACCAAGGCCGGAGATCATGAACGAACCTCGCCGCCAGACCGACCGTTTCGCCCTTCTTCTCGCTTTCGCGTGCCTCCTCCTGCTGGCCTGGACGGCGCCCGCCGCGGTGTCGGCCCAGGACTCCGGAAAGGGCTCCGGGAGCGGGGAGGAGTCGCCCTCGGGCGACCTCTTCATCGATACCGTCGACGTCAACATCGTCAACGTGGACGTCTACGTCACCGACGAGGACGGGAACCCGGTGACCGGCCTGACCGCCGACGACTTCGAGGTGAACGAGAACGGGCGCCAGGTGCCGGTGACCAACTTCTACGCCGTTGAAGGCACCAAGGTCATCCGGGAGCGGGGCGGGGAGGCGCCGCAAGCCGAGCCGGTGGCCGAGCCCTTGCCCCCCGGCGTCGAACCCGAGGCACCCGCGCTGCCCGACGATCAGCGGCTGAGCCTCATCATCTACATCGACAACTACAACATCCGGCCCCACAACCGGCGGCGCATCTTGCAGGACGTGCGCGCCTTCGTGCGTCAGAACGTCACCGGCCAGGACCGAGTAATGCTGGTGACCTATGACCGGTCGCTCCATGTGCGGCGGAGCTTCACCAACAACTCCCAGGCGGTGGTCGACTCCCTGTTCGAGATCGAGGAGCTGTCGGGCCACGCCCTGCACTTCGACAGCGATCGGCGGGACGTGCTCGAGCGCATCGAGGACGCCGAGAGCGGCGGCGTCGCCCTCATGTGGGCCGAGACCTACGCCGAGTCGATCAAGAGCGACCTGTTCTTCTCGATCGACGCCATCCGCGAGCTGGTCAGCTCTCTGGCCGGCCTGCCTGGCCGCAAGGCGGTCCTCTACGTGAGCGACGGCGTGCCGATGATCCCGGCCGAGGACATCTTCTTCGCCATCCAGCAGAAGTACACGGGCTCGGGGGCCATGACCCGCGTCACCCAGTTCGACGCGTCGCGCCGGTTCGAAGAGCTCGCCGCCCACGCCAACGCCAACCGGGTGAGCTTCTACACCATCGACGCCGCCGGTCTCAGGGTGTCGTCGGCCACCGACGTCTCGAACTTCGGCCGCGGCCAGGCCGGCAGCCTGAACTACCTCGACTCGGTGAGGACCCAGAACCTCCAGGCACCGCTTCAGATGTTGGCGGAGGAGACCGGCGGGCGCGCGATCATCAACAGCAACCGGGTAGGGCCCCAGCTCGAGCGGGTGGCCCAGGACTTCCGGCACTACTACTCCCTCGGCTACTCCCCTGGGCACAGCGGCGACGGGCGCTACTACAAGATCGAGGTCAAGCTGAAGGAGCAGGCGGCGCGCAAGAAGTACACGGTACGCCACCGCACCGGCTACCGGGACAAGACCAGTGTCTCCGAGATGAACGAGGGCGTGCTGGCCGCCCTCAACTTCCCGTACTACTCGAACCCGCTCGACCTGCAGCTATCGTTCGACCGCGGGCGGCCACGGGACGACGGGCTGTTTCTGGTGCCGGTCAAGGTCCGGGTGCCGCTCGGTAGGCTGACCCTCGTGCCCCGCGGAGAGGTGTTCGAGACCCAGGCGAAGCTCTACCTGGCGGCCCTCGACGAGCGGGGCGGCGTGTCGGACGTGCAGAGCATCGGCCTGCCGATCCAGGTGCCGCAGGAGGAGATCGGGCAGGTCGCCGAGAAGTCCTTCGTCTACACGGTGACGCTCCTGATGCGCAAGGGGAGCCAGAAGGTCGCGGTGGGCGTACG
>Ga0210122_1000231_pt1 | contig 18428 bp, 12 predicted proteins | sample Muzzi_CordB_D2_FD_185530 | JGI IMG/M metagenome (GOLD analysis project Ga0210122, IMG submission 185530) | Wetland microbial communities from San Francisco Bay, California, USA, that impact long-term carbon sequestration - Muzzi_CordB_D2 (SPAdes) | ecosystem: Environmental > Aquatic > Marine >... | reverse complement strand
TATTTGCAGCAGCACGCCGGGAACCCGGTCAACTGGCAGCCATGGGACGAGCAAGCCCTCGACGAGGCGCGCACCCGCAAGGCGCCGATACTGCTGTCGATCGGTTACAGTGCCTGTCACTGGTGCCACGTCATGGCGCACGAGTCGTTCGAGGACCCCGTCATTGCCCGCCTGATGAACGCCCTGTACGTCAATATCAAGGTGGATCGCGAGGAACGGCCCGACCTGGACAAGGTTTACCAGCTTTCGCACCAGTTGCTGACGGGCCGCGGCGGGGGTTGGCCATTGACCGTCTTTCTCGAGCCGGAAAAACTGATACCGTTCTTCGCCGGAACCTATTTCCCGCCCGATGCGCGCCAGGGAATGCCGGCCTTCCCCGACGTCCTGAAAAACCTGCGTCATTGGTTCGATACTCACAAGGAAGAAATCGCACGCCAGACGGAGGGCCTGCGGCGGGCCGTCGGCGCCGTGCAGGATGTCGTTGCAGACGAGGATGGGCCCGATGACGGGCCGCTGCAAAAAGCCGCGGCTGCCGTGCTCGCTCAGCATGACAGCCAAAACGGCGGTTTCGGGGGCGCACCCAAGTTTCCGCAGGCGCCCCTGCTGAGTTTCATCAGCGGTATGTGCGCCCGTCACGGGGACGGCGAGGCGCTGGCCGGCATCCTCGACCACAGTCTGAAGAAGATGGCCGACGGCGGTTTGCGCGACCACCTGGATGGTGGTTTTTTTCGCTATACCGTCGATGGTCAATGGGGCATTCCGCATTTCGAGAAAATGCTCTATGACAATGCGCAACTGCTGCCCCTCTATGCCGAGGCCGGGGCCCGGCGGCAAGCGGGCTCGCTGACCGGTGCCGGCTTCGCCGAGGTCGCCCGGGGCATCGTGCGCTGGCTGGACCGCTCAATGGCGGCGGATGAAGGCGGTTATTGCGCCAGCATCGACGCGGACGCCGGCGGCGTCGAAGGCGGCTTTCACGTCTGGGACGCCCGTGAAGTAGAACAACACCTCGGTGAGCGGTCATACCGACTTTTCAGCCGGGCCTACGGCCTCGATCAGCCGGCCAATTTCGAAGGCCGCGCATGGCACCTTGTGCGGCGGAGGGGAGACGATGAACTGGCGGCGGCAACGGGATTGACAGTCGATCAGGTGGCGGCGTCGCTGGCGCAATCGGCGGAGGTTTTGGCCCGGCACCGCGAACGGCGCGTGCGCCCGCTGACCGATCCCAAGCGTCTGACCGGGTGGAATGCCCTTGCCGTCGACGGCTTGGCGCGGGCCGGGGTTGCCCTGGCCCGGCCCGCGTGGACGGAGCGGGCGGCCGCCATCCTCGACCGCTTGCAACGGCAAATGTGGTCCGACGGTCGCCTGTTCAGCGTGCGCTCAGGCGGCCGCTCACATGTTCCGGCCTTCCTGGACGATTACGCCTGGCTGCTGCAGGCCGCGCTGTCCGTGTTGCGGGAGCACTGGCAAAGCGATCGCTACCGCTTTGCGCTGCAATTGGCCGATGCCATCGTCGAGCGGTTCGCGGACCACGAACGCGGCGGCTTTTTCTACACCGCGAGCGGTGAAGACGCACCGCTGCACCGCATCCGGCCGCAACAGGACGACGCCACCCCGGGCGCCAGCGGCAGCGCCGCCAGGGCCCTGCTCCAAATCGGGCATCTGAGCGGCGACGGCCGTTACCTCGAGACCGCACACCGGGCGTTGCGGGTGTCCGGCCGGGAATTGCGTAAGTACCCGCTGGCACACGCCAGCCTGCTGCTGGCGCTCAGTGAGTATCTCTGGCAACCGGTTCAGGTCATTATCGCCGGCCGCGACGGGGAGAAAGTCACCACACTGCATGCATCCCTGCGGCCCGTCGTTAATGTACACTGCTATGCAATTGGGTCCGCTGACACTGAACTGCCCGGTGTGCTGGGGGCGATTGACCGGAACGCCGAAGTCGCGGCTTTCGTTTGTCACGCGGGGCGCTGCCTGCCGCCGGCCGGTTCGCTCGAAGCGGTCATCGAACAGCTGGAAACCATACAGCCACCGGGCGGGCCACAGGACCCGGGGCGTAGGCGCAATGGCTAAGCCAGCCCGCATGGTGCAACGACCGGTAGCTGTCCTGGCTATAATTGAATGAATGTGCAAGGAAAAATTACGATTTATCCGATTGAACCCAGGGTACACCTCGTTCGCGGCCGGCGGCCTGTCCCGGCCCTGCCTTGTCCGCGCACACCTGCGCCAATTTCCGGGGTGCTGGTAAGCCATGGCTGAACTGACTTTGCCGAACATGCATGCACTGGCGGTCATGATCATGATCGTGGTCGCACTCGTGCTGTTCGCTCGTGACAACATTCCGCTGGAGACGACCAGCCTGGTCGTACTGGTGAGTCTCGCGATCGGTTTCCAGATTTTCCCGTTCGAGGCGGACGGCCAGCGGTTGATGCCGGAGGAGTTCTTCCTTGGCTTCGGTAACCGGGCGCTGATCGCGGTGTCGGCCCTGATGATCGTGGGACAGGGGCTGATCAGCACCGGGGCCCTCGAACCCGTTGGCCGCCTGCTGGCGCGGTTCTGGCGCCGCAGCCCCGGAATCTCCCTGTTGATGACATTGGTCATCACGGCTTTTCTGAGCGCCTTTATCAACAACACGCCGATCGTGGTACTGATGCTTCCCATCATGATCGGCGTCGCGGTCAAGACGGGGACGTCTTCGTCCCGTGCGCTCATCCCGATGGGCTTTGCCAGTATCATGGGCGGCATGGCCACGACCATCGGCACGTCGACCAACCTGCTGGTCGTCAACGTCGCCGCCGATATGGGAATGCAGCGGTTCAACATGTTCGATTTTGCCGGACCGGTACTGCTCACCGGGGTCGTTGCCATTCTGTACCTGTGGCTCGTTGCGCCGCGGTTGCTGCCCCGCCGGGAGCCGCCGATCAACCGGGGTGTGTCCAGGGTTTACACGGCACAGATCGGTCTCAACAAGAACAGCCCCGTGGTCGGGCGTTCGCTGGCCGAGGCCATTACCCGGGTCGGTGAAAATATCCGGGTGGAATCCATCCAGCGCGGCACAGGCGTGTTCATCAATCCGCTGCCGGACGTGACCTTGCGCGCCGGCGACCGCATCGTCACCAGCGACAGCCAGCAGAACCTGCGCGAATTCGCCCGCCTGCTTGGCGGAACACTGTATTCGGGGGAGCACGCGGTCGACGCCAGCCACCCGCTCAGCACGGAAGGGCAGCAGATCGCCGAAGTCGCCATCACACCGGCTTCGAGACTCAACGGCGTCACCATCGGGAAGGCCGGTTTGATGTCGCGCTTCAACCTGAGACTGTTGGCCTTCAATCGTTTTGAAGGCATGGAGGAGAGGAAGTCCCCCGGCCTCGACGAGACGCGTCTGCGGTCCGGCGACGTCCTTTTGGTGCAATCGACCCTCAGCAGCCTGGCCGCGCTCAAGCAAAGCTCGGATTTCCTGATCCTGGATGGCAGTATCATGCTGCCGCATGCCCGCAAGGCGCCCATAGCCCTGGCTGTCATCATCGGCGTGGTCACGCTGGCGGCGACCCGCGTCCTGCCGATCGAAATCAGCGCCTCGCTGGGTTGCCTGCTCCTGATCCTCACCGGCTGCCTGACCTGGAAGGACGCCATGAACGCGCTCAGCACCCAGGTCATACTGATCATCGTGGCTTCGCTGGCCCTGGGTTTGGCGCTGCTGAAGACCGGCGGCGCCGACTATCTCGCCAACCTGTTCGTGTACATCACCTTCGGCGCGCCGCCTGCCATCGTGCTGATGAGCCTGATGATGATGATGGGCATCCTCACCAACGTCGTCTCCAACAATGCCGCCGCGGTCATCGGCACTCCCATCGCGATCGGCATTGCACAACGTCTCGGGCTGCCGCTGGAACCGTTCGTGCTCGCCGTGCTGTTTGGCTCCAATCTCAGCTTCTCGACGCCCATGGCCTATCAGACCAATGTCCTGATCATGAACGCCGGCGGCTACAAATTCGGTGATTTCGTGCGTGTCGGCGTGCCGCTTACGATCATTACCTGGCTGTTGTTGTGCGGCGTGCTGATCTGGGCCTACGGTCTCTGGTAGCAAGCTTCGCCGGGAAACCGGCGGCCCGCGGCTCCATGCGGCCTGCCGGGGCCGGGGCGTGCGGCCCTGTTACAATCCCGTGCCGGCGCTTGGTTTGAAAGACGTTAATATTTACTTTGAAAAAAGAACGTCAAACAGGCAGAATTGGTAGTTCTGGCTAAGCGTCAGAGCGGAATTGCGACAAACCGTAATATACGACAGGAATCAAACCTCTTGAGTTATGCGAGCGAAACCAGAACGCAGCGCCCCGGGATGCCACTTCGTGCTGGCCGGGACAATGCAATTGAACTCGCGGGGCGTTACGGTAAACGGGTCCGGCCCGCGTCGGAAGACGCATATACAGGTGAAGCAAAACCCTGCCCCGTACAAGCGCTGCAACGATTCGGTCGCACGCATTTTTTCACGGGTAAAGTTGCGTACATGGTACAAGTCAAGGCTGCCAGCCGCCCGAGATTATCCCTTCGTGATAAAAAAAGGTCGGTTTATAGCGCCACGGGTACAATAGGAATTGACTGAATGCTACTCTATATATAGAGTGTGCCAACCAATTTTACCGTTCAACACTTTTTAAGAGCCATTGAGACTATAGCATGTTAAATTTCAGAAAGATTATCTGCCTATTGTCCTCGGTCTTCGTCGTGGCCATTGCGACCCTGTCTACACAGGCATTTGCAGTGACCATCAACGAAGTCATGCAGGAGGGTGAAAAACGCGCGGACGACGGCGCCAAGGCGCAGCAGCAGATCGATTCCGTTGCCGACCAGACCGAGAAAATCGTCAATGATTTCAGGACGGTCTCCAAGGTCGTGGACGGATTGAAGGTCTACAACTCCTTGTTGCAGAGGCAATTGGACAACCAGCAGGACGAAATGCAGGCGCTGAACGATTCCATTTCCAACGTGGCACTGGTCGAGCGCCAGATCACGCCATTGATGGAGCGTATGCTGGACGGACTCGAAGAATTCGTGAAGCTGGACACGCCCTTCCTCCTGAAAGAGCGCACCGAGCGTGTCAAGCGGTTGCGTGAAATGATGGAGCGTTCGGATGTCACCGCGGCCGAGAAATTCCGCAAGATCATCGAGGCGTACCAGATCGAAAACGATTATGGCCGCACCATCGAAGCCTACAAGGGCTCTCTCGATATCAACGGTAAGGAACTGGAAGTCGACTTCCTGCGGATTGGGCGCGTTGCCCTGTTGTATCAGACCGTTGGCGGTCAGATCACCGGCGCCTGGGACAATTCCTCGAAATCCTTTGTCGAGCTCCCGCCTGCGACCTACCAGGCACAGGCATCCATGGGACTGAAGATCGCACGTAAACAAGTTGCGCCGGATCTGATCGTGATACCGGTCCAGGCACCGACGAGGGAAGCACAATGAACAGACTGATCAAGACATTCGGCCTCGCGGCCGGCCTGATCCTGGCTTGCAGCCTGACGGCGCACGCCGCCACACCCGTGTCCCTGGACGAACTGCTGAAGGACGTCAAGGCCGGACGCGTGAAAGACGCTGCCGAAAACAAGGCGCGGCTCGATCAATTCCGTGCCGACCGAGCGAAGCAGGCCAGCAGGCTGAATGCCATGAAGGCCGAAAAAACGCGGCAGGAGGGCATTTCGGCCCAGCGCGAAAAGCAGTTTGAGGTCAATGACGCAAAAATCACCGATCTCGAGCGCGCATTCCAGGAACGGCTCGGTGGCCTCAAGGAACTGTTCGGTGTGCTGCAGCAGGCCTCGGGCGATGCCCGTGCCCAGTTCCTGGCGTCGATGACGCAGGTGCAGTTCCCCGACAGGACCAAGTTCCTGCTCGATTTCGCCAAGAAAATGGGGCAATCCAACCGCTTGGCGTCGATCGAGGAAATCGAGCGCCTGTGGTTCGAGTTGCAACGTGAAATGACCGAGACCGGCAAGACCGTAACATTCAAGACCAAGGTCATTTCCGCGGACGGCGAAGAGAAAATGGAAGACGTCACGCGTATCGGCGCCTTTAACGTGGTGGCCGACGGCAAGTACCTGGAATACGTGCCAGAGACCGGCCGCCTGGTCGAACTGCAACGTCAACCGCAAAGCCGTTACACCAGCCGTATCAGCGACCTGACCTCGGCCCAGTCCGGCATGAGTCCGATCGGTATCGACCCGACCCGGGGCCAGTTGCTTGGGTTGCTGGTGCAGTCACCGAGCCTGACCGAGCGCATTGCCCAGGGTAAGACCGTCGGTTATGTGATCATCGTGCTGGGTATCATCGGTATGCTGATCGCCATCTGGCGTGTGCTGGCGCTCTCCGCCATCAGCGGCGCCGTGCGCAGGCAGATGAAGAACATCAAGCAGCCCAAAGACAATAATCCGCTGGGACGCGTACTCAAGGTTTACGACACCAGCCGGGATGACGATATAGAAACGATGGAACTCAAACTGGGTGAAGCGATTCTAAGAGAGACGCCAAAACTCAATTCGATGCTGCCGTTGTTGAAGATCATATCCGTTGTTGCGCCCCTGCTGGGTCTGCTGGGTACTGTTACCGGTATGATCGTCACGTTCCAGGCCATCACGCTGTACGGCGCCGGTGACCCGAAACTGATGGCCGGCGGTATATCCCAGGCCCTCGTCACCACGGTGCTCGGTCTGGTCGTGGCCATCCCGACCGTATTCCTGCATACACTGGTGTCCAGCCGCGCCAGACGGCTGACGCAGATCCTGCAGGAAGAGGCCGCCGGCATACTTGCCGAGCGCGCGGAAGAAAGCCAGGCTCACTCATAAGGCAGTCACGTAATGGATCTGATTTACTACTATCTGCCAGCACTCAAGACGATCCGGGATTTCCTGGAGCTCGGCGGCGGCGTCCTGTACGTCATCGGTCTCCTGACGACGTTCATGTGGGTCCTGATCATCGAGCGGCTGGTCTATATGAGAATCGGACACAAACGTCTGGCCATGGCCGCGCTGCAGTTGTGGGAGGGCCGGCAAGACCACGGTTCCTGGAATGCACACCAGGTCCGTAACCGCATCATTTCGCAGGTGTCTGCTCAGGTGGAACGGAACATTCCCCTGATCCAGACCTGCGTGGCCCTGTGTCCCCTGCTGGGTTTGCTGGGGACCGTTACGGGAATGGTCGAGGTCTTCGAAGTCATGGCAATTCAGGGTTCCGGAAACCCGCGGTCGATGGCCGCGGGTGTTTCCAAGGCCACGATACCGACAATGGCCGGTATGGTGGCGGCACTTTCCGGTGTCGCGATGGGAACCTATCTGCAACGTAAAGCGGCCAGGGAGCGCGAACTTCTCGCGGATAACCTGTTCGTGGAACACGGGTGACATATTGTCACTGGAGAATTTGAATGAAGCAGTTTTTTAACCAGGCCCCCGTTGAAGAAGAATCCGAGATCAATATCACACCGATGCTGGACGTGGTATTCATCATGCTGATCTTTTTCATCGTTACAGCAACCTTTGTCAAGGAATCGGGTATCTCCGTCAACCGACCGGATGCCGCGACTGCCGTCAAGAAGGAAAACGCCAATATCCTGATCGCGATCGGTGCGAACAACGATGTCTGGATTGACCGTCGGCAGGTGGATATCCGCGCCGTCCGGCCGAACATCGAACGATTGCATGCCGAGAACCCGCAGGGGTCGGTGGTCATCCAGGCCGACAAGGAATCCAAGACCGACACTCTGATTCAGGTCATGGACGCCTCCCGACAGGCCGGGGTGTTCAACGTATCGATCGCGGCTCAAAAGCCATAGCAGTCCAATGACCAGCACCATCAATCAAAAACTCGCGGTGAGCCAGGCTCCCGCGATCATGCGGATGGCCTTTGGACTGGCTTTCGCGGTGGCAATCACGCTGAGTCTATTCTGGCTGATGCAATACCTGATCGCCACGGCGGACCGTACCCTCAATGAAAGCGATACTGGCAGCCTGGTGGATTTCGTCAGGGTCAAGCGTGACGAATCCATCAAGCGCAAAACCCCGAAACCGGAAAAGCCGCCACAACCCGATGATCCACCGCCGCAGCCGCCCTCTCCGAAGATGGATGATCTGAACCCGAACGCCGAAAAAATTGCGATCAGGGCAGCGCCGGTGAAGACCGACATCAAGATGACCGGCGGCTTCAGCCTCGGCGTGGGTGAAGGTGATTACCTCCCCATCGTGAAGGTCGCGCCGATCTACCCGAACCGGGCTTTGTCCAGGGGTATCGAAGGTTACTGCGTGGTCGAGTACACCGTGACCCGGCAAGGCACGACCAAGGATCCGCACGTCCTGGAAGACCAGTGTACTTCGACTCTCTTCTACCGGGCGTCCGTGAATGCCGCGCTGAAATTTAAATACAAGCCCAGGATCATCGATGGTGAAGCCGTGGAAGTGCCTGGCGTGCAAAACAAGTTCACTTATGAAATCACCGAGTAATCAACCGATGGGTTCTGTCACTTCCAAACCCCGCATGCACAAGGGCTTGATCTATCCGATCTGCGTTGTACTGCTGGCGGTCTTCATATCCACGCCGCTCTACGCCCAGCAGCAGAAGGAGCGCAAGACCAAGCAGACGGTGGCCATGAGCCAGCAGGTCTACGAAGAGCTGATGGAAATCCAGAAACAGGTCGAAGCCGAAGACTACGCGGGCGCCGAGAGGACCATCCGCGATATGCAGAGCGGCAAGAAAAAGTACTCTCCCTACGAAACCGCGCAAATCTGGAATCTGTCAGGTTACCTGTATTACCTGGAAGAGAAGTACGATGACGCGATCCGTTCGTATCAGAAGGTACTGCAGCAGCCCGACCTGCCCGAAGGCTTGCAGCAGAGCACGCTGAAAACGATGGCGCAGCTGTATTTCACCAGCGAGAAGTACGACCTGGCCCTGGATACGATCAAGCGCCTGATGGCTATAGTCCCCGAGCCCGCCGCGGATGTTTACATGCTGCTCGGCCAGGCCTATTTCCAGATGCAGCAGTACAAGAATGCGCTCGAACCCATCAAGAAGGCCGTGCAAATGCAACGCGACCAGGGCCGGGTTCCGAGGGAAAACTGGCTCTTGCTCCTGCGGGTAATCTACTTCGAACTGAAAGATTATCCCAACATGCTGACGGTGCTCAACGAACTGATCGAAAACTACCCGAAGGACACCTACATATTGACGCTGGCTGGTGTATACAGCGAATTGGGCGATACCAAGAAGCAGCTCGCGCTTACCGAGGCCCTGTATGAAAAGGGCTATATCGATCCCAAGACACATGCGGTGAATCTCGCCAACCTGTATCTGTTGCACGGTATCCCCTACAAGGCTGCCGTGGTGCTGCAGAAGGAAATGACCGCCAAGCGTGTCAAGGAAGACATGCGGAACCTGCGTCTGCTGTCTCAGGCTTGGTACCAGTCCAGGGAGGACAAGAAGGCCATTCCACCATTGAAGAAGGCAGCTGCCATGGCGGATGACGGCGAACTCTATATTCGCCTGGCCCAGTCCTACATCAACCTGGAAAAATGGAACGAAGCTGCCGTGGCCGCCAAGAAAGGCATCGATATGGGCGGTCTGAGACGTGCGGATACCGCCAATATCATGTACGGCATGGCGCTGTTCAACCAGAAGAAGCTGGAGCAGGCGAAGAGAGTCTTTGCAATCGCCGCCAGGGACAAGCGCAGCACGCGTACGGCTCGACAGTGGATGAAATACGTCGACAGCGAAATGCGCCGGCGCGACACGCTGGATCAGAAACTGCCACAACAGAAGGCGCGTGAAGTCGACGCCCTGCTCAAGGCAAATCAAGAACAATAAAGTTTAACAAAGCTTACCAGTCTGGAACGCCGGAGCCCACAGGGGTTCCGGCGTTTTTTTTGGTCGACTCTCATCCGGGATCTTCGGTGTTGCCCCGCAGGTAATGGATTACGCGGATATTCTCCAGTGTCACCAGACCGCCGCAACCGGCCTCGTCGAACATCTCTGACAGCATATGCTTGAACGGTTCGATCTTCTCATCCTCGTCCACGATCTCGATCACCAGCGAAAGGTCTGAACTGAGATCGAGGATTTTATGGGTGCGTATCCGGGCGGTGGCGCCAAAACCCAAAACGCCCTTGAGCACGGTCGCGCCCGCCAGGCCGGCCTCCCGGGCGCGCTTGACGATAGCTTCGTATAACGGCAGATGCCCGAGCTTGTCGCTTTCCCCAATGAATATCCTAAGCAGTACAGCCTGTCCTGTGATTTCCATACCTCACCTCACCAGTATCGCACTCAGCAGCAACCCAAGCACGAAGGCCAGTCCGGCGCCTGCCAGGGTGCTGACGAAATAAGACGACGCATAGAAATAGGCCTTGTCCTGCACGAGTTGAGCCAGTTCGTACACGAAGGACGACATCGTCGTAAAGCCGCCGCAAAAGCCGGTGGCCAGCAATAAACGCATTTCCGTGGAGAGCAGTTCCGAGCGCGCGCCGATGCCCGCCACAACGCCAATTATGAAGCAACCCGCCAGGTTGGACATCAGCGTCCCGAACGGGATGCTGAACAGTGCGAGGTCTTGTGTAACCCGCGTCAGGCTGTAACGGCTGATACCGCCCAGCATGCTGCCGACGCCGACATACAGGAACGGTAGAAAGAAACTCATGAGTACTGCTCTCCTGCCAGACCGGGGTCACAAATCAGAACGATAGACTGGGGACAAAGGATAAACCGGACGCCCGACGACTATTATGCGGTAAGCGACTGCCAAGTAAAACCGCCGGTCTCCCGGCCTACTGCTTGCGGGCTGCGTAAACCACCTACCCGATGCGGAGTACGACGCTTCCACGCAGGGCGCCCTCTTCGATCAGTCTGTGCGCCTCGGCAACGTCGTCCAGCGGCAGTGTGCGGGCGAACCGGTGCTGCAGGCGGTCCGCGGACAGGGCCTCGTGAATATCATCGATGGCGGCCTCCTTGGCGGCTTCAGGCATCGCGTAGACAATGACCAGGCGGATCAGCAGATCGAGATACATCGCGCGATAGAACGGGAACCTGGGCTCAGGCAGCCGCGCGGAACCGTAGGAGACGAGCGTTCCGCTGGTCCTGATCACATCCAGGACTTCGGGTAGATTGGCACCGAATTCCGAATCGATGACGCGGTCGACACGCTGTCCGTCATTGGCCTCGACGGCCCGTGCCCCCCAACCCGGCTGGCGGTGATTGACGACGGCCGCTGCGCCCGCCTGCCGGCAGGCCTCCGCGTCCGCCTCGTTGCTGGCCGTGGCGATGACCCGGGCGCCTGCCATTGATGCCCACTGCACCGCATAGTTGCCGACCCGACCCGCCCCGCCGGTCACGACCACAGTTCGGCCTTCGACCGGCCCGTCAGCGAAAACGCAGCGGTGCGAGGTCATGACCGGTATACCGATGCAGGCACCGGTGTCGAAATCGACGTGATCCGGCAGAGGCACGGCCCGCCGCGCATCCAGAGCCGCGTACTCGGCGGCGGTGCCGAAGCGGCGCTCGTGCTGCGCCTGGTAAACCCAGACCCTTTCACCGATGCGTGCAGATGATATGCCTGCCCCAACCGCTTCGATGACGCCGGCGCCGTCACTGTGCGGGATGATAAAGCCGCCGTCCAGCAAGCCCGGAGAGGCGCCAGCCCGCTTCTTGACATCGGACGGGTTGACGCTGCTCGCAGCCAACCGCACCAGAATCTCACCTTGCCCCGGCTGCGGGCGTTCCAGTTCGCGGATTTGCAAGACTTCGCCCGCCGGCCCGAACTCGCTGTAGCAGGCCGCTTTCATCGTCTCTCGCAGGTGGGTAGTCATGAGCGGATTATAAAGAGAAAAGCCCCGACCCGGAAACCCGGGTGCGGGTTTCACACTGGGCTGACGCCGACCCGGCAAATGAAGTAGAGTTTATCGGTGGAGCCGGACTGATTGCCGGCAAAGAAGCCGAGCGGAATGGTTGAATGAGTGAAGGAAAAACTTCAGGGCAGCAGCAGATATACGGACAACACCACAATTCGAGGCGGGGCCTGTATGACCCGCTGAACGAACATGATGCATGCGGCGTTGGGTTCATCGCGCAGATCAAAAACCGCGCCAGCCACGACATCGTCCAACAGGGCCTGCAAATCCTGGTTAACCTCGATCACCGCGGCGCAGTTGGCGCGGACCCCCTATCCGGCGACGGCGCCGGCATCCTGATCCAGGTTCCGGACGCCCTGCTGCGAGAGGAATGTGCGGCCGGCGGCATGACCTTGCCGCCGCCCGGCCGATACGCGGTTGCCATGGTGTTCCTGCCGCGCAACGGCGAGACGGCCCGCCGCTGCGTAGAGGCACTCGAAGCGACGACCGCCAGGGAGGGGCAAAACGGACTGGGCTGGCGCACCGTACCGCGCGACGACAGCTGGCTGGACGAGGCCGTGAAGCCGCTGGCGCCGGATATTCGGCAGTTTTTTATCGGCCGCGGAGACGACACGCCCGACCGGCTGGCCTTCGAACGCAAGTTGTTCGTGATCCGCAAACGGGCGCACCACGCCGTCTGGGATCATGACCACGAGGACAAGGACGATTTCTACATCGCGTCGCTTTCCTCGCGCACGCTTGTTTACAAGGGGATGATGCTGGCGCCCAATCTCCCGAAATTTTATGCGGATCTGCGCGACGAGCGCACCGAATCGGCGCTCGCCCTGGTGCACCAGCGCTTCTCCACCAACACTTTCCCATCCTGGAAGCTGGCCCAGCCGTTCCGTTACCTGTGCCACAACGGCGAGATCAACACGGTGCGCGGCAATATCAACTGGATGGCCGCGCGTCGCCACAACATGTCCTCCAGCGTGCTGGGCGAGGACCTGGCCAAACTTTGGCCCCTGATCGGTGACGGCGCGTCCGATTCGGCAACGCTGGACAATGCGTTCGAACTGCTTGTGGCTGGGGGATACCCGCTTTCTCACGCGATGATGATGCTGATCCCGGAAGCGTGGATGGGCAACCCCCTGATGGACGAAGACAGGCGTGCCTTCTACCAGTTTCACGCTTCGCTGATGGAGCCCTGGGACGGCCCGGCCGCCATCGCCTTCACGAACGGCCGCCTGATCGGGGCGACGCTGGACCGGAACGGGCTGCGACCCGCTCGTTACGTGGTCACGGACGACGACATCGTCGTCATGGCGTCGGAGGTTGGCGTTTTACCGATACCGGAAGAAAAGATCGTGACCAAGTGGCGCCTGCAGCCGGGCAAGATGTTCCTGATCGACCTCGAGGAAGGGCGCATCATCAGCGACGCCGAGATCAAGCGGCGCCTGTCCGCGGCCAAGCCGTACCAGCAGTGGTTGGACGACACGCTGATCATGCTGGAGAATCTGCCCAGCGAGGTTGGCGCGATGGCGCCGGACGCCGGCACCCTGTTGCATCGTCAGCAGGCGTTCGGCTACACGCAGGAAGACATCCGGCACTTCCTGGTGCCGATGGCGCTGACGGGGCAGGATCCCGTGGGCTCCATGGGAAGGGATACCCCGGTGGCGGCACTGTCCGACCGGCCAAAACTGCTCTATGACTATTTCTCCCAGTGCTTTGCCCAGGTCACCAATCCCCCGATCGACCCGATCCGTGAGGAACTCGTGATGTCGCTGGCCTCCCAGATCGGGCCGCGGCCCAACCTGCTCGACCCGGACGACATCTGCACCAAGAAGCGCCTCGAGATTCGTCAGCCGATTCTTTCGAATACGGACCTGGAACGCATCCGGCAAATCGAGAACCACGTCGACAGGGCGTTTCGAACACGCACGATCTACATTACCTATCCCGTGGCCGAAGGCGCCAGCGGAATGGATCGTGCGCTCAGGAGCGTGTTCCGCCAGGCCGAAGAGGCCGTGAAGGGCAGCTACAACATCCTGATCCTGTCCGACCGCCCGGTTGACGCGGACTTTGTCGCGATACCGGCCCTGCTGGCCACGGCCGCCGTGCACCACCACCTGATACGCCGCGGTCTGCGTACCGAGGCCGGACTGGTCATCGAGACCGGCGAGGCCCGCCGGGTCCACGATTTCTGCCTGCTGGCCGGGTTCGGCGCGGAAGCCATCAACCCCTACCTCGCCTTCGACAGCCTGGAGCACGAACGCCCCGGCCTCAAGGAACCCATCAGCGAGCAGGAATTGCGGCAGCGCTACATCAAGGCCGTCGACAAGGGCATCCTCAAGGTGATGTCCAAGATGGGCATTTCCACCTACCAGTCCTATTGCGGTGCACAAATCTTCGATGCCGTAGGTCTTTCGAATGCGTTTCTGGAGCGTCATTTCACCGGAACGCGCTGCGCCGTGGGCGGCATCGGCCTGCACGATATTGCGGCGGAAACGGTGCGGCGCCATCAGGCCGCCTACGGAGGAGGCTTGCCGAAGACGTCCCTCGACCCGGGGGGCGATGTGGCCTTTCGGCTGCGCGGCGAAAAGCATTCCTGGACACCCGACACCGTGTCACTGCTGCAGCACGCGGTACGGTCAAATGACGAGAGGACCTACCGGGAGTTCTCGCGGCGCCTGGATGACCAGAGCCGCCAACTCAGGACCCTGCGCGGGCTCTTCGAGCTGAGGTTCGACGACAGCCCCCTGCCGCTGGAAGAAGTGGAGCCTGCGGAGGAGATCGTCAAGCGTTTTTCGACCGGCGCCATGTCGTTCGGTTCGATTTCCTGGGAAGCCCATACGACGCTGGCTATTGCCATGAACCGAATCGGAGCGCGTTCCAACACGGGCGAAGGTGGAGAAGAGGCAAAGCGGTTCCGGCCCCTGCCGAACGGCGATTCGATGCGCTCGGCGATCAAGCAGGTGGCATCGGGCCGCTTCGGGGTCACCGCCGAGTACCTGGTCAACGCCACCGACATCCAGATCAAGATGGCACAGGGCGCCAAGCCCGGGGAGGGCGGACAACTGCCCGGCCACAAAGTCAACGAATGGATCGCGCGGGTTCGCCATTCCACGCCCGGCGTCGGACTCATCTCACCGCCGCCGCACCACGATATCTACTCGATCGAGGACCTGGCGCAACTCATCCACGATCTGAAGAACGTCAACCCGGCGGCACGCATCAGCGTGAAGCTGGTCTCGGAACTCGGTGTCGGCACCATTGCTGCCGGCGTCTCCAAGGCCCACGCCGAGCACATCACGATTTCCGGTTTCGATGGCGGCACCGGCGCCAGTCCTTTGACCTCGATCCTGAATGCCGGCAGTCCATGGGAAATCGGACTGGCGGAAACCCACCAGACGCTGGTCATGAACCGCCTGCGAGGCCGCATCGCCGTGCAGGTCGATGGCGGCATACGCACCGGCCGCGACATCGTCGTCGGTGCGCTGCTGGGTGCCGACGAGGTGGGCGTAGGCACGGGTGCGCTGATCGCCCTGGGCTGCATCATGATGCGTAAATGTCACCTGAATACTTGCCCGGTCGGGGTCGCGACCCAAGACCCGGAGCTGCGCGAACTGTTCCCCGGCCAACCGGAGCACCTGGTCAATTACTTCATGTTCCTGGCCCGGGAAGTCCGCGAATTAATGGCACGCCTGGGGTTCCGCAGCTTCAACGAAATGATCGGCCAGCGCGACCGCCTGGGAATGCGCCAGGCGATCGACCAGTGGAAGGCACAGTGCCTCGACCTTTCCGCAATCCTGTACCCGGTCGTTGCGGAACCGGGCGTCGCGACCCACCAATGCGAGCCCCAGGACCACCGCCTCGAACGGGCCCTTGACCACGAACTGATCGCGGCGGCGCGGCCTGCCATCGAAAACCGTGAACCGGTGGAAATCTCAATTCCCGTCGCCAACACCAACCGCACGGTCGGGGCGATGCTGTCGGGCGAGATCGCCAGGCGTTACGGGCACGCGGGGCTGCCGGACGATACGATAAGAATCAACCTCGAAGGCAGTGCGGGACAGAGCTTTGGCGCATTCCTCAGCCACGGCGTCACGCTGCGGCTGGACGGCGACGCCAACGACTACCTTGGGAAGGGCATGTCCGGGGGGCGTATAATCGTCCGTCCTCCGCGTGGCAGCCGTTTCCGCCCGGAGGAGAACATCATCGTCGGTAACACCGCGCTCTACGGTGCGATTGACGGGGAATGCTTCATCCGAGGCGTCGCGGGCGAGCGTTTCGGGGTTCGCAATTCCGGCGTGACCGCCGTTGTCGAAGGCCTGGGTGACCACGGCTGCGAATACATGACCGGTGGTATCGTGGTCGTACTGGGCCAGACCGGGCGGAATTTTGCCGCCGGCATGAGCGGCGGCGTTGCCTATGTCCTGGACCTGTCGGATGACTTTAATCTCCGCTGCAACATGGCCATGGTGGAACTGGAGCCGATCGCGGACGAGGATCGGCGCCTGGAGGAATCCGAGCACCAGGGCGGCGACCTCGAATGCCACGGCAAGGTTGACCTGGTTCACGACATGACACGCTACGACAGCCAGCGGTTACGCGGCCTGATCGAACGCCACCGCGACTGCACCGGCAGCGATCGGGCGGCTGAAATCCTCGGCGACTGGGAAGCCTGGCTGCCGAAATTCGTCAAGGTGATGCCTGTGGAATACCGCAGGGTCCTTGAAGAAATGCAGGCAGCGACGCAGGCCGCCGAACGTAATGACGCCAACATGGCGGTGGGAGAATAACCCATGGGCAAGCCGACCGGGTTCAAGGATATCGAGCGCCGCGACCGCGCCTACGCACCGGTCAGTGAACGCACGCGGCACTGGAAAGAATTCTGGCTGCCGCTGTCCGAAAACGAGCTGAGGGAGCAAGGCGCCCGCTGCATGGATTGCGGCATACCTTTTTGTCACCAGGGCTGCCCGGTCAACAACATCGTCCCGGACTGGAACGACCTCGTGTACCGCGGCGACTGGCGTTCGGCACTGGAAGTGTTGCACTCGACCAACAATTTCCCCGAATTCACCGGCCGCGTGTGTCCCGCTCCCTGCGAGGCGGCGTGCACGCTGCAGCTTTCAGACCGTCCGGTAACCATCAAGACCATCGAATGCGCCATCGTTGAACGCGGTTGGGAGGAGGGCTGGATCGGCCCGCAGATTCCCCAGCACCGAACCGGCAGACGGGTGGCCGTCGTCGGCTCCGGGCCGGCAGGCCTGGCCTGTGCCCAGCAGCTGGCCCGCGCAGGACATACCGTGACCGTTTTCGAGAAGCAGGCTCGTATCGGGGGCTTGTTGCGTTACGGCATCCCCGATTTCAAGCTGGAAAAACACCTGATCGACCGCCGCATGGCCCAGATGCGCGCCGAAGGCATCCGCTTTCGCCCCAACACGCATATCGGCGTTGCGGTGCCAGTCGGGGAACTGGTTGAAGAATACGACGCCATCGTGCTGGCCGGCGGCTCCGAACAACCGCGTGACATGCCGGTACCGGGACGCGAACTCGATGGTGTGCACTTCGCGATGCCGTACCTCGCCGGGCAGAACCGTCGAAATGCCGGCGAAGATCTCTCCGGTACAAGGCGTATCCTGGCCAAGGGCAAACGCGTGGTCGTGATTGGCGGCGGCGACACCGGGTCGGACTGTGTGGGCACCGCGATCCGCCAGGGTGCGAGTTCGGTGACGCAGCTCGAGATCATGCCCAAGCCGCCGGAACACGAGGACAAGGCCCTGGTGTGGCCGGACTGGCCTTTGAAACTGCGCACCTCGACTTCCCACGAAGAAGGTTGCGAACGCGACTGGTCGGTCAACACAAAGGCATTCGTCGGCAGCAAGGGCAATGTTGAAGCGCTGCAGCTGGTCCGGGTGCGCTGGGAGCCGGGCGAGGACGGCCGCATGGCACTCAAGGAGGTGCCGGGCAGCGAGTTCGAACTCGAGGCCGATCTCGTACTGCTCGCCATGGGTTTCGAGCACCCGGTGCACAACGGCATGCTCACTTCACTCGGCGTCGAACTCGATACCCGCGGCAACGTCAGGGCCAATGCCGATAATTATCGCAGTTCGGTCGAAAACGTGTTCAGCGCCGGCGACATGCGCCGCGGACAGTCTCTGGTCGTCTGGGCCATACTCGAGGGCCGCCAGTGCGCGCATGCGGTCGACACCTTCCTGACGGGCGCCTCCGACCTGCCCCTCTGAATGCCAGGCGCCGGTTCGACAAATCCAGCGCATAAAAAAACCCCGGCGCAGAAAACTCTGCACCGGGGTTCGTCGTAGATGCCTGGCAGTGACCGTGTTGCGTGCCAGTATGCGCGCAAATCAAGCCGTCGCGGAGCGACACCTTTTCGCAGCGAAGCTGCTCCGCACGCAGCGGAGGCGGAGTGCGGATGACAGTGACCACTGCCAGGCGCCGGTTCGACAAATCCCACGCATAAAAAAACCCCGGCGCAGAAAACTCTGCACCGGGGTTCGTCGTAGATGCCTGGCAGTGACCTACTCTCACATGGGAAACCCCACACTACCATCG
>Ga0210122_1000230_pt1 | contig 18449 bp, 9 predicted proteins | sample Muzzi_CordB_D2_FD_185530 | JGI IMG/M metagenome (GOLD analysis project Ga0210122, IMG submission 185530) | Wetland microbial communities from San Francisco Bay, California, USA, that impact long-term carbon sequestration - Muzzi_CordB_D2 (SPAdes) | ecosystem: Environmental > Aquatic > Marine >... | reverse complement strand
GATCGGCAATCCGCGTTCCGACTGGATGTTCCGCACCGAGCCGGAGCCGGGCCTCAACGGCCGCAGCCTCGGCTATCCGCGCGGCAAGGTGATCGGCGGCTCCTCGGCGATCAACGCCATGGTCTACATGCGCGGCCAGGCCGGCGACTACGACCACTGGCGGCAACTCGGCCTTGCGGGCTGGTCGTGGGACGACGTGCGGCCTTACTTCCGCAAGCACGTCGATCACTTTCTCGGCGATAACGAGCACCACGCAGTCGGCGGCGAATGGCGCGTCGAGTTTCCCCGGCTGCGCTGGGATATCATCGACGTCTGGCGGGAAGCGGCGGCGCAGGCCGGCATCAAGCCGATCGACGATTTCAACACCGGCGACAATGAGGGCTCCTGCTATTTCCACGTCAACCAGAAGCGCGGCAGGCGCTGGTCGGCGGCGCGCGGCTTCTTGAAACCCGCGCTCGGCCGGCCCAACCTGCGGCTCGAAACCGGCTGCCTGGTCGAGGGCCTGATCTTCGAGGGCTGCCGCGCCGTCGGTGTGCGCTGGCGGCAGGACGGCGAGGAGCGCAGTGCGCGCTGCCGCGGCGAGGTCATTATGGCGGCGGGCTCGATTGGCTCGCCGCAGATCATGATGCTGTCCGGGATCGGCCCGGCGGCGCATCTCGCCGGGCATGGCATTCCGGTCGTGCTCGACAAGCCCGGCGTCGGGCAGAACCTGCACGACCATCTGCAGTTGCGGATGATCTACAAGGTCACCGGCATCCGCACCCTGAACGAGATGTATTCCTCACTGCTGCAGCGCGCCTGGATGGGCGTCAACTACGCGCTGTTCCGCCGCGGGCCGTTGACCATGGCGCCGTCGCAGCTCGGCGCTTTCACCAGGTCCGACCCGACGCAGGACCGCGCCAACCTGCAATATCACATCCAGCCGCTGTCGCTCGACAAGTTCGGCGACCCGCTGCATCCGTTCCCGGCATTCACGGCCAGCGTCGCCAACCTGCGCCCGACCAGCCGCGGCGCGCTGACGCTGAAGTCGCGCGATCCGAACGACGCGCCGGCGATCCGGCCGAATTATCTGGCGACGCCGGAAGACCGCCGCGTTGCCGCCGACTCGATCCGCGTCACGCGAAGAATCGTCGCACAGCCGGCGCTCGCGCCCTACAAACCGGAGGAATATCTGCCCGGCCCGCAGGTGCGCGACGACGACGAGGCGGCGCTGGAAAAGGCTGCCGGCGATATCGGCACCACGATCTTTCATCCCGTGGGCACGGCAAAGATGGGCCGCGCCGACGACCCGATGGCCGTCACCGACGCGCGTCTGCGCGTGATCGGGCTCGAAGGCTTGCGCGTCATCGACGCTTCGGTGATGCCGTCGATCACGTCGGGCAACACCAATTCGCCGACTATCATGATCGCCGAAAAGGGCGCGGCGATGATTGTGGAGGATGCGAAGCGGTAAGCCTCTCGGTCATCATGGCCGGGCCAGGCCGTGTATGGGCAGAGCGGACTTGCTCCGCTCTCCTCCTGACGGAAGCTTGGGGCCAATTCACGACATTGCGCTCACGACGCGCTCGATCCGATCGGCGAGGCGAGTGTGCTATTCACAACAGATCGAGCAGACGGAAAGAAAATCCATGATCCCCTGGTTGCACCTCGATACGGCACGAGTGCCCGGCGGCGGTGAACTGCGCCTGATGCGGCGCGGCGCCGAATTCTCGATCAAGCTCGGCAGTAATGAGCTGATGAACAGCCGGCTGAGCGCAACAGAACAGGCGCTCGCGACAATTGGCTGCGAGAAAATCCGGACCCGCGCGCGGCCAAAAATCCTGATCGGCGGATTGGGCATGGGCTTCACGTTGCGGGCGGCCCTCGTCGTCCTCGGAGAGCAGGGGCAGATCATCGTCGCCGAACTGGTGCCGGCGGTGGTGGCCTGGGCACGCGGTCCGATGGCGGAGCTGTTCGGCGCCAGCCTGACCGATCCGCGCTTGCGCATCCGCGAAACGGATGTCGGCGATCTGATCCGCGCGGCGCGGTCGGAATACGACGCCATCCTGCTCGACGTCGATAATGGGCCGGCAGGGATGACCCGCGAAGCCAATGACGGACTGTATGATCTCAACGGACTGGCAGCCGCTTACAGGGCGCTGCGCCCTGGCGGCGCGCTGGCGGTGTGGTCGTCGGCGTCGGACACGAAATTCACGGCGCGGCTGCGCAAGACCGGTTTCAACGTGGTCGAGCATCCCGTGCGCGCCAAGGGGCCGCAAGGCGGCGCGCAGCATTTCATCTGGACCGCGACGAGGGGCGATTAAGTCCCTCTACTTCCCCTCACAGAGGGCATTCTTCAGCAAGTGTAAAAACCGGCCAGTCGTCTCCAGCCTGTACGAATAGACTCAAAAACATGACATTCCCCGAGAGGGACGCGCCGTTGTCGGGCCGGGCTGATGTCCGCATTGGGTCAAAAGCAGACATGGCCCGACATCCGCGCCGTGTCCGCTTTGGGCCCAATATCGAAAATGCCGCGGGCCGACAATCAGTCTCAGCGCTTGTCGGTTGATGCGTTTTGTATAGCTGCTTTTTGGCAAGTCGTTTTGGTGCGGCAATGGCTGCACGTGGCCTCGAATGGACTAATTAGTCGGACGTGGTTTTCGAACGGCGAAAACTAGCTTGGTCTGGCACCCGACACTATGATGGCTTCGAGTTCGGTCTCGAAGCCGCCACGGGCTTCGAGTTGCTTCACGCACTCATAAACCTCGTTCCAGGCTTTGGACCTATCCGTGTCACTGAGGTCCGCCACCACCGCCCGGTATGCCCCGGCGGCTTCCTGCAAGAGCTGCAACGCGTCGGACGCGCTCGGCAGCGCAAGCCGTACTCGCACGGTGTTTGCCTCCACACCTACGAAGCCATTGTCCTTCATCAGACTTTCCAGGGTTCCGCTCGCGCCCAACGCGAATAATCCGGGTTGCCCGGGCGCAGGCGGCGACTTGCCAGCATGGCGCAGAAGGATCGCCATTGGTTGTGCCAGGAAGGGATTGTTTGCCGGCGTCGTAAACACCAGTGCCGCGAAACGCGCGCCGGGCTTCAGCACAAGTCGAACAACCTCCAGGGCCTTTGACGGCGATGGAAAAAGCATCAATCCCATTCGGCACATCGACGCGTCGAACGGCGCTTGCGTTTTATCCAATTCGTCAGCCGCACATTCAAGCGTTTCGATATTCTGAAGACCTTCACGAGCGGCGTTTCGACGTACATGCTCCAGCATGGTGCCCGAGATATCGCTGGCCACTACCTTGCCGTTCGGACCCACGCGCCTCGCCGCCTGGATGGTTTGGCTCCCGGCACCGCATGCAAGGTCAAGAATGCGCATCCCGGGCCGGATACCGGCCATATCGATGAGCGCGTCAGTCGCACTTGAGAAAGCGGGGGTCAACACGTGCTCCCACTTCGCCCAGCCAGGTGCTGCTGACTCCCACGTATTGCGAAGTTGGGGTTTCGATACCGTTTCGGTCATCTACAGTCCTCCAGACGTGCGACCTCGACGTAATTGGTATATCGCAGAAGCGGCCCTCGCGGAACGCTGGTCGTGGTCCTTGTCAGATGGGATGTTCCTGCTTTCGGTCACCTCACTTACGGGAGTGCCCAGGTGAAAGACCGTTTCCCGCCCGCGTCGATCACGTCGGGCAACACCAATTCGCCGACTATCATGATCGCCAAAAAGGGCGCGGCGATGATTGTGGAGGATGCGAAGCGGTAGGCCCGCCGTTGGCGTGGCCGGGCCGTGCACTCATGAAGGCAGATTTGTTGGTCAAGGATGTCTGCTGTCCGTCCTGCCGCCCGAGAAGGGACATCCGTGGTTGCTGCAGGGCAAACCTGCTGATGCGCTACCCTGCCAAAGGCACTCTTACATCAACAACTATCACGGTCCCACGAACTCATTGCTTTCCCAACGACCAGCCTGCTTCACGGCACCGTTCGGTGCGTAAAGCGTGCCTCGCCCATTGTACACGCCTTCCTTGAAACCGCCGACGTATTTTGTGCCATCAGGCCACATGAAAGTGCCTCGCCCATCCGGCTTGTTGTCCTTGTACTCGCCGACGTATCTATGACCGTCGGGAGACATGAAAGTGCCCTGTCCGTTGCGTTTGTCGTCTTTCCACTCACCGACGTATTTCCGACCATCAGGCCACGTGATAGTGCCCCGCCCATTGCGCTTGCCGTCTTTCCATTGACCGACGTATTTCCGGCCATCAGGCCAGGTGAAAGCGCCTTGCCCGTTGACCTGATCTTCTTTCCACTCACCCGCGTATTTCGCACCATCCGCCCACGTGTAAGCGCCATGGCAATTTTGCCGGCGCTGGTCCTGGTCGTCCGGGCACGGGGGCAGGCGGTTTTGACCCGCTGCGCCGGTTTGATCCAGAACCACAAGAACAGCAGCAACAATCGGGCAGATTACTGCAAGACAGTATTGCCTTTCCATAACGCACCATCACTCGGCTCAAATGCTACCACCGGGGGAAAAAACAGTGAACAGAGACATCGTAAACGGTTGTCAATGGTGTCCGCAGCCTTTGCGCGTCCCGCGAAATCGGACACCGGACGAATCTGAAATGACGGAATGTTACGGCAACGCCCTCAGGTGCCGGATCGGCTTGCCCGGCGCGATCGCTTCCGCTGCCGCCACAATGGCATTGGTATCGATGCCGTAGTGGCGGTAGAGATCCGCGATCGATCCGGTCTGGCCAAAATGCTCCACCCCCAGGCCGCGCGTGCGGTGGCCGGCGACGGCGCCGAGCCAGGCCAGCGTCGCCGGATGTCCGTCGAGCACGCTGACGATGCCGCAATGGGGCGGCACGTTCGCCAGCAGACGCTCGATATGCGAGCGCGCATGGACGAGGCCGCGCTCGCGCGCCCGCTGCGCGGCGGTCCAGCCGGCATTGAGCCGGTCGGCCGAGGTGACGGCGAGCAGGCCGACGTCGCGGCGGTCCTCCGCCATCAGGCCGACGGCGGCAATTGCTTCCGGCGCCACAGCTCCGGTGTAAGCAACCACCACCTGTGCGTTCGGTCCCGGCCTGCGCAGCCAATAGGCGCCGTCGACGATCTGCTGCTGCAGCTCGGCCGTCATCTCGCGCCTGATCTGCTCGATCGGTCGCGTCGACAATCTCAGATAAACCGAGCCGCCGGTCTCGTCGCGCAGCCAGCTGCGTTCCGAAGCGCGGCCAGCAAAAGTGGACCCCGGTTTTGCATCCGGCTGCCTGACCAGGGAAGAATCCGGCGCGGCGTCGCCGTCCTTCTGCATGTAGTCGAACGCCCAGCGCATGATGACGGCGAGCTCGTCAACATAGGTCGGCTCGAAAGACGCCAGGCCGTCCTGCGCCATGCCGATCAGCGGTTCCGAGATCGACTGATGCGCGCCGCCTTCCGGCGCCAGGGTGATACCGGAGGGCGTGGCCACCACCATGAAGCGGGCGTCCTGGTAGCAGGCGTAGTTGAGCGCATCGAGCCCGCGCGCGATGAACGGATCGTACAGCGTGCCGATCGGCAGCAGCCGCACCCCGTTGATGGTGTGCGACAGCCCGAGCGCCGACAGCAGGATGAACAGGTTCATCTCCGCGATGCCGAGCTCGACATGCTGTCCTCTGGGCGAGAACGCCCAGTTGAAGGTGGACGGGATGCGTTCGTTGCGGAACGTGTCCGGCGTTTCCTCGTGCGCGAACAGGCCGCGCCGGTTCACCCACGGTCCGAGATTGGTGGAGACGGTGACGTCCGGCGAGGCGGTGACGATGCGGGCCGCGAATTCGTCGTCGTTGCGGCCGATGTCGTTGAGGATGGCGCCGAAGCCGGTCTGCGTCGAGGTGACGGCCTGCTGCGGCAGCGGCAGGGTCTCCGGCACCGCAATCACCGGCGCCTTCAGGCGGCGCTCGCCGGCCGCCGCGAACGGCACCGCGGCGAGAAACGTCTCCACTTCTTTGGCGCGCGCGAGTCCTTCGAATTTGTCCCACTCATGGCCCGGCCGCACATTGTTGGCCTCGCGAAACGTCTCCATCTGTGCCGGCGTCATCAGCCCCGCGTGGTTGTCCTTGTGGCCGGCCATGGGCAGCCCGAAGCCCTTGACCGTGTAGCAGATGAAGCAGGTCGGCTTGTCGGTCGTGACTCCGTGAAATGCCTCCAGCAAGGCCGGCAGGTCGTGACCGCCGAGATTGTTCATCAGGGTCGCCAGTTCGTCGTCGCTGCGTTTTTCGATCAGCCGGCTGACATCGCCCTGGTCGCCGATGTCGTCGTTGAGACGCTTGCGCCAGGCGGCGCCGCCGGCGAACACGAGTGCCGAATAAAGCTGGTTGGGACAGTTGTCGATCCAGGCCTTGAGCTTGTCGCCGCCCGGCTCCTTGAACACCGCCTGCTGCAGGGAGCCGTATTTGATGATGACCACGTCCCAGCCGAAGTTCTGGAACAGCTGCTGGTAATGCTCCCACAGGCCCTCGCGCACGACGGCGTCGAGGCTTTGGCGGTTGTAGTCGACGATCCACCAGCAATTGCGCAAGCCCTGCTTCCAACCTTCGAGGATGGCCTCGAAGATGTTGCCTTCATCCAGTTCCGCATCGCCGACCAGCGACACCATGCGGCCTTCCGGACGATCCGTGCCCCAGCCGTGCGCGCGCACATAGTCCTGCGTCAGCGAGGCAAACAGCGTCTGCGCGACCCCCAGGCCCACCGAGCCGGTGGAGAAATCAACATCGTCGGTATCCTTGGTGCGCGACGGATAGCTCTGTGCGCCCTTGTAGCCGCGGAAGGCTTCCAGCCGTTCGCGTGTCTGTTTGCCGAGCAGATACTGGATGGCGTGGAAGATCGGGCTGGCATGCGGCTTCACTGCCACCCGGTCCTGCGGCCGCAGCACATCGAAATAAAGTGCGGTCATAATGGTGGCGAGCGAGGCACTCGAGGCCTGATGGCCGCCCACTTTGAGCCCATCCGAGTTCTCGCGCAGATGGTTGGCGTTATGGATGGTCCAGCTCGCCAGCCACAGCACCTTCTTTTCGAGCTTGCGCAGGATTTCGGGATTGCTGGCCATGATCGCAGTCTACCGCGCTACGTGTGCAGCGGAAATGCCGGCCCGCGTGGCCCGTCACTTTTCGCCGGCGGCGAGGCTGCCGATCTTGGCGGGAGCGTGGAGCACCGTTTTGCAGGCCGCTGGCAGGTCGGCCAGCACGATCGGCTTCTTCGGCTTGCCGCCCTTCTTCGGTTTCGGATGCAGCACCTTGTCAGAGAACCAGAACGCGAGCTCCGACTTGCCACAGCCGTCGCCGCCTGGCACCGGCGGCTGCGAGCGGCAATGCGGCGAGTCCGAGGGGCATTCCAACCGCACATGGATGTGGTCGTGGTGTGCGTACCAGGGCCGCACCTTCGCCATCCATCGCCAGTTCTGCTTGCCTTGAAGGCGGCACAGTTCCTTCTTGATCGCGGCATTGACCAGCACGCGCTCGACCTTGCGCTGCTCGGCGGCGGTTCTGATCAGCTGCGCGTAGGCCGGCGTCCAGGTTTTCGGATTGACGTTCTTCCAGTCGTCGGCGACCAGATTAAGGGCCGACATCGTCTCGCGCTCTTCCTTGCTGAGGCGATGGTCGGGCATCGGCCGGAACCAGATGTCGACGTCGAGGCCGATCTGATGGCTCCTGTGCCCGGACGGCAGCGGTCCGCCGCGCGGTTGGCCCAAATCGCCGACCAGAATGCCGGGCCAGCCGGTGGCCTTGGCGGCGAGCGGAGCAAGACGTTCGAGGAAACGCACGAGTTCCGGGTGGCCCCAATTGCGATTGCGCGACAAGCGCATCGCCTGCCAGGTCGGCCCGTTCACCGGCAACTCGACGCCACCGGCCAGGCAGCCTTTCGGGTAGTACCCGATCGCCCGCGGCTTGCCCGGGCTCGGCTGCGTCTTGGCGGCGAACAGAAGCTTGGCCGGAATCGTGCGTTCAGAAATCACTGGTCGGTTACGCGGCATCGGCGTTTCGACCAGCACAGGCTTGGGGGCCGGCAGAGCCGGCACGCTGACCACCGGCAAGGCGGGTGCCGGCGGTGCGGCCGCAGCGGCCGGTTTTGCGTCTGCCGGCGGCGTGGTGGCAACGGCCGCGGGCGTTTCGGCAGGCGGCGCAGCGACAACGGGTGCCGGCGCTGGCGGCGGCTTCCCGGTTTCGGCCGTCGGTGCGTCAGGCTTCGCTTGCGATTTGCCGGCTGCTGCGGCCGGTGCGTCATTTTGCGCAGGCTGCACCACGGATGCGTCTGAAGCGGGATCGCCCGCCACCTGGGCAACGGCCGAGGGGCCGCCGTCGAGGAGCGCAACCAGTGACAGGCCGAGCAACAGCGCGAGGCATCTGATCATCCTGTCCATCTAACCCTTCCTCTGGTCCCTGTCAGGTAAATTGGACATGGATGGTTTAGGCCCAGCCTCCGGCTCCAGCCTCCGCCAGATGTAAAATAATCATATTTACAATAGTTTAGATGGAACATGGATGAACCGAGCCGGCGCGCGGCGGAACTGTGGGTACCGGAGGACAGATTGAGACCAGCACCCGTTCCCGCTCCGCGTGCGGCCGCCCGCATGGCGGCATTGCACCGCGCGCGCGCCAATTCCGTTAACATTAGCTGGTTTGCGATGCGGCCGCCCCGCTCTGGCGACCGGTGCGACCATCGGAAACGGCAACGATGCGCGGATTCGCGCATTGTCGTCGTGTCATGCACCCGAAGTACACTTGGGTAAACTGGAAGTTGGACATGTCACGTGTTGTTCTCGCTTTGGCCGCTGTCTTTGCCGTCTTGTGCGGCGGACTGGCGCGTGCCGATGCCGGCATCGTCGTCACCGTCAACAAGTCAACCCAGCGTCTGACCGTGGCGGTCGACGGTGACGTCCGCTACACGTGGCCCACATCGACGGCGCGCTGGGGCTACTCGACGCCCAACGGCACCTACCGGCCGGAACGGCTCGAGCGCAAATGGTACTCGCGCAAATACGACTGGTCGCCGATGCCCTATTCGATCTTCTTCCACGGCGGCTACGCCATTCACGGCTCCTACGAGATTTCCCATCTCGGCCGGCCCGCCTCGCACGGCTGCATCCGCCTGCGGCCGTCGCATGCAGCAGTGCTGTTCAATCTCGTGAAAAGAAATCGCGGCGACACCAGGATCGTCGTCACCGGAGCACGGCCCTCCGCGCGCACCGTCCGCAGCGCGCCGCCCTCGCGTGCCGTGCAGTCGCGCCGCCGCCCGCCGGCGGAGAGCCGTTATTATTATTCGCAACGGCGCTACTATTACGATGACGGCGGCTTCGAGGAAATCTACAGGCCGAGTCCCTGGCCGGGCATACCCGCCGACGATTACGGCGCGCGCCACTGGCGCACGCGTTAACCCGGACCGCCGCGCTGCTGTCGCGCTGGTGACCGCGCCGCTTGCGGGTGCGGGCCGCACCCGTACACATGCGACAGTGCTGCCGGCAATCCAAGTCCACTTGGCAGGGCGCAACTGTCGCCGAAGACGAATTCTTCAATTTCTGCAGACGATGTATCGATAGGCGGTGTTGCTGCGTTTCCGATTGGCGAAGATCGTGCCGTCCTCGATGGCGATCGTGTTGCGTGCATCGCCGACCCGGTAGTCCTTCATGCCGGCAAAGCCCATACGCTGACAGAAACGATGCGCCACGGCCACAACATCAAAGCCACCGCTCCCGCTCGGGCGCGAATCCAGCCTGATGCCGCCGAGCTGCGGAAGCTCGAAACGGCGCGCAACGCCCTGGCTTGGACCCGGAGCGATGGGCGGCGCAGGAGAGCTGAGCGGCGGCGACATAGCGGAAGCGGGCGGAGTGTCCGGTTCCGGGATGATTTCCCAGATGTTATTCGCCCACCGCCCGCCGCAAAACAGGCTCCTGTCGCCGGCGCATTTCGTCGTGCAGCCGGCGGTACCGCCGGCATAGCGACCATAGCTGTTGCCGCAAAAGCACCATGAGCCGTATTGCAGGCCGGCAAACCTGAAGCCCTGTCCGGCGCACAGGGACAGGCATTTGTTGATGGTCATGGCAGGATCATTGAACGCCGCGCCGTCGAGGTCGCGGTCACGGGTGCCCAGCGGATCGGCATTCTTGTTATCCGGGAAACACCCGATTTCGCGCGCTGCGGGCTCATCGGCGCGACCTGAAGAGGGAAGCGAAATACAAGACAGCAGTGCCGCCGCAATCAGGATGGCAGAGCGCAACGGATACATGGATTTCATTTCTATCAAGTCACGCGTGAACATTGCGATCGTTCACTGTCGTCTGCTGCGCAGGCAAGAAGTCTTGCACCGGCGGTTCGATCGATCGCCGTGAACGGACCTAGAATCCGATACCGATCCCGCCTGGCCCCCTGATGATAATGCGGACGGAGCCGCTGCCGGGCAACCGTATGCTGCCCGATGAGGTGGCTTTCTTCCTTGTCGATCTGGATCGTTTTTTACGGCTCACGCTTGGCTGCGTGCGTCCGGTCGCCCGCTCACAATTCCCGCCGGTCCAGGTTGAAATCGCCTCCAGAGATCGTTGAGTCGGCGAATCCGCAGGCAGGCTCATTCCGGACATTGCATTGAACCGTTGAACTGCCGCCCGCGAACCGCGGCCCCAGTCGCCATCAATCCCGAGGGTATAGCAGCCAAGATTCTGCAACGCTTCCTGCTGCGCAGCCGCCAACCGTGGGCCTGTTAATGCAACCTGTTCGCCGGGTTCCTGGACCGGGGCATCGGGGCGGGCTGCAACCAGTTCCCACACGCTGTTGGCCCATTTCCCTCCGCAGATCTGTTTCTCGTCCCCCGCACATTTGGTTGTGCAGGTCGCGGCACCCGTTTTGTAGCGGCCATAACTGTTTCCGCAGAAACACCAGGACCCGTCCTGCAGCCCGGCGTAGCTGAAACCCTGGTCCGCGCACAGGCGCTGGCATTGCTTCGCGGTCATCGCGGGATCCTTGAAGGCCGCGCCGTCGAGATCTCGACCGCTCGTTCCGGACGGATCTGCCTTGCGGTTTTCGGGGTAGCAGCCGACCTCGCGCGCGGTCGGCATTTGACCGTAAAGCGGCGTGCTGGCCAGCACAGGCAACAAAAGTCCCGCAAACCAGACTGCACGAGCGATCGGATACAGTGACCAAGGCATGGTCAGTTCATTGGCCTCATTGCACCACGGGGACGCACTTGCCGTTCACGAGCTTGGTTTTCGGCGGACATATAATCCCGCCCGGAACCATTCGCAGTCGGGGTGCCACCGGAGCCGGTGCAAGCCTGCCGCCCGGTACCGTTTGCAGCCTGGGCGGTGCCGGAGCCGGTGCAAGCCTGCCGCCCGGAATCGTTTGCAGTCTCACCGGGACGCACTGGTAGGAGCGGGCACCACGCTGCTGACGCGTTGTTCCCCGCGGACACACGCAGACGATCCCTCTGACCACCGTGCCGCCCCGACACGAGATCGGGGGTGGTGCAGGGGGCGGTCGTGGCCTGACGAAGCACCTGCCGCGCCGCTCAATCATGTTCGAAGGACAGGCACAGCGCCGGCCGTCCCAGCGCTTTGGTGCTGGACATGCGGGTGGTACGCACATACGGCCATTCCACCGGAAAGGCGGGTCGCAAGGGTGTACCTCAGCCGGAGGTGACGGTTTTGGAGGCGCTGGCCTCGGTTTGATGACCTCGCCAGGTGCCGGTTTAACCTTGCGCTGGCAAACGCCGGCAATTTCAACGGTGCCAGCAGGACAAACACAAATGCCCCCCTGCTCCGCGTAGGTACGGATCCGTGACGGGACGCGCACCTTGCCGCCCGGGCAAGGTTTGATGACCTTGACCTTGGCCGGCGCCGTTTTCATTTCGTTTGGCTCTTCTATTTGCTCTGCCGACCCGGGCGGGCTTGGCGTAATGATGGGAATTGTGAATAGAGCCGAGTCGTTGGCCGCGTTGGCGTCCCTCTCACCCCCGGGCCAGGCAATGCGGACCGCATGGGTGATCTGCTTGTCGTCAAAATTACGGGGAACCGCGAGACCGAAATCAATCCTTGCTGATGCTCCAGGCGCAAAGGCGCCCGGTTTTCCCTTGCAGCTGTAACGCCCTCCACCCAGAGTGCGGCAGGTCCAGCCGGACGATGGGACCAAGCCGCGAATGGAAACCGGCGGCGTAATCTGTCCTCTCACTTCGATTGCCCCGGCATATGCGCTCTTGCCGACATTGCTGAGCGATGTTTCCACCTCACAGGTCTGGCCTCTCGTGCACTTACCTTTGGGCAAGGTGGACACCTGCAAATCGCTCAGGTCTTCCCGCTTCATGCAGAAGATCGTGTCGGCACCGGTCCCAAATCTTTGCAGCTTCCACCCCGGCAACAGCGCCGTCCCTTCGGGATAAGGCTTCCAGCCTTCTCCGCGTGGGCAGGTGACAGGCTTCGGTGGCTTGGGCCGCGCCAGGATCAGTGTCGTTACACAGGCCGTCCTGGTCTCGGTGCCGACCTTCTGCTCGATGCCGCCGGACCCGCTCTGGCGCTGGTACTGGAGTTCACCGCAGACTTCGCGCGTCTGCTCCGTTTCCGGCGGTTCAGTGAGTTCCGGCGCCACCTTGCCATCAAGGCGCAATGTTACGCGATCGCCCGGTCTCATTGTGCAGCGGTTGGTCCGGCACGTAATGGTATTGCCGAACTCGCGACCTGACTGAGTGCAGGACCAGCCTGAAGCGGTGCAACCTGAGGGTGCGCGGATTATTCGCGCATTCGGGAATTGGGCTTTCGGTGGCAGCTTAATGATCATGGACATCGGAGCGGAATAGCCCACGCCCGTTCTCGCACTCGCCGGAGCGGCCGGTGCGCCACAATTGGGCGGCAGACAATGGCCTGTGCCAGTAGCGTCGTAATCCGTCTGCGGCGGTGCGATACCGCCAGGCGGCAACTGCCTCAGGCGTGCCTGCAAACTGGCGGTAAATTCATAGAACGTGCACGGCGCCTGACAAGTACCCGTGCCGGTGGCGTCAAAATCCCATTCTGAAAGGTCGAATTTCCCCTCGCCCAAGCGCAACTTGTAGCAGCTCTCGTATTCGTTCCTTGGCTGCACATTGTACTGGGCAGGGTTGTTGTACACTACCTTGGCGCAGTTATGGATCCACCATGCATGGTGAAATTGCGCAGACAAATTTTTCTGGATATACGCATCGGTCGGCTCCAGCGTCACTGTCAGCTCAAGTGGCTTTGAGGTCCTGGTCAGATTGGCCGGCGGGTGGGTGCAAGTAAATTTCGTCTTGCCGCTGCACGTCCATCCCGAGGACTTTGGCGGACCGAGTTTAAGTTTCCAGTCGGGCGAATTATCTTTGATGACGATCGGATCGGTGTAGGGGGTGTCGCTATTACCCGCCACGGTGATGGAGAAGATGCACTCGTGATTGCCCCGGCACTCTTGACCAAACGGGGTCTGCGCGGCTTGTCCAGCCTTGCCAAGATCCTCGGCCGTCGGCCCCTGCTTTTTGATAATCAAGCCGGGCTGAACAGCCTGAACCCGATCGCAGGACTCGATCTTCGCGCCGGGCTGATGCGATACAGTTCCAGTGGCGACCTGAAGAACCTGCTCGGTGATCTTGTCCGACACGTCCGGATTGCCTTTGGCATCCTCAAATACGGCCTTGTCGGTCTTGAACTTTGCGAGCGCCTTCTTGTCGGCGTTGTTGAACTCCGGACCGCTTGATATTTCGTAGCCTTGTTTGCCCAGCATGGCTTTAACCAACCCGGCCTTTTGCTTGGCCGTGAGTTTTTTGATGTCGGTGGGTCCGGTCGTGACTATGGCGCAATTTTCGAATGCGCCCGGTCGGCCGCCTTTTTCGACTTCTCCCTTGGCCTTGAGTACGACCGACTCGCCTGGCCTGAGGACCAGCGTTCCCTGGCAGATCGGACCGGCCAGATTGAACACAGCGCATTTCAGATCACCGCCGCCGGTAACCGAAGTGACCGTGTATTGCGCACTGTTGAGGCTGACGAGACCGGTCCTGATTTCGTCAATCAGATCGATAGAACCGGCGAACGAGCCATTGCCGCTGTTCGTTATCTTGATGGTGAAATTACAAGCCTGGCCGAAATTGCAAGAGGTTTTTTCAAACCGCTTTTCGACGGTGAGTTTTGGTTCGACGTCTACTACGATCTTGGCGCAGCCGGACTTGGTAGTCCGGGGTAGACCGCCACTTGGCGGCGGATCGAAATGGACCCACGCGCAATTGATGTAGGTGCCTTCCTTCAGATCTGCCGGTGGTCTGATCCGGATCTCAAAAAGAATGACATCCCCTTTGCGGAAGCCATCATGGGGATACTGCTTGTTCTTTTTAATGTCGTAGGTGCAGCTGGTTTGTCCACCTTTGGTCTGGCATGACCACAAATTGAGTGGCCCGCCACCTGCATAGGTCCAACCCTTGGGCAAAACGTCCCTGACTGTGAACGTGTCCTTCATCGGATCGGGCCAGATACCTTCGATCCTGATGTTGAAGATACAGTCGCTGCCGGGTTTGCATCCGGTGCCAGGTGCGTTGGCGCCATATTTCGTGACCTCGATGTCGCCGTAGCGAGGCGGCGCTCCACCGCCCCCTGGATCACCTGGCTTTTTAGGCGCGCTCACCGACAGCGTTACCGGCAAGCAATCGGGTCCGTCATTGCCAGCATTGCTGTCACCCTTGCCTTTCTCCCAGACCAGGTTGGCGCAGTTTTCGCCCTGTACCGGATCGACCGGGACACCCGGCATCGGATTGAGGATCACATTGACCTTGACCGACTGACCGGGGTTCAGCGACACGTTTCCGGTGCATGTGAAACCTTCAGGAGCCGGCTTACAGGTCCAGCCCGAACCGACGCCGCCATAGCTCCAGCCCTTAGGGGTATCCTTGAAGGTGACCGGTCCGACATATTGGTCGATGCCGATATTGGTGATGGTCACGGTGAACGGGCACGTCTTCAGCGGTTCGCAGACGTAGAACATACCCGCACCTGCCGCCGCGCCCGGTGCGTCTTGCGGCGCAGTCTTCTTGATAGTCAGGTCAAAGGCCTTGCCCTGCGGGCCGCTATACGCACCGGTGCCTTCGGGCTGTTTCGGGGGTACAGGCGGAATATTCACGTCCGCACAGACTTTTCCGTCATTACCGCTGTTTGCGTCGCCGGGGCCGCCCTTCCAGTCGATCTCCGCACAGTTTTTCACCTGCACCATCTGGTCGGACTGTGACGGCACCGGCTGCAAGCCGATCGTCCAGTCGACCGACTGCCCTGCCGCAAGGGTCGTTTGCGGCGCCATGCTGCAGGAAACGACGTCACCCTTTTGTTCGCAGACCGTCGGCCCCGCCCAAGTTGCGATTGTCCAGCCGGCGGGCACATCGTCCTTGACGATCAGCGGGCCGATATATGGCCCCGGACCATTATTGGTGATCCTGATCGTGAAGCGGCAGGGCTGGTTCGGATCGCATCCCTGGATCATGCCCCCTGCGGCGGCTTGCAAGAGTGATTTCTCAATCGCCAGGTCGAAGCCGGCGGTGACAGGCGCGCCAAGCGCAACCGAAGCGCAGCTCTTGAGCGGCACGCCCGGTATCTGGAGAAGAATGCAGTTCTCCGCCGCGATGAACGCCACGTTCGGATCGGGGTTGAGGTTTGCATTGTTGCCCGGATCGAGCTTCGGATCGTCCAGCTTGATGCCGATTGTGTAGGACTTGCTTTGGTTGGGGCCGAGGTCGATGTCGGCGGTGCAATTCAGGGGCGTCTTGGCGACGCCGGCCGGCCCCTCACCGGCGCTGCACAAGCCCGGAGCCTCACCGACCGGTATGGAATTGGCGAGCGCGGCGCCATCATGGGTGCGCGTCATCTCGTCGATCGCCTGGGCCGTGACCTTGATTGCCTGATTGGTCGGATTGGTGATCTTGATCCCGAACTTGCAAAGCGTGTTGAAGTCGCACTTGCCCGGGCCCGTTTTTTCCACCTGAAGCTGTCCGACAAGATCTTTATCTGTCGTCGGCGGTGTTTCAGGACCGACGGTCACGCAGACCGGGCCGTCATTGCCGGGATTGGCGTCAGTCACCGTGCTTGCGCCCTGACCGAACAGCCAGTCGAGCAAGTCCGGTGTGATCTCGCCGGTCTCGGGCAGCCCGAGATCCTTCTGCAGGGCGCGGATGGCATTCCGCGTGTCGTTATCGGCAACACCGTTGATGGGCCCGCCATAATAACCGAGGCCGGCCAGTTCGATCTGCACGGTCCGCAGGATTTGCTGATCGGTGGCGCCTTGCCCCAACCAGGTGATGACGGCGCAGTTCTGCCAGCTGTTGGCGTTTCCGGCATAATTGAGCGTCAGCGGCAGGACCGTCGAATGGCCGGGCCGCAGCAGAAGGGTCGGATGGTTGCAGCCGATCTGGTCGCCTGCCTGCCCGCAGGTCCAGGGTGCCGGAGCAGCGCCGACCAGGGTCATCCCGGCAATCGATACGGTATCGGACAGAACAAGCGGGCCCTGATAGTCGCCGGCACCGACATTGGTCACAACGAGTTCGAACCTGCAGTCCTTTCCCGGCACGCACGGGCCCAGTACTCTTTTTTCGATCGAAAGGTCGGCCTGCTGCGGCTGTGCCGCCGGTTGCACGCCGGGGGCTCCCGGACCCGGTACGGCCGGAGGCGTCACCCCGGGCACCTCGGGCACGCCGGGCGCAACCGCGACGTCGGCCGGACACGGCCCGGCGACCGCGACGTCGCCAACGCGACCGCTCTCCTTGACCCTGGGGAATTGCCCGTCGAAATCGACAACAAAGGCGTCCGCCGGCGGTGTTCCGTTCTCGCGAAGCGAGTCGGCGGGCAGACCCTGAATGCCGGAGGCCATCGCCTGCTCGGGCCCGCCGGCGCCGGATGGCGCAAACGGACTTTCACGCAGGGCGTCGCCGGTCGCCCAAACCGTCGCTGCGCAAGCGTTGGGGTCGAGCGCGCCGGAGGCGTCGTAGCCGAAACCCAGCGCAACGCCGCCCATTGCGTTACGGAACTGCCCCGTAATGCCGACCGCATATTCGGCCGGAACCGGCTGCCAGCGTGCCCTGGTCGGGGGATTGTCGGGGGTCTCCGCGCGGTAGCGTAGAAGCCGTGCGGGACGCACCTTGGCGAGCACGCCAAAGTCCGGGGCGCCGGTGGTGGGCGGCCGCTGCGCGAGAATCATCTCGCCGTCTCGCGTGAACGTGATGTCGGCGATCTCGAGCAGCCGGGCGTCGTCCGCAAGCTTGAGCTCGAAGCGGGCCGACGCGGCATCGAAAGCGCCGTCATCGTCGAGACCGACCGACCACACCTGCGACTCGTCGGCGACTGCGTAGTACAAGCGCTGCTGCCAGACGGCGAGCCCCCAGACGCGCCGACGCGGGTCGGCTAAGCCCCAGGTCGACGGATCGGCCGTCTTGAAGGCGGGCGAGGTGAAGCTGGCGCCGCTCTTGTTCGGCAAAGGCAGGCCTGGCAGGCCAGCCTGCGCGCGGCCCGTCACGCCGTGATCGAATGTGCCGAGGTCGGCGCCATCGAGGCTGAAACGGTGAATGAGACCGGTTGCGCGATCGGAGACGAAAAGCTGGCGGGTGCGCGGGTCGAAAACAATATTGCCGAGGCCGGGGCCGCTGTTCGGCCTGTCATCGTGAGTCACGTTGGCAAAAAGGGACACCTGCCCGCTCAATCCGTCGATCTTCCAGATGCTGCCGGGACCGCCGCCTTCGCCGAACTGTCCGTCCATCCACCCGGCATCGGGCGCGCCGGCAAAAAGCCGCTGCGGCTTGCCGTCCTGGCCCGGGTGAACAAGCGCGAGGCCGTAGGCAGATGTTGCCGTTACATAGATGTTCGGCGCGGGAAGGGCGTTTGACGGGTTCGTCGCATCGTCGAGCGCAATGCCGAAAACCTGGCCGACCTGGCGCGCCGTGATGGTCAGAAACTCCGGCGCCAGCGCCTGGCCGGTCGCCCCGCGGGCGCCACGCTGGCTGATATCGAACCCGCGAACCGATGCGCCATCAGGATCGATGAACAGTTTTGTTGCATCCGAAGTCCCGCCCGCCGCACCGGAGCGATCGAGCACGCCGGAGAAACCCGTAACGATGGCATCACCCGGCCTGACAAGGTCCGCGGTGTTGTCCTGTGCGTAGGCCGACCGTGTTGCGAAAAGACCGGGAGGCGCTGCGAATATAATGCTCAGCAATAAAAACGTGCAAAGGACGCCACGCCGCGCAGAACGAACCGGGCAATTCACGGATGAGCGCTCGGATCGCCCCAGCGCACGCTCGATTAACTTGCGTCTCGAGCCTGTCACGACACCAGTTCCGATTCCGCCGGCTCTGCGCGTAGAGTGTTGGCGGAACCGGCGTGGATTTATTGAGATAAATCAAAAAAGTTGCCCCTAAAAAACATCATCGCGCGGCCACAACAACCGGCTTGCGACCCTCATCGGTTGTGACCCGGGCCGCTCCCATGGCGCAGG
>Ga0210122_1000228_pt1 | contig 18559 bp, 17 predicted proteins | sample Muzzi_CordB_D2_FD_185530 | JGI IMG/M metagenome (GOLD analysis project Ga0210122, IMG submission 185530) | Wetland microbial communities from San Francisco Bay, California, USA, that impact long-term carbon sequestration - Muzzi_CordB_D2 (SPAdes) | ecosystem: Environmental > Aquatic > Marine >... | reverse complement strand
GCATGAATATACTCGGCCAGGGTTCTCAGAGAGGCAAACACTTTGACACCGAGTTCTTTGTTATCGATTTTGACGCCGTAATCCTTTTCGATCATGATTACCATCTCCAAGACATCGATGGAATCAATTCCCAGGTTCCCCCCAACCAGCCGTTGATCGACCTTTATGTCATCCGGTTGCACATCGATTAAATTCAGCACGTCCACAATTTTGACCTGAAGATCCTTGATTAATTTTTCCATTTATAATTCCAAACTTTTTGTTTTGCAGGCGATTTGATAGCGCAGGTATGAAATTAGAAATCCTCTCGAAGGCGAGACCCGCACTTGCCACGCGGCAACGGGTCCGGGGTCATGTTTCTTTACAGCCCCAACAATTTATAGTACCATCGTTTGCAGTTAAAACCAAAAAGTATAATTTCCTGTTAAACTTTTCAATGATTTTTATTGAGGATGATCCCGATCAAGCAACATGAACCGCTTTGACTTCAAAATCGAGGATCTTTTGCCCCATCGCGATCGGATGTTACTGATCGATGAGATCCTTGAAGTGGACCATAATATGGCCGTCACCTGTGCCACGGTCACTGACCGCTGGCCGTTTTTTCTCGATAATGGCGTCGATCCGCTGGTATTGATCGAGGTGGTGGCCCAGACGTCAGGGATTAACAATGGCTGGGTCAGAATCCAAAAACACGGCAAAGATTCCGAAAAAAAAGGGTGGCTGGTGGGCATCAAACAGGCCCGTTTTTTTGTGGATACATTGGCTTTAAATGCTCGGATCATAACGCGCGCGGAAAATCAATTCGAATACGAGGGTTACCGGCAAATTTTGGGAACCGCCAGAATCGGGTCGGAGATGGTCGGCGAAGTCGCGTTGCAGGTCATTCAAACCGAAGCGCCGGATTGATCCGTTGGCCCGTTGACCAGTTGGCCTGTGTCGGTAATCGGGCAAAAACCGGCTAACCGGCACACCGGCGGACGGGCAAACCGGTGGATTGGGAGATATAACTGATGAATGAAACTAGCGGCGAAAAGGTTGCGCTGGTCACCGGTGCCAGCAAGGGAATCGGACAGGCGATCGGAGTTGAGCTGGCAAAAAGCGGATACCGGATAGTCGTCAATTACCGGTCGGATGAAAAGGGCGCGATTCATACCCTGGAAATGGTCCGGGAAGCAGGCTCTGACGGCCAAATCATGCAATTTGATGTTTCAGATTTCGATCAAACTCAACGTGCTGTGGATGACATATTAAAACAGAATGGATCTATTGATGCGCTGGTCAACAATGCAGGTATTACGGCCGACGGTCTGTTTATCATGATGCCCCGCAGGGACTGGAATTCCGTGATCGACACCAGCTTGAGCGGGTTTTACAACGTTACCAAACCCGTGCTTGAAAAAATGATCCGCCTGAAACGCGGCGCCGTCGTTTCCATCGCTTCCGTTGCCGGTCTTCTCGGCAACCGGGGCCAGGCCAATTATTCGGCAGCCAAGGCCGGCTTGATCGGCGCCAGCCGATCGGTCGCATCCGAAGTGGCCCGGCTTGGAATACGGGTCAACGTCGTTGCTCCCGGCCTGATTGAAACCGATATGATAAAAAATGCGCCGGTGGCAAACATTAAAGCCTTAATTCCCATGGCCCGGATCGGAAAGCCCCAGGAAGTTGCCAGGGTGGTGAGGTTTCTGTGTTCCGATGATGCGTCTTATGTTACGGGACAGGTTATATCCGTCAACGGGGGAATGTATTAGTGATCTGTCTTTTATGTAATATTAAAAACTTGGATTGATTTTATTGATTCTCCTATTGCAAGGAACAGCCAATTAAATTCCAAATTTCAAGCATCAAATTCCAAATAAATCTCAAATCTCAATTTTTCAATGACCAAATCATTGTTTAGGATTTTGAATTTTGGCCATTGCGATTTGTTTGATTTTTGTGTTTTGTAATTTGGGATTTAAAAATTTTGGTATTTGGAATTTTTTTAAAACATGGAAAAAACACAAAAACCCCATTTATTAATAAGAGCACTTTTCCTGCTAACTGCCTTCCTGTGTCTCGGTTGGGCGGATTCCTGGGAAGAATTGAAAACGGCGGCCGGAACGGTGACGTCCGTCAGGGCCGGGTTTACCCAGGAAAAGCATATGAAGATCCTTGCCCGCCCGCTGGTGTCCAAAGGGATTTTACTTTTTCAGGGGCCGGATTCGCTGCGCTGGGAATATCAGCAACCCGTTCAAAGTGTATTGTTATTGCACAACGGCAAAACCAGACGGTTTGTTCAAAAAAACGGAAACCTGGTCGAGGATGCCTCGGCCAATCTTCAGTCCATGCAGGTGGTGGTTCAGGAAATCACCCAGTGGCTCAACGGGCGTTTTGATGATAATCCGGCCTTTGCAGCCAGGCTGGAACCCGGTCGCAAGATCGTGATGGTGCCCAGGGACGAATCTTTTGCCCGGTTGATCCAGCGCATCGAGGTCTTACTCTCCGATCGTCCGGCTGTCATCAAATCAGTGACGATCTTTGAAAGTGAGGATTCGTTTACCAAACTGGATTTTAAAGATGTGATTCTCAACCAGAAGCTGGACGACGCCTTATTCCGGAAAGTCAAATGAAACATATCCTTTTGTTCCTGAGCGCATTGGGCCTTATCCTTTCGTGCAGCAGCCTTCCGCAGGTGTCTCCGGCCGGTGATCCGGCCGATGCGCAACCGGACCGGGCATGCCGGGGCCCGTTTCCGGATGGTGACTGGCAGCTTTTGCATTCCATCGAAGCCACTTTACCGGGCGGCAAAAAGGGTTATTTGATGGGGCTTACCATCATTTCATCATCTAACCGGACCGCACGCTGCGTCATTATGACCCTTGAAGGGTTTGTGGTCTTCAATGCGTTGTATGACAAGCAGATTACAATCGAACGGGCGATTGCTCCCTTTGATTCCGAAGCGTTTGCCAGCGGTCTGATAGCGGATATCAATCTGATTTTCTTCAAGCCGGACGGCTCTATATTGACATCCGGTTTTTTAAAAAGCGGCGCCGCCGTCTGCCGGTATCAAAAACCGGATGGACGGATGGTGGATATTATTAACCAGGGGGAGCATAACTGGGAGATCAGGCAATACCTTCCCGATAATCGTCTGGCGCGAACCGTGAGTATGTCTGCTAAAGAACCTGATTTAGCTGACCGGAAAGGGATTTCAGATAAAATTGAATTGAAGGCTCACGGCTCCCCGGGCTATGCATTGGTGATGGACCTGGTGGAGGCGATAGCGCTAGTAAAATAATATGCATCGGATTTAGACCTGCTGCAGCGAGCTTAATTTCTTACCCGTGTTGTTAAGTGACGGAATATTTTAAATTCCAAATCACAAATACCAAACAAATTCCAATGACCCAAATTCGAAATATGACTCGGCGAAGCCCGACGCACAGGCAAAGGAATTTGGTCATTGGAAATTGGAATTTGAGATTTATTTGTTTTTTGGTGCTTGTTATTTGGGATTTTTCGAGTTGGTAATAAAGCCAGTTTTCCGTGACCAAGCCCGGAAGGTGTGGATTTCCAAAATGCATAAACCAGTAAGGTTCATTTATGAAATTTAGACTGATATACCCCAAATGGTCCAAACTTGACCGGCAATCCGAATTTCACCTGCCGCCCCACGGACCGGTGGTATTTGCCGCGTCCCTGCCGGACGGCATCGAGGTGGAGTTTATCGACGAAAATCTCGAAGCGATCGATTTCGATGATCCGGTTGATTTGGTGGGCATATCCATGATGTTGACCGTACAGGTTAAACGCGGTTGGGAGATTGCCGACATTTACCGCCGTCTGGGGACCCGGGTGATTTTTGGCGGCATCGCCACCATGCTGCATGCCGAAGAGACCATGGAGCATGCGGATGCCGTGTTCCTCGGGGAATCCGAAGGCAAAATGGAAGGGATCCTGGCGGACTTCAGCAAGGGTCGGCTGCAAAAGGTTTATAATTATCTGGAGGACCGGCCCCCCATTGAAACGGTCGGAACCGCGCGACGGGATATTTTGAAAAGGGATCTGTATAATTACCGGGGCATCCAGATGGTGGATCTGGTGCATGCCTCCCGGGGATGCCGTTTTCATTGCTACCCCTGTGCCGTGGCCTATCTCGGCGGCAAAAAGTTCCGACCGCGACCCATTGAAAAAGCGGTCGAGGAGATGGCCGGCATCGACAATAATCGACTGTTTATCGTGGATAATTCCCTGGCTCAGGACACCCAATGGGAAATGGATTTGTTCCGGGAAATGATTCCGCTGAAGAAAAACTGGTGCAGCCATCCGATTGAGGACCTACCGGCGGTGCTCGATCTGGCAGCGCAGGCCGGTGCGTGGTATGTTTACCAGGCCGTTTTTGATACCTCGGATTTGATTCGGGACCGGATCCGGCGCTATCACGACCACGGCATCGGGGTGGAAGGCACCATTCTTCTCGGGCTGGACCATCATACCGAAGATTTTGTCAAACGCCTGGTGGATTTTTTACTTGAGATCGAGCTTGATCTGGCTGAATTTACCGTATTGACGCCCTTTCCCCACACCAAGGCCTATGATGATCTCAAACGGGAGAACCGGATTTTTTCTTTCGACTGGAATGATTATTCCGCCGACAAGGTGGTCTATCATCCCCGGCAGATGTCGGCCGAAAAACTGCAGGAACTCTTGGGTTATGCCTGGGATACGTTTTATCAGGATCAATCCCAGGAATTGAAGATGTTCAGGCTGTTTCAGCGGGTGATTGAAAAGGAAATGGCGAACAACACCTTCAGACCTCGCAACCGGGCCCTGGCCTCCCGCGCCTTCGGCCAGGATGTATAACCAGAAGCTATCTTAAAAATAGTAAGATGCATTTTTAAGGTAACTTCTAATATGGTTCCAGGTCCTTAAAGTGATTCATATTCGAGAGACGCTTGAGTTCCTTCCGGTAGCGTCCCTCCCAGCCATCCCTGGCAAGGGTCCGGTCGATGAAAAACTTTAATACCGGCTTAAAGGCGTATAACCAGATGCCGGTCCATATGCGGCCCTGGCTCCTGGCCCGCCTGGAAGGATTCCACCACCCCAGCGTTACCTGGCGGTGATACCAGAACAAATATTGCAGTTGGTCGGAATCCAAATACCGGGTTTTCACATTGGCCCACAATCCGCTGTACTTTTTATAGTTGTATTGATTGGTTACCAGACCGTCGTCTATCAGGTTTTGACGCATACCGGTCTTGGGATAAGGGGTCAGTATCTGGCAATAGGAGCCGTCCGCCCCGATGGTCTTTAGAAATTGGTAGTTCTCGATGATGGACGCTTCGTCATCTTCCGGAAAGCCGAATATCAGTCCGCCGATTACCATGATGCCATATTTATGGCAATTTTCCACGGCTTTGCGGGAGGCGTTCACGATATTGCCTTTGCCGGCTGACTCCAGATTCTTTTTAGATGCATTTTCAATCCCCAGAAACACAGATTTAAAACCCGCCAGGGCCATTTTGCGGACCATTTCTTCGTTTTGAGCCATGGAAATACAGTCGGCCTGGACGACGAGATTCAGCTTTTTATAATTCCGGGCAATAATGGCGTCGCACAGGGCGATTACCCGTTTGGGATTTAACACCATGTTGTCATCGACGATAAACACCCAGCGGGTCTTGCGTTTATGGTAAATGTCATCCAGATCGGCCAGAACACGCTCGATGGGATAGGTGCGAAAAGATCTCCCGTACATGTGTCGCATGCTGCAGAAGTTACACCCCCGGGTGCAACCGCGGGATGTCTCCAAAAGTTCGATTTTCCAATACAGGATATGGTAACCCCAGGTTAACCGTCGTTTATCCCGAATGGGGAGTTTAAGGTTGGACAAATCCAGGGTTTCTCCCCTGGGGTTATGAACAAATTGGGCTCCGTTTTTATAGGTGAGGGAGGGTATGTCTTCGAGCCGATCGTTGCCATCCAGGGCATTGATCAGCCGGCGAAAGGCTTCTTCGCCTTCGCCGCGAACCATGAAATCAATCAACCGGGCCTCGGATGTCTCTGCAATCTCCTCATTCATCAGGGTTGCATGATATCCGCCGATTGCAATTTTTACCTCCGGCAGGACACTTTTGATTAATTTGATCAACTTGATGCAAGTGTCGTACTGCCATGCCATGGCGGACAGGCCGACCAGATCGGGGCGAATTTTCAGCAGGATTTTGGTAATATATTTTTTCAGCTGTCGGCGTTTGCGAATCAGGTCCACAATATAGACTTCATGCTGCTCATCGATATTGCCGCCGACACAGGCGATACCATGACTGGGCATGTGAATGGCAGTTTCATGGATAATCAGCGGCGCCACATCGGGCATTGACATCAGAATAATTTTCATACATCCTCGCCTGGGTCTTTTGATTGGTTCTCCAGCAGCGAACGTACCTGAGACATCAATTCGGACATTGAAAAATGGCCGCTTTGATAATCAGGTTCAATACCGGTGATCGGTTCAACGGTGATGGAGTTGGATACCAATGTGTTAAATAAAAATTTGCCGGGCTTAAACAATCTATGGGTATTGCGGATATGCAGAACCTTAATCGGTGTGCGGCAAAGTCTGGCGATTTTAAATGCGCCCTTGTTGAGCCGTCCGATGGTGCCGTTCCGGCTCCGGGTACCCTCGGGGAAAATAAACAAATTACCCCCGGCCGCCAGATAGCCGTCCATGGCGTCAATACGCTCAATCATCAGCTCCGAAAGCCGGCCCTCGGAAGATGAGGGAATATACCCCGACTGTTCCAGCATCCAGCCAAAAATCGGAACACTGAAAAAAGTGCTTTTTACAATGGTTTTATGCCGCGGGAACAACGATATCAGCAGCAGCGGATCGAGATAGGATAGATGGTTGCACACAATAACAGAAGATCGAATAGATTTGATTTCGTCGGCAATATGCCATTTCTGACCCGGGATCAAAATTCGAATCAGAAAAAAGAAACCTCTGTAAAAATTGTGGTTTAATCGCTGAAAAGCATATTCACGATTTTCAGATACCAGGTATACCGCCAGATAGAACGGCGAAAAGAAGACAATAAACCCCAGCGTAAAATATGCCCAGAGCAGCAGGGTGACCATCAGATCGGAAACCGGTTTCAGGTATTTGTGTAGGAGAGGGTTCAAAGGTTCAACGTTCCGGGTTATATCTTTTTAATAACCAGGCAGGTATTCACCCCGCCAAAAGCAAAATTTTGGATAGCCGCTGTTCGGATATCCATTTCGATGAGATGTTGCGCGTGCTTGATCATGGCGCATCTTTCGTCGATTTTATCCAGGTTCAAGGTCGGAGCGATAAAGCCTTCTTCCATCAAGTAGATGGTGATAATCGTCTCGATGGCGCCGCAGGATCCCATGGTGTGTCCCATGTAACTTTTCAGGCCGGAAACCACGGGTGAATCCCCGTATACCTTACCGGTCGCCTGGGCTTCGATGGCATCGCCCATTTTGGTTCCAGTGGCATGGGCACTGACAAAATCTACTGAATCGGCGCTGATGGCGGCATCCTTAAGACCGAGTTCTAAAGTTTGCGTTATGCCGTCCCTATTCGGCAGGATCAAGTCCCCGCCATTATTGGTGCAGGAGAATCCGATAATTTCGGCCAATATGGTTGCGCCTCGTTTTTTGGCGGATTCATATTCTTCAAGGAGTACGGCGCCGGCCCCCTCTCCGACAACCAGGCCGTCTCTTTTTTGGTCGAAAGGCCGCGGCGTCAGATGGGGCGTATCATTAAATTCGGTGGAGCATGCCAGGAGATTGTCGAAAACGGCCACCGTGGTGGTGTCATACTCGTCGGCCCCACCGCAGAGCATAGCGTCCTGCATGCCGTATTTGACCATTTCGTAGCCGAAACCGATGGATTGGCTACTGGTGGTGCAGGCGGTGGATGACGAGATTACCCGACCGGTAATGCCGAACATCTTGGTGATGTTGACCGCGGTCGTATGGACCATGGATTTCAGGTAATCAACGGCGCCGATGGACGAAAAGCTTGAGCGGGAGTCACTGAAAAATGATTTGTATATTTCCCGCTGAACCGTAGGGCTGCCGTGGGTCGATCCGAAAGCGACTCCCAGTTTGCCGGAGGTGATAAACTCATTATCCAGACCGGAGTTTTGCAGAACTTCTTTGGCCACCTGGCAGGCATAGTAAGCTACCGGGCCCATGGTTTTACGGTACTGGCGTTTGAAATCGTAGTCGATGGTGTAATCCACGGTTCCGAAGACCCCCGAGTGGATATGTTTTGAAAGCAGGTCGTCGGTTTTTAATTTCTTGACCCCGGAAACCCCCTCGGTAAGATGCCTGACAATTTCATCTTTGCCGCGGCCGATCGGGGTTATGGCAGAGCTTGCTGTAATGACGACTCTTCGTTTCATCTCGGTAGCACGCTAAAAGTGGATTGTTTTTGAAGACACTGTCTGATGGATTCCGTCCGTGCCTCAGGTGCGGGTTTGGGCCAAAAATTCAATATAGTCGAGGATCTGGTTGATGGTCCTGATTTCCATGGCGTTCTTTTTTTCAGCCCGGGTCAGTTCAGAATTGAGTAAAATTTCTATTTCCCGCAACAGTTCAATGGCGTCAATGCTGTCAAATTCATAGGTTTCCCGCAGGTCATCGTCAAGTCCGGGGTTGTCAATCTCAAATTGTTCACTGAAAATTCTGATGATTTCAGTTCTAATCTCGTCTCTGGTCATCTATCCTCATATCTGCGGGCGTATACTAAAATAGTATGGATTAATATTACATATCTTACAGGAGTTCAATTGAAATTATTTTTTTGTCAGTTGCCCTCAGACTGCTTTGGGGGGCCTGGTTTCATCAAAGGTCTGAAATGATACCACTGCAGGGGATGATTGCGGAGGGTTGCTTCGAGGATATCCGCATATTTTTGAGCGGAGTGCCGAATGGCCCCGGCTCTTTCATCCCGGGAGGCGGCAGTCAGATAAAGGGGTTCCGACATGGTGAACCGGTATTTATTTTTTTCAATCCGAAATGCAAAAAAAATAAACAGCGGTGCGCCTGACAAAAATGCAAATAAATGGGGTGCCTCCGGCAGCAATATTTCCTGCCCCAGGAATATGACCGGGATGGTCCGTTGGTCTTTTTTCCACACCAGATCCCCGGTTAGAGAAACCACCCCGCCCGATTCAATAAATTTAATTCCTTCCACGATATCCAGGGGGGAGCCGCCACCCTCATCGACCGCAATGATCTGGATGCCGCTTTGAGCGAGCGATTCCTTTTGTATCTGCTCGATTTGTTCTTTTTGGCGAATGCCCATGTAGAGCAGCAGCCGCAGGTTTTTCAATCTGCGTTTGAGCAGGTGGGCGGCGACTTCCCAGTTTCCCATATGCGACATGAGCAAAATGCCGCCTTTACCCTGATCGAGGACGTGCTCAAGATGTTCCATGCCTTCGGACGCATAAGTGATTTCGTCAGATTCCTGGAGCAGATACCGGTCCAGAAAAACATGGGTGAAATTATGAAACTGGCGCCAGGTGCACCAGAGATGAAAGAGCCCGTTGCGATTGGGGTACAGGGCTTGATAAATTCGGGTGCTGTTGACCACCCGGCGCGGGAAAAAAAGAAAATAGCCCGTGGCCACAAACCAGGCAAACACCAGAAAAATCCATCGGCCCCATTTAGAGGATAGAAAGGTGATGGACGTATAAAATAATTTGCTCATGTCAATTAACACCTTAATTTTGCACGCAAAACATCCTCAGTGAGATTTGAGATCAAAATACCGCTATTGGCTTCGCATGATGATTGTTGCGCTAAAATTCAGGTAAACACGCAGTTCTATCGTCTGCGTGTGAATGGATGAATCAGCAACCGGCGCGTAATCAGTTGGTAAAACGTACGGGTGTTTCTCATAAAATCAACAAAGGGGCGAAAGTGGGATATTCTCAGCGGCCCTGCGGCATAGCCGACGCTGACCGGCACTTCGATGACCGGAATATTGGCCCAGGCCGCTCGTACCAGGACCTCCACCTCAAACTGAAACCGCCGGGCTTTTATGTCAAGGTTCATGGACTCCGGCAACGGATAGATCCTGAATCCGCTCTGGGAATCGGTCATCGCAGGACCTCCTGAAATTTTTACCCAGAAATTGGAAAATTTGCGCCCAAACCTGCTGGTCCAGGGGACAGCCCGGCCGGCCATGCCCTGTCTCCTTCCCACCACAAGCGGTCGTGAATTTTCCGGTATGGCCCGCATCAAATTCAACGCGTCTTGCGGGTGATGCTGTCCGTCGGCGTCGATGGTGATCGCCCAGTCCATGGTTTCAGATACCCGCTCAAACCCGGTCATAATGGCCGCTCCTTTGCCCCGGTTTTCCCGATGACGCAGCACTTCAATGCCGCCGATATGGTTAATGCGGTCACAGGTTGAATCGGTTGATCCGTCATCCACCACGATTACCGGCAGGTTAAGCTTCAGGGCCTTCGTGATTACAGCTTCAATCATCGGTCCATGGTTAAAAGCGGGTATAACAATACCGAATGCTCCCGTTGCTCTGATTGTGGAGTTATTATTTTTTTTATCAGGGGGCATTTTCTGTGTTTTCTATTTGAGCGGGTCAGAATGAAATCCGAGATGATCCGGGGTGCAGTATTGTCGAAAACAAGCCGGCAAAAATTTACGCATCATTTCCGACATCCGTCCTCTGTCTTCTAATCCCAGACTGCCGGAGGCAAAAATGCCACAGCCCACGTCCCCGGGCCCATGTGAACACCGGAAGTCAGAGACAGCGGCTGCAGCATTATTTCAGCCGAGGGGAGACGCGCTTGAATTTCTTTTTTGACCGTTTCGTTGACCCAGTCGCGGTTATCGGAATACTCGAGCATGACAAACGGAGAGGATTCGTTATCGAAAGCGCCCCCAAGTTTTGCAAGGGCGTATCTCAGCTGTCCGTCACGATTTTTTACGGCCCCGACCTTTTTGGCGCCTTCGGCGGTCGGACTGATGATCGGTTTGACATGGAATACATCGCCCAAAAATGCGCTGGACTTCGCCAGTCTTCCGCCGGCCGCAAGGTACTTGAGCTTGTCCAGGAAGACATATTCTTCACACTTTTCGACGGCTCTTTTCGCAAAATTTATCACCGCCTGCGGATCTTTGCTTTGAGCCGCATACCTGGCAGTTGCGATCACAATCGCACCCAGGCGGCCGGATGCCGCCCCCGTGTCGATGACGGTCAGGCGGCCATCGGGATCTTTTTGGGCCTTCCAATTCAGGGCCACATCATGATTTCCGGTAAAGACTGATCCCACACACAGATACAGCACTTTGGGGTACTGGGTTAAAACCCGCTGATAGTACTGGTGACGCTCAAATACAGATGCCTGAGAAGTTGAAACCCGGATGCCCTGCCGCATGGTTTGGTAAAGCTCTGCGGGAGAAAAAAGGGTTTCGGGCAATGATCTTTTCCCGGCAATGATATAGCTGTCTAAAAGGGTAAGGCCCAACTCACGGGCATCTTCCCGGGTTACCGAGCCGGCCGCATCCGTCATTATATGGATGGCACCCTGGGGGTGCAATCGGGTGAAATCTTTTATTTGAGAACCGATGTTGTCGTCGGTCCAATGGACGACATCACCGAATGATTCGATTCGTGATTTGGCTTCGCGGGAATTGCGGGTATGAAAATGAACCTTTAAATAGTTATTATGGGGAATGACCACCATGCTTTCACCATACTGGCTGAGTCGGCTGACTTTTTCTGCTGCGTTTTTATCATAATGAATGACCGTGTCCACACAGTAACCTTCTGCCATCTCCACCTGATAGGATGGTGAGATTTCGAGCAAGCCTTGAAATATGGTAGAAATCGGCCGAAACTCATTGTGTTGGCCGATGAGACGCTTAAAAAAACCCTCCAGATAGATGTACATCCCCAGCGCACCGGAATCCACAACGCCGGCCTGCTTCAATTTCGGCAACAACTCGGGAGTTGACTTTACGGATTCTTCCAGCAGATCGATGATTTTGGCAACATGTTCAGCTTTATTTTCAAAATCACATTTTGCCAAAAAATCAACTAATGCATCCAAAACGGTCAGCATCGTTCCGGGCAGCGGCTTGCTGACGGCTTGCCAGGCCTGGTCTCTTCCGAACTTTGCTGCCTGAGCAAGGGTTGCATAGGAATCGGCCGTCAGAAACCCGGAGAAAAACTGGACGGCGATATTGCCGGAATTACCACGGGCGGACAACAGCAGTTTATGAATCGTATCTTCCAGGTTTTTTTCCAGGTAGCGCAGCGGCGTAAGGCTGGTAATCAAATTGCGTCCGGTGTCCCCATCGGCAACCGGAAAGACATTGATGTCGTCCAGGACATCAGACCATGCGGCCACCCGCTCGACGCCTGCAATATGGGCTTTTTGAAAATCCGGCGTCATTGCGAAAACCCCAGTGCCTGGCGAATATCCTGCGGTATTTCAAACATCATTTCCATTTGAGGATATTTCACCGCCACCTGCTCGCTTCTTCCCTTGGCACATAATTTATTGTTTTGCGCCAGCCTTATTTTAAAATCGATCACGATTTTATATTGCGCTTCCACGCAGGTTGCTTTACAGGTAAATTCGTCGCGGTATCTCAGAGATACGATGTGTTTGGTGGCCGTTTTGGTGATCGGGAATAGATAATTCGTCTTCTTAAAATAGTCGAACAGATCCACTCCGGAGCCGGTAAAAAGCTCCGATCGAGCCATATCGAAATATTTAAGATAATTGCCGTGCCATACCATGTGGAGCGGATCCAGATCATGGAAAGGTACCGACAGCTTTATTTCCCAACTTTTATAATTAGTTTCATCCATAGGCTAAAATGGAACTGTAATAAAACACTATTTTGAAATTTAAGCATTTTTTGCTATAAATTCAAACAAGACGACTTATCTATACATTATCTGTATAGATTTCAACTGATAATTATTATAAGGGAAGGAGGACAAAAATGCCAAGAGGTATCTATCCGATTGTTGCCATTTTTATGATTTTTTCCTGCGTCAGTTCCCGTCAGATTCATTTAGCCGTCAAAGAAAATGATTTAGCCCGAGTTCGTGAATACGTCATGCAAGGAGGTATCGAACTTAAGGATTCCAATGGATTTACGCCATTAATACTGGCCTCCTACTACGGTCATACTTCCATTGTAATGTATTTATTGGAGCAGGGTGCGAACGTCGATCAGCGCGACAAAAACGGCTGGACGGCACTGATATACGCATCATACTATAATTATTACGATATTGCCCAAATACTATTGGACCATAGTGCTTCGGTGAATATGCAAAATTCTGAGGGGCATACGGCCCTTTATTATGCAGAACAATTCAGATTCGATAAGATGACGGAAATATTAAAACAAAAGGGAGCTAAATCATTTTAAATTATGCCAACTGTCAACGCCAACGGAATACAAATTGAATATGATAATTTTGGAAATCCATCCTGCCCGCCGCTGCTTTTGATCATGGGACTGGGCGGGCAGTTGATTCACTGGGAAGAGGATTTTTGCCGGCAGCTCGCCGATAAAGGACTGTTTATCATCCGCTACGACAACCGTGATGCCGGTCTATCAACCAAATTTGAAGCGGCCGGGCTGCCCGACATGGCCGAATTGCTCAATGCCCGTTTGCAGGGCCGATCAATTGAGACACCCTATACGCTTGAAGATATGGCTGCTGACGCCGCCGGCCTGCTGGACGCTTTGAATATAAAAAAAGCGCACATTTGCGGCTCCTCAATGGGCGGCATGATTGCTCAGACCCTTGCCATCCGGCATCCCGCGCGTCTTTTGAGTCTCATATCGATTTACAGCACAACCGGTGATCCGGATCTGCCGCCGCTCCAACCCGCAGCGCTGGAAGCGCTGATGACACCGCCGCCTGCCGACCGCCAGGGCTACATTGAATTTAACGTTAAAACGATGCAGGCGATTGCCGGCTCCGGTTTTCCATATGACGCGCAGTTTATCCGCGACATCTCGGCCAAGGCCTATGACCGTGCCTTTTATCCCCCCGGGGTCGGCCGTCAAATGCTGGCGGTCATGACCCAGGAAAACCGCAAACCTGCCCTGGCTTCGGTAACTGTCCCGACCCTTGTGATTCACGGCACCGCCGACCCGCTTGTCCCGGCGGCGCACGGCCGGGATACGGCGAATGCCATACCCGGCGCGCAGCTGTTGCTTGTCGACGGCCTGGGACACGAACTTCCCTGGATCAAGGAACCCTGGCCGCAGGTTATCGACGCCATCGCAGCCCACACGAAGCAAGCCGAAATTAAGGCACGCCATATAGGCGGTTGACTGAAATTACAAAAATCGCTGCCTAAAAGTTCCAGGAAAATTTCAAGCACCAAAAAGCAAATCTCAAACAAATCCGAATATCAAATGACCAAAATTCTAAACATTAACATCCTGTTCCAAACTCGATCCGGATTTGATACCATCCGCCAGTTTAGGAGGTAACCATGTCCATCGAAGTGATGATCAAACGAAAGATAAAGCAGGGGCCCCAGGCCAGGAAACTGGTTCCGTTGATCCTGCAGATCAGAGCCCTTGCCATGTACCAGCCGGGCTACATTTCAGGCAAAACCTTATATAATGTGGAAAATCCGGAGCAATGCCTGGTGGTCAGCGAATGGCAGTCATTAGAGGACTGGTTTAGCTGGATGAAAAGTGAGAAAAGAGCCGAGATCCAGAGCAAAATTGACAAATTAACCGGAGAGCAGACAGAATACAGTATATATGCTCATATGGTAGGGAAATAGCACTAATCGCTGCCTTAGAATCGTTTATGATGGTTAAAACCACCTAAAACCATGACCCGATAGTCGTTATTGGTTATCAGCTATTGGATAATTGTTTTAAGGAAAGAAAAAGTTCCTCATGTCTCATCAGCTAGGAGGGCGTGTCTGCGGAAATTCAGATATACAGCAATCGAGAATTCGGATAAATGACTAGATCAACATTAAAAATAACCCGTCGAGAATTTATTAAGTATTCCGGTTTAGTCGGCGGAACAATAATGTTTGGCAGTCAAGGAGGTTTAGCGATGGATAATTCTGATAAAAGTAAAGTGGCTCTCGTTAGCACGGAGGATCGTAAAGCCGGTGTCGCATCATCCATCCAGGCGCTGGGAATGAATCCGGTCAAAAACAAGGATGTCCTTATCAAACCGAATTTTAACACTGCCGATCATGTCCCGGGTTCAACCCACAATGATACCCTGGCGGCCCTGATTGAGGCGGTCTGGCAGATGGGGGCCAAAACGGTCCGCCTGGGCGAACGCAGCTATCCGCTGACCCGTGAAGTTATGGCGCAAAAAGGCGTCCTGCCTTTGCTGGCAAAGCTGGAAGTCGGCGTCGTGGATTTCGACGATTTGGCGGAAAAGGACTGGATTAAAGTCGATGCCGACGAATCACACTGGCGGGACGGATTCCGGGTCGCCCGCCCGATATTGGAGAGCGAGTGTCTGATTACAACCTGCTGCCTGAAAACCCACCAGTTCGGCGGGGTGTTCACCATGTCGCTAAAAAACCACGTGGGCGTAGTCCCGACGACTCGCCATGGATATAGTTATATGAGCGAGCTGCACTCGTCGCCGCACCAGCGCAAACTGATTGCCGAAATCAATGCGCCCTTCAAGCCGGATCTTGTTGTGCTGGACGGCATCGAGGCTTTTGTGGACGGTGGACCGGCCAACGGGAAGCGAGCCAACGGCAATATTTTTCTGGCATCCACTGACCGGGTGGCCATCGATGCCGTCGGCGTGGCGGTTTTAAAATCACTGGGCAGCAATAACAATATTATGAACACGAAAATTTTCGACCAGGAACAGATCTCCCGGGCTGCTGAATTAGGACTGGGAGCATCCTCACCTGCCGAGATCGATCTGATTCCGGCTAATGATGCAAGCCGTGAATACCGCGATCGGGTGGCCGCGGTCTTGGATCAGGGCTGAAAAACAGTCGCGGAATCGTTTTCGGTCCGACACTAAATGCAAATCCGGCGGTTGGAAAATGTTATTTCAAGGTTTCAGGTTTCAGGTTTCAGTGTTCAGGTTTCAGGAGCGCCATTTGCGTTGCCTGATCTGCCGGTGGCGAATACCCCGAAACCTTAAACCGATTTAACTCTATAAACCCACAATTATAATTCCCTTCGGCCAAAAATCTGACATAACTTTATAGGATTTAGCCAAATTCTTGATAGATCCTATTTATTATCCCGCCTTAAAAATCGTAATTAAATAAAACCATTCAATAATTGTATCGGTGGTGATTGGCATGCTTTCGGCCCTCATTGATGGCTGCCGACCTGTCCAAGTGGACGCCATGACAATCTCGACCATGATGGAAAATTCAAATCAAATTTTTGATCTTAAGTAATCCTCATATATTTCCGATAACTATTCTGATTAGCAATAATACCGTATCCAAATCTGGAGGTAATTCAAAAATGCGTATCAATACCAAAATTATGCTGCTTATTGCCACCGGTCTGATCCTGATGTCGAGTGTCATCGGTGTTCTGGCTGTAGGGCAGCTGAATCGATCCGGCCATATGGCTATTGCACAGATTGATGCATTGCGTCCGGAATACCTGAAAAGAATACAGGCCGACGGAGACAGCCAGCTGAAGGCATTTCGGGAGCAACTATTATTGCGCAAAAAAGAATACCTCAAATCCCAGGTGCAGACGACCATCGGGGTTCTCGATAAAGCCTATCAGGACGCCCACAATCCGGAAAAGTTAAAGGCGGTTTACCAGGAACAGCTGCAAAATGCCGTCAACACGGCTTATAGTGCGATTGTCGCCATCGAGCAGGATGCCAGTCTGAGTCTCGAAGAAAAGCAGCAAAAAGCGGCTGAGATGGTCAAAGCCCTGCGGTACGGTCCGGAAAACAAGGACTATTTCTGGATCAATGATTTGCATCCCAATATGGTTATGCATCCTTACAAACCGAAGCTGGACGGCCAGGACCTATCCGATTTCAAAGATCCGAATGGCAAAAAGCTGTTTGTGGAGTTTGTCAATGTCTGCCGTGCAAACGGCGAGGGATTCGTTGACTATTATTGGCCCAAGTACGGTGCCGACAAACCCCAGCCGAAATTATCCTTCGTGAAATTGTTCAAGCCGTGGAACTGGATTATCGGCTCCGGCGTGTATATGGAAGTGGCCGAGGCCAAATTGCAGGCCGATTCGGCCGCAATTATAGAGAATTTGCGATTCGGTCCGGAAATGAAAGATTATTTCTGGATTAATGACATGAATCCCACCATGATCATGCATCCCTACAAGCCTGAGCTGAACGGCAAGGATCTTTCGCAAAGCAAGGATCCGAACGGCAAAAAGCTGTTTGTGGAAATGGTCAAAACCTGCCGCGAAAACGGTGAAGGATTCGTGGATTATTACTGGCCGAAATATGGTGCCGACAAACCCCAGCCCAAAATATCATTTGTCAAACTATTTGAAAAGTGGAACTGGATTATCGGCACCGGCCTATACATCGACGATATCGACGTCCTGGTAGAGGCCCGCAAAGAAAAAATTCAAAATAGCGTCAATGATGCCACCGCAAAATTGGCCAAGCAAATAGAAACCATAGAGGCGGATATTGAAAAAAATATTAAGCAAACGGTATTGCTAATCGCTGTCGTCACCATGATTGTTTTAGCCGTAATTATAGCGGTATCTTATTTCTTCGCCCAGTATAGTATCACCAAACCTGTAAGACGCATCATCAACCGGTTAAACGACGGCGCCGAACAGGTAGCCGCGGCATCCGGGCAAATAACGTCAACCAGCCGTTCTCTGGCAGAAGGATCATCGGAACAGGCTGCCTCCATCGAGGAGAGTTCCGCATCTCTGGAGGAGATGGCGTCCATGACCAAGCAGAATGCCGATAATGCCAACCAGGCCGACCATTTGATGAAACAGGCGCGCCAGGTCGTGGATCAGGCCAACCAATCCATGGCGGATCTGACAACCTCCATGGAAGATATCACCAGATCCGGTGAGGAAACATCAAAGATCATTAAAACCATTGACGAGATTGCTTTTCAGACCAACCTGCTGGCCTTAAATGCGGCCGTGGAAGCGGCCCGGGCCGGAGAGGCCGGTGCCGGTTTTGCGGTGGTGGCCGATGAGGTTAGAAATCTTGCCATGCGGGCAGCCGAAGCGGCCAAAAACACTGCCAGCTTGATCGATGATACTACGCTGAAAGTCAAAACCGGATCGAATCTGGTTGCCAATACAAATGATGCATTTGCCCAGGTAACTGAAAGCGCATCCAAGATCGACGAACTGATGGCAGAGATTGCCGCGGCCTCCGATGAACAGGCCCGGGGAATAGAACAGATCAGCACAGCCGTTTCCGAAATGGATAAGGTGACCCAGCAAAACGCCGCCAGCGCCGAGGAGTCATCCGCTTCATCCGAGGAAATGTTTTCCCAGGCCGGCTACCTGAAAGAAATGGTTGCCCGGCTGATCGGTCTGGTTGGGGGATCGGCGG
>Ga0210122_1000226_pt1 | contig 18608 bp, 17 predicted proteins | sample Muzzi_CordB_D2_FD_185530 | JGI IMG/M metagenome (GOLD analysis project Ga0210122, IMG submission 185530) | Wetland microbial communities from San Francisco Bay, California, USA, that impact long-term carbon sequestration - Muzzi_CordB_D2 (SPAdes) | ecosystem: Environmental > Aquatic > Marine >... | reverse complement strand
GCCAGGATGCGGTAAAGCAAATCCGCCACCGGGATATCGCTGCAATCCGTGCCATCATGGACCGTTATCGTGGAAATGCCGAGCTTTTTCTGGGTGGCATCAGCATGATCACCGACGATCTGATCAGCTTTATCAAGAAAGATCTCATGATATTCGGTCTCGGGGTGCTGCTTTTCTTAATTGCAACGCTGGGCATTATCTTTAAGAGCAAGCGCTGGGTGATACTGCCGATGCTTTGCTGTGCTTCTGCCGCAATTGCCATGATGGGGCTGCTGGGGATGTTCGGCTGGCGGGTTACGGTGATTTCATCAAACTTCATTTCTCTGCAGCTTATCGTTACGATGGCCATTACAATTCATCTCATCGTACGCTACCGGTATCTTGCGGTTCATCATCCCGAGGCCGGACAACGTCAGCTGATCCTCGATACCGTGCGACAGATGATGACACCCTGTCTATTTGCAGCCCTGACCACAATTGCCGGTTTTGGCTCGCTGCTATTCTGCAATATTCTGCCTGTCAGGACCTTTGGATGGATGATGATTGCCGGTATTTCGGTGTCGTTGATTCTGACCTTTATAATCTTTCCGGCCGGGCTGATGCTGACGAAGAAAAAAGCGATCAGGCCCGTTCAAAAATCGCGCTATCAATTGACCTCCCTGTTAGCCGAATTAACCGAAACCCACGGCAAGTCCATCCTGGTAATCGGGATGATTATTGCTATTATCAGTGTCGTCGGCATCTCCAGGCTGACCGTTGAAAACAGTTTTATCGACTACTTTAAGGATACAACCGAGATCTACCGGGGCATGAAAATCATAGATCAAAAGCTCGGCGGCACCACACCCCTGGATGTAATTGTTGAAATTGATGAACCCGCAACAGCGACCACTGAAAAGACACCCGGCAGTCAAGCGAAAAGTGATGATGAGTTTGACAAGTTCGATGAGTTTGATGAGTTCGACAAGTTCGAAGAAGATGAAAATGACGATAAATACTGGTTTACTGCCGAAAAGATGAACCTGGTTTTAAAAATTCACGACTACCTTGAAAGCCTGCCGGAAACCGGAAAAGTTTTGTCTCTGGCAACCATGCTCAAAGTCGCCGCTAAGCTGAATAACGGCCGGCCGCTGGATAACTTTCAACTGGCCCTGCTATACAGCCAATTGCCTGATAAATTTCGTGACATGGTGTTAAACCCCTATGTATCGGTTGAACATAATCAACTTCGTTACGCCATCCGGGTCAAAGACTCTGAAAAATCCCTCAAGCGCAATGCCCTGTTAAAAAAGATCCGCCGGGATCTGGTCACGAAACTGGGTTTGAAAGCTGATCATATTCATCTGACGGGATTGCTGGTGCTTTATAACAACATGCTGCAGAGTCTGTTTAAGTCCCAAATACTGACGCTGGGAATTGTCGTCCTGGCGCTGGTGGGGATGTTCTGGATTCTTTTTAAATCGCTGAAAGTCGCCTTGATTGCGATCGTACCCAACTTGCTGGCGGTTGGCGCGGTCCTGGGTTTTATGGGCTGGCTGAGCATTCCCTTGGACATGATGACCATCACCATTGCGGCCATCAGCATGGGAATCGCGGTTGATAATACGATTCACTATATCTACCGGTTCAAAAAAGAATTCGAGATCAAGGGGGAATATATTAAAACCCTTCATCATTGTCATGCAAGCATCGGAAATGCCATGTATTATACGTCGATTACGATCATCATTGGTTTTTCAATTCTGGTTCTGTCCAATTTTTTGCCCAGCATATATTTCGGTCTCCTGACCGGGCTGGCCATGTTAATAGCCCTGTTTGCAGCCCTGACACTACTGCCGCAGTTATTAATCGTATTCCGGCCCTTCGTTCCGGAAGTTGAAAAAAATTAATAATTTTGTGTAACCTTTTAGATGGTGCCGGTTCTAAAACAGCAAAAATCATGAAATATCGGCACTGCAAAAGTCAGCCGTGCCGGAAAAACAGGAGGTTACAATGAATATCGATCGTATCGTTTTTGCGGTTGCCGGCAGCTTTATTCTGTTAAGCGTAATTTTATCCCAAATTCACAGTCCGTACTGGATTTATTTTGCAGCTTTCGTTGGTGCAAATCTTCTGCAATCTTCGATTTCCGGGTTTTGCCCGATGGCGGTGATTCTCAAAAAAATCGGCGTGCAGTCGGGGCATGCCTTTAGATAAGCGTCTTTTTCATTATCGGTTTCTCAGCCGTTTCTGCTCCCCTTAAAATATGGGACGGTATTGTTTATCGTCCCATATTCCTTTACAAAAATTCCAAATTCAGCTACCTTTTTTCTTTTTTCTGTCATCTGTCATCCGACGTCTTATCCGTTAAGGAGCTTTAGCGATGCGATATCTGCCCGCCCACGACCCCGAGGTTGCCGAAATCGTGCGGCTTGAGGAAGCACGAATTGAAGATACGCTGGACCTGATCGCGGCTGAAAATCATGCGCCCAGGTCCATCTTTGAAGCCCAAGGATCGATTTTTAGCACCAAAGCGGCCGAGGGATATCCGGGCAATCGCTTTCATGCCGGCTGCCGCCATGCCGATGAACTGGAGCGTCTGGCTATTGAAAGAGCCCGGCGTCTTTTTGGAGCGGAGCATGCCAATCTCCAGCCCCACAGCGGGGTGTCGGCCAACCTCGCCGTTTATTTCGCGGTGCTCGAGGTCGGCGACAGAATCCTGTCCATGAAATTATCCCACGGGGGGCATCTTTCCCATGGGGATCCTTCGTCGATCACCAGCAAGTGTTTTAAATTTCGGCATTATGGCCTGGATCTCAAAACTGAACGCATCGATTATGACGAAGTCAGCGCCCGGGCCCGGGAGTTTAAGCCCAAAATGATCGTAGCCGGTGCCAGCTCTTATCCCAGGTTGATTGATTATGAGAAAATGGCGCAGATTGCCTCAAGTATCTCCGCCTATCTGCTGGTGGATATGGCCCACATTGCCGGTTTGGTGGCCGCCGGAGTGATTCCCGGTCCGGTTCCCCACGCGGATTTTGTGACCTTTACGACTTACAAAACCCTTCAAGGGGGCCGGGGGGGAGTTATCTTATGCCGGCACGAACATGCCCAAAAAATCAGCCGCAGTATCTTTCCGGGCGCCCAGGGGACCCCGTCCCTCAACCTGCTGGCGGCCAAGGCTGTGTGTTTCAAGCTGGCGATGGCGCCTGAATTTAAAACGCTGCAAAAAAAGACCCTGGGCAATGCAGCCGCTTTTGCAGCCGGGTTCGAGCAGAAAGGTTATCGCATTGTCTGCGGCGGAACCGACAACCATCTAATCCTGGTTGATTTAAGATCAAAGAATTTAACCGGCGACGTCGCGGAAAAATCCCTGGAGGCGGTGGGCATTATCGTCAACCGCAATGTCATACCGGGTGACCCGCAGAGACCGGATATCACCAACGGTATCAGGGTGGGCAGCCCGGGGATTACCTCAAGGGGCATGGGTCAAGCCGAAGTGATGCAGATCGTGGATTTGATGGATACCGCGATGGCAAATAGAGAAAACCGAGGCATTTTGGAATCAGTTTCGCAAGCGGTCGCCGATTTGTGCCGGAAGTTTCCGGTGTATAAATAAAAGAAAAAATTAAGAAAAAAAACTTGCAATCCGATCAGTGAAACCGTATTATTATGTGTAAATATAAAATATAATTTTAAATATACATGTATAATCGAATCCAAAAACTGAGCTTGAGTGAGCAAGAAACTTGTTTTCTTTGGGGCCCGCGCCAGACGGGAAAAAGCACGCTTCTAAAAACTCTTTTCCCGAATTCAATCCGTTTTGATCTCCTGCTGTCTGATGAATATCTGCGACTTTTGCGCCGACCCAGCATAATACGCGAACAATGTCTGGCTGCGGGTTTGGATGCCGGATCCCAAAAAACACCAATAATAATTGATGAGATTCAGAAGATTCCCGCCCTTCTCGATGAAGTCCATTGGCTGATAGAAAATAGGGGACTGCGATTTATCTTGTGCGGTTCAAGTGCGCGAAAATTAAAGCGAGGACATGCAAACTTGCTAGGCGGGCGGGCCGTCCGCTACGAACTTTATCCTTTAGTCTATTCGGAATTATCTGATTTTTCATTATTAAAGGCACTTAATTCGGGATTACTACCCCGCCATTATGATGCTGCGAAACCTGCGAGGCTGATCCAATCCTACGTTGGTGATTACCTTAAAGAAGAGATTGTGGCAGAGGCTTTGACCAGAAATATTCCCGCTTTCAGTCGATTTCTTGAAATAGCGGCGCTGTCGAATGGAGAAGTACTTAATTTCACTAATATTGCCCGTGAATGCGGAGTTAGTGGCCCGACGGTTAAGGAATATTTCCAGATCTTAGAAGATACACTCATTGGGCGGCAGTTACCCGCCTATCGGAAACGTAAAAAGCGGCGGCTTATCACCAGTCCCAAATTTTTCTTTTTTGATCTGGCGCCTGTGATTCACTTGAGCCGCAGGGGTGTAATCCAACCTGGCTCCGAGCTATTCGGGCGTGCTTTCGAACATTTTATATGGATGGAAATCATAGCACATTCCAGTTATTCGGAATTATTTTATCCGGTTTTCTATTGGAGGACCTCATCCGGAATTGAAGTTGATTTTATCCTTGGAGATCATGAAATTGCTATCGAAGTTAAATCAACAACGTTAGCCAACGATTCCCATTTAAAAGGATTACGTCGATTCAAGGAAGAATATTCAACGCGGCGGCGCATATTGGTATCGCTGGATTCAAATCCCCGCCAGACGATAGATCAAATTGAAATACTGCCCTGGAACATTTTTCTGGATCAGCTTTGGGAAGGAAACGTTTTATCAAACTGAGGAAAATTACAATGACCCACTTCATTGAACTCAGTCACAAAATCAAAGACGGTATGCTGACGTATACCGGTCTTCCGGGCCCCGTTATCAGGGACTACTTAAGCCGGGAGGCCTCGCGCGAACATTATGCCCCGGGAACAACCTTTCAAATCGGTAAAATAGATATGGTTTTAAGTTTTTTGCCGTCCCGGCTCCGATTAAAGGGATGGGGTCTTTTCCGGTGCGGGCATTTGCGATCATAGAATAAACTTGAAAAACTATGCGTCTTAGCGTATTTGCGTGAGAGAAAACTATGGAAAAAGAACACATTTACGAACAAACCTACAAAGATTATCTATCACGAATCGCTGCAATAGACTTAAAATTCACGGCAGACAAGCTTGATTTGAAGCTGCACAATGAAGCGGTCATTATCCCCTTTTTTGGCAAATCATACAGGGTCTCGAGTGAGGGTATCGCAGATCCCTCCGGCAAGCAGCCTCATCTTTCCATCAGTGTCATATTGTGTAAATATCTACTGATGTGCCCGATGATTGAACCGTTGGGGGGCCGCTGGATGTCCTTTAAAGATTTTAAAGACGCCGCTCCTCTGGCACAGGCATTTTTCAATTCCGTTACCCTGCCGATTGCCGAATCGTTTTCCCAAAGACTGGCAGCCCTCGAGAACGTGGCTAAAAAAATCGGCGGATACCCGCCGGCCGAGGACTTTCCTTATGATCTCAGCATCCAGGTTGATGCCCTGCCAAAAGTCCCACTGCTGCTGCTGTTCAACGACCAGGACGAGGAGTTTCCCGCCCAATGCTCGGTGCTGTTTGAAAAACGAGCTGAAAAATTTCTGGATATGGAATGCCTGGCGATGGTTGGGATGCTGTTTGGCCAATATTTGAAAAATTGGGTATGAAAAGCGGAAATGGGTCGAATCTCGGTTTTTGCTTGAAAGATATTGCAATATCGTATATTTCATTTTTAAAAAGAGTGGGTCCATCTTAGAGGTTCCCTCGAATCCGACTGGGAAGGTTGCCTAAATTGAGGAGACAGAGAAGAGCGAAGATACAGGGATGAGAAGATCTTCCGGGGGAATCGGTAAAGGGAGCAGGCGACTGCTCGCCACCGGGTGTTGCAGACGGATCATTTTCTCTCGGTTCATTTATTTCGGGTATGGAATATCTTCGGCTTTAAAGGTGCTCGGCGTCGGCTTAATGAACCTCAGGGACCCACTTTTTTTGATCTAATTTCGCAGAGCCAGAATAACTTCGGATGGAAATAATAATTGTTGATGGTATTCTCTGGCTAATATGTCAAATCCATTTTGCTGTAATTTATCCGACAGTCCGACCCCCCGGCATCCGCCAAACAGTTTCGGTAATATTCGGTATATCAAACTGTAAATGCCGCTGCCAAAGGATTTCCCCGCCGTCATATTGACAAGAATCAGCTTGCCACCCTTTTTAAGAACTCGCTTGAATTCCATTAACACGCCATCCATTTCCTTGAATGCAATCAAATCAAACATGTAGCTATTGACCAACAAATCAAAGTGTTCGGTTTCTTCTTCAATATTAAAAGCATTGCCTATTTTCAATCGATAATTGGCATTTGATAACGGAAGAAGTCGTTTTTCGGCTTTCTTCAACATACCCGGAGAGATATCAATTCCCGTATTGGTGCCGCCGGGGTTTTTTTTAACTATCTCATAAAAAGCCAGACCCGTGCCGACAGCGACTTCCAGGATATTTTGACCGTCATGAATATCCGCTAATTCGAGTGCCCGGTTTCTGGCTTTTGTTTCGGCAAGTTTTCCCCAGATATCATAAGTTTTAGACAGCGAGTCATATATTTTCGGGATTTCAGATTGCGATATTTTTGCGTCCATTTTTTCGCTCCTTATACAATGAATTATTTTTCTTGAATTGAGATCAATGTGTTATCCCCGCCGGCAGGTCTGCTGCAACGGCAGCCGCTGAGAAGCTTTTGGAATGCTTCATTTCCCGGATTTAACAACTCGGTGACTTCTTCCATTGCCTCGACAATCTTAATCTGACGCTTTTGGGGAATATAATCCAGCAAATCAGAAATCATCTGCGAGCTTGCTTTGTCCAATAATAAATAGGTTTGTTTGCCTGCCTCTGTTATCTTTACCTCGACACTGCGCTGATTTTTTGTCAGCCGCCTGCGTTGAGCCAGATGCTGTCTCTCCAGTTTTTCCACCACCCGGGTCAGTGTGCTCTGGTGAATGCCCACCTCCGCCGCCAGTTCATTCATGGTTTTAGGGCCTTCCACCAGTGCCTCAAGCGTGTAACACTGTTGCACCGTTACCGGACCACACACCAGATGCTCACGCATCAGCTGATTGAAAAAGCGTGCGAGGCGGGTAAAAGAGTTTCGTGACCTTTGAATAAGCTGTTCTTCTGCCATCATATCGCTCCATGTATGTCCGAAAAATTTGCTATTAACAATTATTGCTATATACAATATTTGCTAATAGCATAATATGTTTTTGCTTAATGTCAAGACATTATTTCAATTTCCCAATTATTATTTGCCAAGGTTGCACCCGAATCAAACCCGGAGATGCTTCCCTACAATAATCCCCGGGCTTTTCTGTTTCCTTTGAAAACTCTTGAAATTTAATGAGTTTTACTTCAATGTATAAAAAATTAATAAATGAAGGAAAACCGATGGCCTTTAATGAAATGAGTGATAATCAGCGTCGTGTTTTACAGATACAGCGCAACTTTATGTGGCCTTTATGGAAGCTTATCACAAGAGTCGGGCATACCGCGGGGAGGTAGTGGAAAAAAGCATAAAGATTAGAATTCGGTGGGTACCAAAACAGCAAATTATCGGACGCGGGTTCGACTCCCGCCGCCTCGTTACGAAGATGAATAATTATATATAAAATTTTCAGGCTGCTAATTACTGAACAATAAACGATGCCGCCTCTTGCTCACCTGACAGGTTTTTTTAAACACTTCCGCTATTCCCAGTCGAGCAAGCGGTTTTGCCCCTCCAGCTTGCGGATTGCGGTCAGATCCTGGCTGACTTCAAGGCATCCCCGGTAGTGTCCGTTGGCATCCCGCACCGGGAAATAGCGGATATAAATAAATTTTCCACCCAATTCGATCCAGAAATCAGCCTTGTCTTTGGAACCCGATTTGAATGCATCCAGGATTTTATTGACGACATGGACGCTTTTAGGCGGATGGCAGTTGCGAACCTCCCGCCCGATAATTGCCGGGCTGCGCGGGAATATCCGCTCCGGTCCTTCGGAATAGTAGGCCACCCGGTCGTTTTCATCGACAAAGGTCAAGTCCACCGGCAAATGAGTCAGCAGCAGATTGATCTGCTCCAGGGTCAGGTGCCCGGTGTCCAGACCCAGCGCGCCGGCCACATCCTGCAAAACCGCTTCCGGCTCGGGGGCGGGCGTCTCGGTTTCTTTTAGGATTTCATCGGGCCAGCCTTTGTCGGGAACCACCCAGGCAAAACCGATGTCCGCCTCGCCTTCTTTGACCTTGACCCACTCGCTGTCCGTGAGCATATCCAGGCTGGTGGGAAACAGGATGTGTTCCTCTTTGTAAATCATATCCCGGATGGCCTGGATGGCTTCCTTCAGGGAGGCCACGGTCTGTGCCGAATCGTTGGCGGCAAAGGCTTCCCGGGCCTGTTTCATATGGGCGCGGATGTCGTCATGAATGGACCACATCACCTGGGAGGGCCCGCTGAAGTGATGGGCCTCCAGCATGGGAAAGAGCTGGTTTTCCTTGCGGGTATAGTGGGTATTGATTTCCGACAACTGTTCAATGCGCTCTCCGAGCGCCTGACGGTGTTCTTCGAAAGCTGCGGGTGTCGGGGGCTGACCCAGCAGACCCATGAGGATGCTGGTGTCACTCATGATTTTTTCAGAAGCCCGGTTTTCCTTCATATAGGTCTGGATCGGGTGGCCCAAAGGCGGGTCCGGACGGTCCTGCTCTTCTAAGGCCTCTTTGAAGATTTCCACATGAACGTCGCAAAGACGTTTGATTTCTTCGGCCGGCAGTCCTTCGTTCATCAGTTCCTGCTCCATTTTCGCGATCTCAGGGGCCGCTACCCCCTGGATCAAATCCCTGAACCGTTGCTTGAGAACCGCCATGTCTTCGCCGTCGTGGAGATCTTTGATGATTCCCTTGAGGGCGGCCTGCCGTTCCTTGGGATCTGTCAGGGGATCCATCTGAGAAGCGGCGGCAGCTTCACCTGAGGTTGCCTCCCGGCTGCTTTGCTTGCCGATTTCGGCCGTCAGCGAAGATATCAGCGTATCGAGGTCCAGTCCGCTGACTGACGCTGCCATTTCCAGGGTGGCTACCTTGCCCATGGTCTTGCGCATGATCGGATTTTTCAGACCCTTGAACCGGGAAGACAGCGTGATCAAATAATCTTCTAAAAAGGGGTATTGCTTCAATAAATCGTTGATCTTTGTTTTGGCGTTCAGTTCCATGGGGGGACCTCCTTATGGCGGACGCAAACAGCATCCTTTGTTGCAAGCAAGAGAAGCACTAAAGTTCGGAATAGATACTGGAGAAGAAGACCTGAACCAGGCTACAACGCCTCCCATAATACACGCTGTAGTAATTGAGTCAACCAGAAATGCGCTTCAGGCTGTCCGTTTTATTATCAAAGAATATCACGCAAAAGGGCTTTGCAGGTGTCAGAAATTTCGATCCCGGTTTCCTCAACCGTAATTGCTTCCTGCTCACAAATTTCAACACAGCTCAGACAGCCCAAACACGCTTCGCAACCACTGCACTTGTCTTTGTCCAACGCAACTTTAAAACCCATCTGCCTGAATTTCCTTGTCTGTGCCTTCCGGATTTTGGTGGCTGAACCTATTCAAGTTCAGATTTAGTTAACATCGTAATTTATCCGGAAAATGTCAACCGGAAAATTGTATCCAAAATAAAATTCATACGGGTAAAATAAAAATCGAATATTAGCTGTTAAATCTTGGCGAATAGCACTGTAAATTACTGCAACAATTTGAAATTTATATAAATAATATAAATTAATTTTTGTTGACTTTTTCCAGGGGTTAGTTTACTAATATTTTCAATTTTCCAAAATTAAAAATTTTTGGATACAAAATTGCAAAATTCCACTGCAAAATCAAAGATTTCAAAAAAATCCACCCCGGTGCGGGAGTCGACCTATAATAACCTGAAATCCGACGTACTCGCCGGCCGCTTTAACCCGGGAGAAAGACTGACCGAAGAGCATTTGGCCAAAAGTATGGGGGTCAGCCGGACCCCGGTGCGGGAGGCCCTTCACAAACTTGAATCCGAGGGGCTGATTAAGCCTCTGGAAAGCCGGGGATTTTCGGTTGCGCGGGATTCGCGTGAGGAAATGGAGGATCTTTTCGATATCCGCGCCGCCCTGGAAGGCTACGCTATCAGATTGATCTGTGATTGCATTACGGCCGAATCAATTGCTGTTTTAGAAGATCTCATTCGAAAAGCGGAAGACGCGCTTAAAAGAAAAAAACTAGATGAAATCTTCAAATATAATACCCGGTTTCATGACGTCCTGCATGACGTGATCTCGCATAAATCCCGCTTCCACAACCTGATAGCAGACACCCGAAAATATGTTCTGCGATATCGTAAAGACAGCCTGCAGTATCTTACCGCCGCCAGGCGAACGATTGACGGACATAAAAAAATCGTGTTGGCGATCAGTTTAAAGAACCCCGATCTTTGTGAGCGCGTGATGCGTGAACACGTTCAGGAAGCTAAAGAAGAAGCGTTACATACGATGCTCGAAATTTGAATCGCGAAACTCGAAACAGGTTCGAGTCCAAAATGACAAAAATAAAAAACCAATAAATGATCCATTTTTCGAATTTAGAGTTTAGTGCTTCGGATTTCCGGAAATTCCGGTATAGGAGGTTCTGATGAAAGCAGATAAGGACAAATGCATCGCATGTAAAAGGTGTTTCCCGTATTGTCCGATGGGAAGAATTCAAACGTTTCAACGCCATGACAAAATTCCCGGCCGGGTCTACATCGAAATTGACCAGGACCAATGCACCGATTGCGGCATGTGTGTGCGGGCCAACATCTGTCCGGTCAATGCGCTCTACCAGGAGGTGGCGGACTGGCCGCGTGAGATCCGAGGTATTTTGAGCAATCCGCTGATAGAGTTCAAGGGCTCGCAGGTGCCGGGCCGGGGAACGGAAGAGATGAAAACCAATGACGTTAAAGGCTCGTTTCTGCCCGGTGAGGTCGGTGTCGGTGTCGAACTGGGCCGGCCGGGGCTCGGGGCTTATTTTCGCGATGTCGAGGTTGTTGCCATGGCCTTGATGGAGGCCGGAATCGGCTATAAACTGGCCGACGAAAACCCGGTTACCCATTTCATGTCGGACAAATCGACGGGCAAACTCAGAGACGACGTGCTCGGAGAGAAAGCAACTTCGGCGATCATTGAAGGCAAATGCAAACTGGAAAAACTGCCGGAGGCCCTGAAAGCCCTGCAGGGGGCGGCCGAAAAGGTCGATACGGTTTTCACCGTGGAAGTAATCACCAAAGTAACGCCGGCGGGAGACGTGCCGATCAAGTCCGTCCTGGAAGAAGCCGGATTCTGGTATTCCATCAACAGCAAAAACAATCTTGGGTTGGGACTGCCGGCCTTTGATTTTTACGGAAAAGGAGGCGCTGCATGACACACAGCTTGCATCGCAGGGGTGACTACGAGAGTCTCAAGGAAGATTTTGTCGTGTTGGGCTGCCCGGCAACCGGGGTCAATAAGGCCGGGTCGGCTCCCAAGACCCAAAATTTTTTGAGCATCTGTTACAAGCACGGTCCCGTCAACCTGGGTGATATGAAAACCGGCAATATTTACAACACCACCATGGATGATATCCTGGCCAGTGTAACGGATGGCACCATCGTGCAGTGTACGTTCGACAACCGCGATAAAATTGTGGCGCTGATAACGGAACTCAAGGAGAGAAGACCCGGAATATCGGTCGTCATATCCGGCGTGACCGATGTCGTACAGCAGTGCATGCATGAGGCCGGGCTGGGTTCAATTCATTCACTGGAGTATTCGCTGGGAACCTGGGGCAAAACCGAGAGGTTACCCGGTTATGCGGTCTTGAAACTGCTTACCATGTGCGGCCATGCCATGATTGCCTGCGATCTGGTGGGCAAAATGGTGCGGGATGTCAAACGCGGACGCCGCACCATCAGATCCTGTGTGGTGGAGCTGGCCCAGTGCTGCACCTGCGGCAATTTTAACCTGACGCGCGCAGAAAAGATATTCCGCGAAGTGCTTTCGACTTACATGGTCAACAGTTTGTACTAGCCAATCCAGGAAGGAGATGACGATGCGATATGTATTGGTAGGAGGGAGCGCCGCAGCCGTCAGTGCTTTGGAGGCAATTCGATCCGTTGACAAATTAGCGCAAATTGATTTGTTCAGCGATGAAAAAACACCGCTTTTTTCAAGAGTACTGCTGCCATACTATGTAGCCGAGGAGCTTGCAAAACCGCTTTTAAATTTTAGGGCAGTCGATTTTTTCGAAGAAAACAACATCAATGCCCACATCGGGGTCCGGGTTCAGGATATTAATACGGCTGCCAAAACAGTGACGGCCGATGACGGCAATACCTATGCCTACGACAAATTGCTGCTTGCCACCGGCGGCAATGCGATTATCCCCAAAATTCCCGGGGTCGACAAGGAGGGCATTTCACCCCTCAAGACCATGCAGGATGCTGAAAGAATCTATAAATTCAGCGGCGAGCGGGCGGTGGTCATCGGTGCCGGCAGCATCGGGGTGGAATCCTGCATCAGCCTGATGCGAAGGGGTGTCAGGGTCACGCTGCTCGAGCAGTTGGGGCATGTCCTGCCGACGGTTTTTGATGATGAGGCGGCCGGTATCATCAGGGGGGTCATCGAGCAGATGGGAATCGAGGTGATCACCGGTGAGCGCGCGATCGAGTTTACCGGCAACGGCCGGGTGCAGAGTGTCGTGTCGAGTACGGGCGAGATCGAGTGCGACAACGTCATCCTGTCCGTCGGCGTCAGACCGGCGGTTGAGCTGGCCGAGCAGGCCGGCATTGAGGTCGGCATGATGGGCGGGATCACAACCGATGCCGGCATGATGACCGGTTGTCGGGATATTTACGCGGCCGGTGATGTCTGCGAGACCTTTGATATTGCCCGCAACCAGACGTTTATCAACGCCATCTGGCCCATGGCCGTGGAGCAGGGGCGGATTGCCGGCTTGAACATGGCCGGGCAGGACAAGCAGTACGGCGGATCCGTCAGAATGAATTCTATTGGAAATTTTATCGGTATTCCGGCCATGTCCATGGGTGTCACCCGCAGTGATGAATGTTCCTATGTCGATGAGGAGTGCCATTTCCAGGAAGTCAAAAAGCGCACCAAGAATACCTATAAAAAGATCATATTAAAGAATGGCTGCATTGTCGGGGCGATCTTTATCGGGGTGGGTCAAACCCAGCGCTGCGGCATCATATCGATACTTTTAAGACGGCAGATTGATGTCTCCGACTATATTCAGGCGTTGATGAGCAACAACCTGAGTTTCATGGATGTCCTGCCGTTGTTGCGGCGCTACGGCGACAAATTCACCGAACCCGAATACAAGGAATTAATGGATACGGCGCTCTAAATGGAATTCGGAATTCGGAATGGGAAATGCGGAAAGAAAAACAGCTTCATCAACCAATGTCAATTATTCAGAATGTAGCCCTAATAAAAAATTTATACTGTAAATCCTTTGCAAAGTGAGGAGGAAAAATTGCAGGTTATAAAGGTTGACCCCAAAAAGTGTACCGGATGCCACCAATGTGAGCTGTGGTGCGGAACGGAAATCGCATCCGTTGCCAAAGAACTGGCCGGAGCCATTAATGAAGATCCCCGGCCGGTGCCGCGGGTGTATGTGGAGGGCAAAAAGCTTGCCCTGCAGTGCCGGCATTGCCTGGAGGCGCCGTGTCTGGATGCCTGCCCCAACGGGACCATGCGGCGGGATGCGGAGACGGGACTGGTATACGTTCACGAACCGACATGCATTGCATGCTGGATGTGTGTGATGGTGTGTCCATTCGGCATCATCAATCCCTCACCAACCTATAAGGTGGCGATCAAATGCGATCGTTGCCGGAATATGGGGTATCCCATTTGTGCGGAAGTTTGCCCGACCCAGGCCATTACCGTTGAGCCCCGCCAGGATTATCGCAAGGTGTTTTAGAAAGGAGAAAAAGATGGAGTTCATCCAGAGGAAGACCGCGGATCGTGCGGTTAACCATTTCCTGCTGAAAGCAGCGGATCAGGAGATCACTGTCACCTGGGACCGATTTGAGGGCCAGCTTCCCGAATGCGGATTCTGCGAATCAGGTTTGAGCTGTCGGGATTGTCTGCAGGGTCCCTGCATCAGCCATCCCTTTAGGGATCAGAACAAGCTGGGTGTTTGCGGCAAGGACAAGGATATTCTTGCGGCTCAATCTTTGTTGCGCCTGGTTTTGAAAGGTACCATGTCCACTCTGGATCAGCTAAATGATTTTGTCAATGCGGTTCAGGCCGGTGCCGTTGAGCCCGCCGACAAGGGGCAGGTCGAGCAAACAGTGAAGGCAATTCTGGATCTGTTGCATACGGGTAACTCCGAGGTCGTCAACGAGTTTCCGGCATCACTGGTGGAAAGCTGGAAAAGAACGGGAATTATGCCCCGGGGCATTGCCAGCGATGTGTTCAAGGCCTCCCAGCGCCTGGAAGGCGGTTTCAGCGATATGGAGGAGACGCTGCTTTGGTCTTTTAAGACCGCGCTTCTGGGCGCAATGGCATCCCGGCTGCAGAATAAATTAAAGACAGCGGTCTTTGGCGCGACCACCGCCACCGAGCTGGAAGTCAATCTGGGCGTTCTGAATAATAATGCCCCCACCATTTTGATCTATGGACCCATTTCTCCGGTGCTCAAACAAAAAATTGCCAAGGCGGCGCAAGACAAAAACGTCAGTGTCATGGGCGTGTGCACGGATCCATTGCTGCCGCCGTATCGTTTTTTTCCGGTCACGACCTACGTGTCCCAGGAAATTCCCCTGATGACCGGCGCGGTGGATCTTATTGTCGCCGGCAGTCAATTTGTAAACCCGTCCCTGGCAGATGTCGCTAAGGATTGGAAGGTCACGGTGGTGACGACCGATGGATTGAATCAGAATCCGGGACCGGATGCATTTGCGCAGCAAATCGTTGAGCAGGCCGCACTGGCCTTTGAAATGCGCAGGAATATCACCCGGGACATCCCCATGGTAAAAGAATCGGCGGTTATGGGCTTTTCCGGCAGCGAGCTGGACATCAATAAAATTGTGCAGGCGCTGGAAAACGGTAATATCAAGGGCATCGCAATCCTTGCCGGCAGCAATAATATCAAATACACTCAGGACGAGGTGCTCGTTACGATAGCCAAGCAGCTGCTGGCAAACGACATCCTGTGCATCTCGGACGGAGAAGCCAGTGCCAGTCTGGCTAAGTACAGACTGCTCGATGCCGCCCGGCATGATAAGGATTGCGGCGAGGGTGTTAAAGAACTGCTGGCCTCACTGGGAGACAATGTGCCGTCGGTGATCGACTGGTGTGCGTCTGATTTCATGCTGGCGTTGGCCGCCGCCGGCAGTAAACCGCTTTCGGAATATCCGATTTGTGCCTACTTTCCGGAAGCTAACCGCAGCGCCGAGGTCACCCAGGCCATGTGGACGGTGGCCATGGGGGTTTCCACCTATTTTTGGCCCTGTCTGCCGGTCACCGGCAGCGGCAGAACCCAGCAGGCCTTAAGTGATTTCTGCGGGCAAAAATTTGGTGCCGGACTGCATGTCATCACACAGAAAATCGATGCCCGCACCAAAGCCGGGTTGTTTTTGAAAACGATTGAAGCCCCGGCGTCCATGTCGGGGAAGTCGTGGGAGTAATTCCCAGGGGGGGTGCGCTTTATCAGTTATTGTTTCCTAAATTGAGCGGTCTAATCGACCTAATAGCCCTTGCCTAAAAAGGTTTCAGGTGTCAGGTTTCGGGTGTCAGCCCGGCATCTGGAAGCCAATTCGGGCAATTTAATCGAAGACGAAACTTCTTTGGAAACTAATAAAAGTCTAAAGAAGACGTGGGAGCGGCTTCCAGCCGCGATCTATTCGGTTAAGGTTTCAAATTTAGTTGTTTTAATACTGACACCTGAAAGCTTATATGCGGAGAAATTATCATGACCTATCAAAGCGGACGTCACTTTCTACAAATCCCCGGCCCCACCAATGTGCCGGACCGGGTGCTGCGGGCAATAAGCAAACCGACCATCGATCATCGGGGACCGGAGTTTGCCGAACTCTCGCTGGCGGTTTTAGCCGGTCTTCAGCGAATCTTTCAGACTTCCGGCCCGGTTGTTGTCTATCCCTCTTCCGGTACCGGCGCCTGGGAAGCGGCCCTGGTCAACACCCTCTCACCGGGTGACAAAGTCCTGATGTTTGAGACCGGGCATTTTGCGACCCTCTGGCGCAAGATCGCAGCTGCGTTCGATCTGGAAGTTGATTTTGTCCCCACCAACTGGCGCCACGGCGTCAAGCCGGAGGTGGTTGCAGAAAAACTTGCTGCAGATAAGGACCATCAGATTAAGTCGGTGATGGTCGTTCACAATGAGACATCCACCGGGGTTACCAGCCGCATCCCGTTGATACGTGAGGCCATGGACCGTGCCAAGCATCCGGCCCTGTTGATGGTGGATACGATCTCTTCGCTGGCCTCGATAGATTATCGCCATGAAGCGTGGGGCGTCGACGTGACGGTGGGCTGCTCCCAGAAAGGCTTGATGTTGCCGCCGGGGCTGGGCTTAAATGCGGTCAGCCAAAAGGCACTGGCGGCCGCGAAATCTGCCAAACTGCCGAAGTCGTTTTGGGATTGGCAGGCCATGTTCGCCGCCAACCAGGTTGGCTTCTTTCCCTATACCCCCGCCACCAATTTACTCTACGGCCTGCGCGAAGCGATTCAGATGCTGGAAGAAGAAGGACTGCCGAATGTATTTGCGCGGCATGACCGACATGCGGAAGCCACCCGGCGTGCCGTGCGGGCCTGGGGGCTGGAAATACTGTGTGAAAACCCGCAAGAATACAGCAGCTCGCTGACGGCCGTCATGATGCCGCAGGGCGTTAAAGCGGATGCTCTGCTTGATCTGGTACTGGATAAGTTCGATATGTGCCTGGGCATCGGGCTGGGAAAGGTCAAGGGTAAAATTTTTCGAATCGGCCACCTGGGGGATTTTAATGACCTGATGCTGGCCGGAACCCTGGCAGGCCTGGAAATGGGGCTTTCGCTGGCCGGTATTCCATTCACAAAAGGAGGTATTGCCGCAGCACTCGATTATCTCGAAGGCACTTTGAAATAAATACAGCTCGGATATTTTATCCATTGTGCTGCAAAATTAAAATCATGAAATAGCCGGGCTGTGGTAACCCGCGGCAATCTATGGATCTTGTAGATCCTTGACGCTGACCTGCAGCTTTTAGCCGTGAACAACAAAAACCCAAGAGGCCTTAATGGGTTGTCTCGAAATTCTAGCGAACCTTTTGGACCGTTCGTTAGGTTCACCTAATGACGCGATTCCGGAGCCATTTTTTTTCAAAGCGCAGCGGAATTTTTGAGACGGACCATGAGGGGTCTCCAATACAGTCCAGAAGGAGGATACGTCATGAAGAGCAAAAAGTTATTTATCGCCATCCTGTCATTAACCTTGTTTCTGCCTGGTATTCTTACTGTTCAGGCTCAGGCGGCTGAACTAAAATTCGGCCACGTGGGAGCCCCTGGTTCTTTGTTTGCCATCAGTGTGGATGAATTTGCCAAACGCGTCAACGCCCAGATGGGCGGCGAGGTCACAGTGGCCGCCTTTGGTTCGAGCCAGCTCGGCAAAGACCAGGAGCTTTTGAAAAAACTCAGACTCGGCACGGTCGATTTTGCGCTGCCCTCGACGGTCATGTCCTCGGTGGTCGATGTCTTCGGCCTTTTTGAAATGCCCTACCTGGTAAAAAACCGATCTCATATGCGGGCGATCCGGGACCGCCTCTTCTGGAGCCAGCTGGCACCGGCGGTCGAAAAACAGGGCTATAAAATCATTGCCGTCTGGGAAAACGGTTTTCGCAACATTACCAACAACATCAAACCCATCAACGTACCGGCCGATCTTGCGGGCATCAAGCTGCGTACCCCTAAAGGGGAATGGCGCCTGAAGATGTTTAAAAGCTACGGTGCCAACCCCACTCCCATGGCGCTGTCGGAGGTCTTCGTCGCCCTTCAAACCGGGGTCATCGACGGGCAGGAAAACCCCATGGCCCAGATCTACAGCCAGAAGTTCCAGGAAGTGCAAAAGTATCTTTCCCTTACCGGCCACGTTTATACCCCGGCCTACGTGACTGTCGGCGCCCAGCGATGGGCTAAACTTCCTGCTGAAACCCGCGCCAAAATCGAAGCCATTGCCCAGGGGATGCAGGAGTTCGTCTATCTGAAGGCCCAGCAGCTCGATGACGATCTTTTGGAAAAAGTGAAGGGCTCGGTTGAGATCAACACCGCCGATAAAGACGCCTTTATCGAGGCCAGTGGCGCTATCTATGAGGAATTCGGCAAAGCCGTTCCGGGAGGTGCTGAGCTCGTTCAACAAGCCGTGGAACTGGGAAAAATCTATAAGTAAACCCAAAGGCCCCACATCCGGGCCTTGGTCCGGATGTGGTTTATTCAAT
>Ga0210122_1000225_pt1 | contig 18625 bp, 16 predicted proteins | sample Muzzi_CordB_D2_FD_185530 | JGI IMG/M metagenome (GOLD analysis project Ga0210122, IMG submission 185530) | Wetland microbial communities from San Francisco Bay, California, USA, that impact long-term carbon sequestration - Muzzi_CordB_D2 (SPAdes) | ecosystem: Environmental > Aquatic > Marine >... | reverse complement strand
GACCGATCCTGTCATTTTATACAGTGGACATCGCCTCGTTGCTGCCACATGCTAAGCGAGAGGTTCAGACAGCTTCATGGACGGAAAGTGAAGGGAAGCATGAATGCGATAGGGATTACTGGTGAATCTCTGGTGACCAAGCGGGTGGCATCGCTTTGAGCCAATGGCCTGGCCCGGCGACCATAGGGATATGGTTCCTGGTCGGGTGTTGATGATTCGCTGGCCAGCGGCTCGACGTGAGACTATCCGGCACTGCTCCGATATTTTAAATACACAACGAGCGGGTCAGCATGCGTCACTGCTGGTTCTGTGGGCAGGGAACCTGGGAACCAGACTGAATGGGGGTTAGGACCATGCAAAAGAAGGATGAAAAACCTGCAAACGTAAAAGTTGACAAGACCAGCCGTCTGCCGGCTTTTGACACATTTCTCGAACAGGCATCGGCCCTGGAGCTGGCCAGGCGTTCCTTATTCGGAGCGCCGGTGTACACGGTGGTTTCGCTGATCATGCTCGTAGGTACACCGATGCTGATGGATTACGGTGTCTGGTCGGTCGTCGAAATGGTGTCGCTGATCATGCTGGGTGCGGTCAGGGTCTGGTTTGCAATAGGGTTTCCGAAGCACTACAGGAAGATCGGCGAAAGGGCCGTGCTGCAGTTCAGCGTGCTGACCGCATTGCAGAGTCTTACGCTGGGCATCCTTTCCGGTATCGTGATCTGGCAGTACTGGGCGACCAAGGAGGTCGTGCTGACCATCGTGTTGGCGGCCGGCTGCATCGCAGCCGGAACCAGCGCACTGTCCGTGCGCCGCAGCGCCCATCTCATTTTCCTGGCCTGCGTATTGGCGCCTTTCGGCATTGCGGTGCTGCTGGTCGGGGGTGTGGCCAAAGCCATGCTCATCGTCGGGTTCCTGAGCCTGATGGCTTTCCTGGTGCAGGATGGAGGTCAGGCCAAACAGGCGCATATCCAGCGCTTGAAGGCATTTTACGACGCTCAGATCACCCGCCGCCGGTCAGCGCTGGAAATCGAGGCCAAGAAGGAATTCATCAGGGAAATCGGCCATGAAATCCGCACCCCGGTCAATTCCATCATAGGTATGACCGCCTTGTTGCTGGATGAGAACCTCAGCAAGCGGCCCCGCGAAATCGCCGAAACCATCCGCAAAAAAGGCAACGAACTGCTGGGGCTGGTTGGCAATGTTCCGGGTGCGATCCCGGCCAGCAACGAAACTGAAGCCAACCGCGTCGGGGCGCTGGATCTGAGCCAGTGTGTCAACCGCGTCCTGGATCTTTACGTGCCCGAAGCCAAGGAAAAGGGTCTGAAGCTGGGCGTGCAACTGGATAACCTTCCGTCCAGCGTCATATCCTGTGACGAGGACAAGCTTGAACAGGTGCTGGCAAACCTGCTGGCCAATGCCGTGCAGTTCACCGAACAGGGTTCGATTTCCCTGGAAACGGCCTGCGAGTGTCTGGAGGACGGTTTCCTGCAAGTAGAATTCAAGGTAATAGATTCCGGCGTCGGAATTCCACACGAGCGTCTGGAGTCCGTCTTCGATCCGTTCAGCCCGAGCGGCGCCAAAAGCAGCGGCCGCTTCGGCGGCGGCGGTCTCGGTCTGCCCCTGTGCAAGGGTCTGGTGGAACTGCTGGGCGGCAATATCTCGATCGACAGCAAGCTTGGAAAAGGCACCACGGTCACATTCACCATACGCGTGGAACTCGATCCGCTGAGCCTGGACGGTCCGGAGGCGCAATGGCAGTCCGCCAGGTTGGCCAGGAGCAAGAATGTGCTCGACCCGAATCTTGCCCGGCAATACCCGCATAACATACTGGTCGTGGACGACGATGACATCCACCGCCAGATTGTGTGCGTGCAACTGCAGAAAATGGGCTACGCGCCGACCGAGGCCGCTGACGGCGAAGAAGCCATCGCGGCCGTCATGCAGGGTGATTACGACCTGATATTCATGGACCTGCGGATGCCGCACATGAACGGGGCCGAGTCCAGTCGCTGGATTCGGGAACGGTTCGACGGCGGCCGCGGCGTACGCATCATCGCGCTGACAGGCGATGCGACCATCGAGGCCCGGGAGCGCTGCATGCTCGCGGGCATGGATAACTTCGTAACCAAGCCGGTACAGGTCAAGGACCTGGAGGCCATCCTGCGCCACAGTACGGGTCGCGGCAACTCGGCCGTGGCCGCGGGCGCGGCGACGAGCGCGGTCGTTTCCTCCGTTCACTGATCAGTTGCAGATTCTCCTTTCGTCATAGCCCCGGGGCTGCGGCGGCGGTTTGCTCCGGTAGGGGCAGAGAACGCTCTTGCTGCAAAATGCCGGGAATTCCTCGCGGCGAAACGAACAACCACGGAATAAAAAAACACTCAGAGCCCAGGGCCTGGCCACGGAATGGGGGGAAGGATGGCCTTGGACTTGGGTCTGAGTGTTTCCTAACGCTTGAGCGCCCGCCTCAGGACGCCTTTCTCGCGAGTGGCGCGGAAGCCAGACGCGGCTGATTTTGTTCGGAGATATCGGACAGCACGCCGGTGACGTGCAGCGGGCTCCCGTCCGGGGCCTTGATCAGTTCCCCCGCCATGTGGATCCAGCGGGAACGTTCTTCGTGTCCGGTGAGCCTGAACGACTGCCTGAACGACCTGTTGTCGAGCAGGCATTGCCTGAAGGCTGCCAGCACGACCTCCCGGTCCTCCGGGTGCACGGTTCGACCGAAGCGCTCGAACTCCTCGACGTCTCCGGCCGGGAGGCCAAGTATTTCTTTCATGTCCCCGGACCATGCGATCCGCCCTGTCCTGATATCCCAATCCCAGGTCACCAGGCCCGCGCACTTCAGGCTGACCTGGAAACGCGCTTGTTTGACGGCCAGTTCCAGTTCCGCCGTTTTCGTGTCATGGATGTCCATCCAGTTGCCGATCAGCAGTTTCGGTTTGCCGTCTTCGCCGAGCACCGTCCTGCGGATGTCGCTGACCCAGCGATAGTTCCCGTCAGGCATCTTGAGCCGGTATTCGATACGTTCCTGCGGTTTTCCGACATGGGGCATGCGGCCAGGGTGCGCGTGCTCGCGGTCGTCCGGATGGATATAGCGTGTCCAGAAAGCAGCCGCGTTGACGAGGTTCCGCGACGAATAGCCGAAGAGCCCCTCGACGTTCGAACTGATATAGGTGAACGGCAGCCCGCCCGAGTTTTCGCAGGTGTAGAAAACCACCGGGCTCGCCTGCAGCAGAAATTCCATCAGGTACCGGTTCTCCTGGCTGTCGAGTTCCGCCTGCCTGCGGCTGCTGATGTCCCGGAACATACCGAGGTAGCAGGTCTCGCCGTCTTCCTCGATGGTCCTGACGGTAAGCGAAACCGGAAAGCTGCTGCCGTCCGACTTGCGCGCGTTCAGCTCGACCGGCCGGTCGGTCACGCGGGTGGGGTCTGACGGCGGGCCTGACAGGGCGTTTGCATGGGTCTTGTGCAATTGGGGCGGCAGCAGGAACAGAAAGCTCTGGCCGATGATATTGTTGGCGCGGTAACCGAATATCTTTTCCGCGGCCTTGTTGAAGCGCTTGACTTCCCCGCTAACGTCGGTAATCACGATGCCCTCGGTGGAGGCATTCAGGATGCCCCTGGCCTGGGCGGCGCCGGCCTCGATCCGGGCCCGCACCCTGCGGCGGTGACGCAATTGCGAAAGCAACAGCGTCAGGACCAGGCAGGCAAGCAATCCGGGAAGGTAGGGATACACGCTACTTCTTCCAGCAAACCTGGTGCCCGGAGGGGCCCGGCGCTCCGGTTTGATCCAGCGTCATGACGTTGCAGGCGATGCCCGTTTCCGTATCTTCCGCCTGGCTGCCCTGGGCTGTCGCGGTCATCGTGTAGGTGCTCGCCGTGACCGTGATCGTATAGGTGTAATACTCGGTATTGTCCGGGTTGATGCCCGTGTTATAGCTCGTGTGGTCCGCTCGCCAGATTTCCTCGCGGTTGGCCCAGTCCAACAGCGTGGTCTGGGCGTCGGAGCGATGTCCCTTGCGGATGAAGTTGATGTAGGACGGGTAGCTCAGCGTCAGCAGGATCGCGACGATCGCGGTGACGATCATCAGTTCGATCAATGAGAATCCGTGTTGCTTTCGCTTCATGCGCGAGTTTCCTCCCGGTTGGCCGCCGGGCCCGGGCCCGGAACGTGGTATCGGTTCCCGTCTCCGCGCCGCATCACGGGCAGTTTCCATCCTGGTTAGCGATGGTGATGTCCACGACGGTGTTGGCGGCGAGGTTGGTGAAGCTCAGCACGGTAACCTCACCGGTGACAGCCAGGTCCGGGTCCGCCATGACGCCGTCGTTGAGCACTTGGGTCGAGCTGACGTCGGTGCCGTTATAGCAGACCTTGCGGTTCAGTACGGTGCTGGTGCTGCCGGTAACCTTGACCGCGTTGTAGTCGGAAACGGTGACGGTTCCCGTTGCGACACCGGGCGCGTATTCTTCCAGATCGCAGGTATACGCTTTTTGAGAGGTATGGCCCGAAACGATACTGATAATTTCACAATCGATGTCCGGGGAGTATTGCCTGATGCGGACGGTCTCCACGTTGATCTGGCTGGTGCCTGCATTGATGTTGCCCTGCACCAGGATGCCGGATGCCGGCGGCGTGCCGCCGATCACTACCTTCACCGGTATATCGGACGATTCTTCCAACTCGTCGTCCGGATCGATCGGGTTGGTGTCGGTCAGGCCGGTGTTGGAATGCTCGATGGCGGCGGTCGCGACAGTTTCCACATCGAAGTGATCCTGTGCGATCGAGACGCCTCCGCGGCTGAAAGTGGTCTTGTCGATATCACTGATTGGCGAGTTGGTGACAACGATGGCCGAGGACGCACGCGACCAGTTCGCCAACGATGTCGTGTCAACGTCGTAAAACGGCAGTATCTCGAGCCAGGTCGGATCCTTGGAGACATCGCAATAGTCGGTGTAAGGACCGCTGCCGTCCGCCTGCAGGCACAGGATTTTTTTCAGCAGGCCGTCCTCGATGAAATCGACATAGATACCGCGCGCCATCGCCGGCTTGGTGACCCCCAGGTTGGCCAGGAAGATGCCCCCGGCCCCGGAACTGTAGGTGCCGGCGGGGACGACAGCCGGGTAGGTGGCCGGGTCGATCGAGCCGGAAAAGCCGGTGACGAAATCGATCACCGAAGTGCTGTAGTCGTCGTTGTAGTTGCCGGGGTAGCTCGCCGGGACATTGTCCAGGTTCTGCAAGGCCATGTCCGTGGTCAGCCGGAAGAGCCCGTCCTTGCGGATGAAGCGGCAGGCTTCCATGTAGTCGTCCCCTTCGTCGGCCAGTTCCTTCGCGCCGTTGACGATATGGTAATGGGCGTGATCGCCGAGGAAGTCGAAGGTACCGGCGTCGCCGCTGAAGGCCGGCCGCCAGGGGTCGTACTTGATCGCGGCGCCGGTGGCGTCGTGGTGATCCCTGCAGCACTCGCCGCACAGCGACGGTTGACCGGACTCACTGCTGGAGACACTGCCGGTGCGTTTGCTGACCTCGGTGCCGAGGGAGTAGTCCGTGCCGTTCCATACCGTCGGCTCGCGCGCGGTGGCCGTGCCCGTGTCCATCGTGCAGAGGCAGTTGAGAACCTTGAACTCCTCGCGCCGCTGCAGGTAGGCGGAGTTGTTGGACTGCAGAAACGTCACGACGTCGAAGGAGGTGATGACGTTGTTGCCCTGGTTGATGATCTCGGGTTCCGGCGTGGTCGAGCCCTTGATCTTGTTCGAACCGATGGCGATCTCGACCACGCCCGGGAAGTCGGTGGCGATGTACGGCACCTTCGGCGGGGTATTCGAGTCCACCTTGGCCAGCACGCGGCCGGTGTTGAAAATCGAGGTTGCATCGACGATGTCGGTGAGTGACGCGCTCTGCGCCGCACCCTGGCCATCCGTCCAGTTCACGCTGACGGTCACTTCCTTGAGGTCGGGGCGAAGGTTGCCGCTGCCGGACACGAAGGGCGTGGTGGTGCCGTCGGCGTTCTGGACGTATTCGCTCACCGTCCACCTGAGCGTGAACTGCATGTCGCCAACGTTCGCGGTGGTGCCCGCCGTACAGTCGGTCAGGTCGTCGAACCCCGTCTGCGCCGTCGAACAGGCGTTCGCGCCGGTATCCTGCATCGTGTAAAAGGATTGCATGGTCTCGATTTCACGTTCGGCCAGGTTCATGGCGAGCGTACGTTGCTTGGCGAGCGCGCTGTAGCGTGTCAGCTTGCCCTGCAGGTTGGCCAGGGCCACCAGGCCGATGGAGATGATCAGCAGGGCGATCATGATTTCCAGCAGCGTAAAGCCCTGGCTCGGCTTCCGGCGGGTGTTGCAGGTGTTGACAATCATTGCTCAGCCCTGCTCATCATCAGTTTGAGGTCAGCTGGTCGGACCAACTGCCGGAAAGATTGCCCAGTATGATCAGCGGGTGAATTTTGCTGATGATATCCTTGATGTAGACGACCGTGAAGCTGCCATTGAAAATCGCAGCGCCCGGGTCGTTGACGATCGCACCGTAAATGACCGGTCCGCCGGTCAACGAAACCGGTATGGAGCCTACCGCCTGTTGATCGGGCGGATGGGTCGGGTCGGTGATGACCAGCACGCCGTAGAATATCGAGTTGGAGTTGAGTTTCACCCCCCCCGTTGTCACCAGCGCCAGCGGTCCGGTCGCCGAACCGGCTTCCTTGCCCGACAGGTCGCAGTAGCCGTCGATCCAGACGAGCCCGCGGTCGGAAGTGTCGAGCGTGGAACAGTCCGCCAGCACCTGGTCGGCTGCGTCGCGGACCTGGGCGTACTCGGTGCGCGCGACGCCGAAGTAGTACTCGAAGATATCGTCCGGGTAAGCCGGGTCCTCGTCGACGATGTCGAAGAATTTACGCGGCGGTTCCGTGCTTTGCGTATGGCTGAGCGCGCCGTCGGACTGTTTGTCGGGGCAGGTGCAGCTGTCGCAGGTTTCATAGGTTTCGCCCTGGTCGTCGGTCCAGGTCCGCCAGAAGGCAGCGGCGCGGCTGTTCAGGTATTCCTGCAACTCGCAGGTCGCGACACTGCCGGCACCACTCTCCTCGATGTAAACGTAGTTCCGTGACCAGATGGATACCGGGACGCCGATCCCGCCGGCGTTCGGGTTTGCGACGACGTTGATCGTGCCGGTGGGATCGACCGAGTTGTAGCTCATGATCGGTACGGCTGGCGGTCCGCCGCCGGGCTCGACATTGGCGAGCGTCTGCATGACGACGGCCTCGGCGCTGCCGTCGTCGGCCGTGCCGGTGGATATCACCCGGATCGCGACGTTGATACTCGTCGGTGAGCCGGAGGGGTCGCACTTGGCGTAGGTATTGGGGTCGCCTGCGTTGAACTTTTCCTGGTCGTAGTCCATCACGCACAGAAGGGCCTGGACCTTGTAGTTGGTGCTGTCGATAGGCTGTGGCGGGTCGGAGTTGTCGTATCGCGTGATCAGGGACGGCAGCGGCAGTGAGGTGTCCGGCGTCGTCGCTGTCGCGTCCTGGACATAGTAAAAGACGTTTTGGCGGTTAAAACCGTCGGTGCGCCCATTCGTTTGCAGCGAGGCGGCGGAGCAGGGCAGCGTGGTGTCGTCCGCACTGCAGGGTAGCCAGTGCTTGCTGGCGCCCGCCGAGGCCAGCCAGCCGCCGGTATCGGTCGAATTGATATCCCTGATGTTGCGTGAGAAAAAGCGCATCGCGTGACTGATGCCCGCCTCCGCTGCATGGTGTGCGAGTTTTGCGCGGCGGTCATTGGCGGAGATGACCTGCTCGTAAGAAGTCACCCGGGCGTTGAAGAACAGCATCGTGGACATGACCACCAGGATCAGTATGACCATCAGCAATGCAGCGCCTTGGCTATTCTTTGCCATGCCGTTCCCAGCCGTCAGACCGTCAGGTACTGGTTTCTGATCTGCACCTCGTTGGTGATCGATCTGCTGACATTGTTATTGCCACGCAAAGAGGCGTCGATGGTCACGCTGATTTGCTCCAGCCCCACCTGGATCGTGTTGCCGTCACTCAGGTTCTCCGCGATATCGGTCAGTTGATTGTTGTGAACGAAATCGAGACTGGTGACGCTGACGACCAACGGGTCCGTAATGTCCACCCAGCCCGTATCGGCGATCGAGGTGTCGCAGGTCGCTGTGGCGCCGAAATTGGCGGCGATTCGGCCCACCTCGCTGACCACCCTGAGTCGGTAAACGACGTTCTTGGCGGAGCCGTCGAGGTCGTCGTAACTCACTTGCAGGCAGTTGGCTGCCCCGTTCGCATCCAACGCACCCATCGTGACGCCGCTCGATACGGCCTGGGTGGATAGGAACCTCGCGAGCGCGTCGTCGTTGTAGCCTGCGCGCCGGATATCCCGGGAGATGAGCTGGATGGCCGAACGCATTTGCTGAGTCAGCTGGATCATGTTGATCGAGCGGCCATTGGACTCGAAGACGTTGGCTTCGATCTTGATCGTGACCGTCGCGACAATGAGCACGATTACCAGGGAGACCATCAACTCGACCAGCGTAAAGCCGGCGGCCGGGCGCGTTGCGTATCCCGCGGGTCGAAATTGAACGCGGCAGGGCGGGAAACGGCCAGACCCGCTCGCCTGCGGCGTGTTTGAACGGGCCCGGCCTCGAGTATCAGCGCGTGTATGCAGAATTAAAGCGTATGTGTTCCGTATCTGGCGTTGCTGACTAAACTCTGCGTTCGCGTAATGGATCATGGGGAATCTTGGACGTCATTTAGATACACGTCTGGAATCCGACGAGTTTCTCGCTGGCGGGACTGCATGCCCTGACGCTGCCGGTGGCATTGACGCTGATATTGACCCGCATTTTTTCCGCCTTGTCCTGGATTTGTATGCTGACGGACTTGGAGGGGTCGGTCAGGATACCGCGCACCGGGTCGAAGCTGACGGTTCCGTCAGCGAACGCCATGTTCAGGTCGCTGAACTGCGCGTAGGTGTCATTCGAAAGCACCGTGGGTACCGAATCGACCAGGCATTCGGGGGTCGCGGCCATGCAGTCGCAGGCAACGTCCTTGCCGGTAACCGCGCCGATGCACCAGTTTTCGCCGGATTTCTTGTAGTTGATCGTGATGTAGTCGTTGCGCTTGACCGATTCCATCTTGACGTTTTCAAAGAAAGTCGTAATCAGCTCCGCCGCCCCGGCAACGCTGCGCTTGGTGATGAACTCGGAGTAGGACGGCACGCTGACGGTCAGGAGAATGGCGATAACCGACAGCGCGACAAGCAATTCATTGAGTGTTACGCCAGCCTGGCGATTTGGTGTCTTCATATCCCTTGCCACATCTTCCCTGGATGGTCACTCGTCGTTTGCGCGGTTGTAATCGGTGGTCAAAATCCGGCGCTACGCGGATGCCAAACCTTTAATGCCCTTCCTGGGACTTAATGTGCGCCCTGACAGCCGTGCGGTCTACTGTAGAAATTAACAGGCTTACCCTGAAAATGTGCGAGTTCGCGGGCTGCGCAAGGTGTGGCTTGCAATTTCTTTTGCTTAACGGTGATAATCAGATTGATTCGGGCACGCTGCAAAGTACGCCGTTTGTCCTGTGTCGCTCAACACCCAATAACGAGGCCTGAAAAAAGTCACCTTGTAGCAACGATGAAACTGAAATTCGGATTTTTCAAACAACTAGATTGTCCGCACGTTTGGAAGAAGGACGTCACTTATCGCCAGCTCAAGAAAGACGATGACAAGATTCTCTGGGTCTGCGAGAAGTGCAACAAGCACGTCGAACGTTATCGCTGGAACCCGCCCGAGTAGGTCCGCGGCCCGGTTCGGCGTGACGTTCCGGTGACTGGCACCCCTGTACAGACGCCGGCACGGTGCTGGCGTCAGCGAATTGCAGTCTTTCCGGAATTTGCGGCGGGACACGGTACAACGCCGTGAATCAATTCCCTATGAGTCCACGGCGTCGGCTTCTTGATCACGAAAGTCATATCCTTATGATCTTTCAGCGCGGGTCTTGGAGAATCTCCGTCCTGTTTGAGTCTGAATTCTGAGGTCCACCCCGTGTGATTATCATCCGCCGCGTTACGGTTTTTGGATACTGGTAATTATTACAGCCCTTTGCTGTAAAAATACGAGGCTTTCCCTGCGCTCAGCCGACGAATCCGTGTTTGATCGCGTACTGGATCAACTCGGAATTGGTCTTGATGTCCAGGTCTTCCATGATCTGGTACTTGTGGAAGGCCACCGTCCGGGCCGTGATATTGAGGATCGAGGCGACTTCCTTCATCGTGTGGCCCTCGGCGAGCAGTTGCAGCACCTCGCGCTGACGCAGGCTCAACGAGCCATGAATCTTCTCACCGCCTGGGTTCTTGATGAACGAACTGATCATGCCGCGCGCGATCTTGGGCGTAACGTAATTGCTTCCTTCCATGACGACGTCGATGGCCTGGAACAGCTCGGATGCCGCTGAGTTCTTCAGCAAGTAGCCGTTCGCGCCGATGCGGAAGGCTTCGGTGACCATGTCCGGGTCCTCGTTGACCGTCAGGAAGATCAGCTTGATTTCGGGCAGCCGTTTCTTGAGTTTCTCGCCCGCGTCGAACCCGTTCAGGTTTGGCATCGATATGTCCAGCACGACAACGTCAGGCTGCAGCTTCGGGACCATCGAGAGCATCTCTCGTCCGTCCGATGCCGTGCCGACAATCTCGCACTTGGGTTCGAGCAGGTTGCTGAACGCTTCCAGCAACAGCGTATGATCGTCCGCCAGGAATACCCTTGTTCGCCGCATGGAGTAAACCTTCCTTCCGTGAAAATCTAATTCAGCTCAGAGGTTATATTAGCGTATTAACGGCCTCGGCACATAGAAACAGGCGGGATGGCGCCGCGGCGCTGTATCGTGATCAGGGAAAGGCTATACTCGGAATGTCATCAGCATGCAAAGTCGCGGGAATGCGGAGTAAACCGCTTTGACACAGTACACGGAATATGCGGGGCCGCCCCGGGGCCGCGTGCTGCTGGCCGAAGACGATTTGGTAGCCCAGGCCGTCACGGAAAGGCTGTTGACCGGCGCTGGCTTTCACACCGATGCGGTGGGTGACGGCGGCGCGGTGCTCACGGCGCTCGGGCGCAGTGCCTATGACCTCGTGATCCTGGATTGCTCGATGCCGGTCATGGACGGTTTCGAGGCCGCTCAAGCAATACGCGGCGACAAATCGGGCCGGTTCGATGTAAGAATACCGATCATTGCGCTTACCGGGCTGACGGAAAAAGGCGATCGGGAGCGCTGCCTGCGGGCGGGTATGGACGATTTTGTCGGCAAACCGGTAGAGCGCGGGCAGCTGCTTGCCGCTGTCGAACGCTGCCTGGGCGCCGGGCAGGTGACGCCAACGGAGGTCGGGGGCGGTGCGCGACGGCAGCGGGCGGGGGACCCCGAATTCATGGATGGGCTGATCGACAGGTTTCTGCAGGGGTCGCCGGCGGTGCGTCAGGAATTGCAGACGGCGCTGGAGCGGAACGACGCGGCGGAGTTGCAGCGGCTCGCCCACCGACTGCGGGGCGCCGCCGGCCTGCTGCAGGCGGGTTCGCTTTCAGTGCGTGCCGGGCAGCTCGAGCAAGCCTGTAAGGCGGGGGCCGCGGTCCGGACGGCGGCCGTGGAGTTGATCGGTGAACTCGACAGGCTGGTCGCCGTCATGGACGAAGAATGAAGAAACATCGTAAACCGGTGTGGCATTTTGCCTGGGCCGGTACGGACCATGGGAAAGTAATATGAAAACCATCAGAATCGTGCTCGCGGCCGCCTTGGTTCTCCTTCTGGCTGCCGCCTGCGCCACCAGCCCCACCGGCCGCCGCCAGCTCATGCTCGTTTCGGAAGATTCGGCCATCGTGGCTTCCCGCGAGGCCTATCTGACGACGGTCAAGGACCTGGATCAATCAGGCAAGATCGACCGTGATGCGGCCATCAACAAGCGAATCGCCAACATCACCGGGCGGCTCGTTACGGAAGCCATCAAGATGCGCCCCGAGACAGCCAAGTGGGAATGGAGCGTGGTCGTGATTGACGAACCCGACACGGTCAACGCCTGGTGCATGGCGGGCGGCCGCATGGCCATGTACACCGGCCTGCTGCAAAAGGTCAAGCCCACGGATGACGAATTGGCGCAGGTCATGGGCCACGAGATTTCACATGCCCTCGCCAACCACACGGCCGAAAAGATGTCGATGCAGATGGCAACCAGCCTCGGTGTCGCCGCGGTCGGCATGGCGACGGACAACAAGAAGATTGCACTCACCGGGGCGGCGCTGGCGGCCATGCTGGCCGTCAATTTGCCTAACAGCCGCGCGGCCGAAAAGGAGGCCGACCGGATCGGCATCGAACTGGCTGCACGTGCAGGTTACGACCCGGCGGCCGCCGTCAGCCTGTGGCGCAAAATGGGCGCGGTCTCGAAAGGCGCGCCGCCCCAGTTCCTGAGCACCCATCCGGATCCTGAGAACCGTCAGCAACGTCTGGCAAAACTCGTTCCGGTCATGGAAAAATTTTATTCCCCCCGCGCCGACCATCCCGTGTACCCGCTGCATTAGCCTGTTGCAGGGCAGTGCTTATTTGGGATGGTGCAGCGTGGCGCAGGAACCTATACTGTGTGCTTGGCCCGCTGCCGGGAGGCGGGCCGGCGGAGAATTGTGTTTGAGCTCATGACGATACGGCACCATCAACAGACTGTCCGCGGCCCATCCGCCGCCGGGTGGAAAGCCTTGTTCAGGCATTGCGCCGGTGTCAGTCGTGTCCGCGCGTACCTGGCGGTCTTGCTGGTTCTGGCGCTGGCGGCGCCGCCGGTGCACGCACAGTTGCCGTTGGAAAAGCCCGCGCAGGAAACATCCACGCCGACGCCCACCTGGCAGCCGCCCGACCTGGCCAACCTTCCGGTCGACTGGTGGAAAACTTTCGAAACACTGTCCCCGGATATCGCCAATCAGCGTCTCAGGGCTTTCTTGGCCGCGATCGAGGAAAAAATCAAGGGGCTCGGTCCTGATGACCTCGTCACTGCACACAACAGCCTGGCCAACTTGAAAAACCTGGTCGAGTTGTTGGATGTCGCGGCCCAGGGGCCGGCGGGTTCACAGTTCGAACCGGTGCTGTCAAAGGAGACGTACGGCCTTGATGAGCTGCTGGGGCTCAGGGCGCAATGGCGAGGGCTGGAAAAGCAGATTGCCCAGATTAACCTCGAAATGGATCAGAAGCGGCGCCAGGTCGAACTGCTGCGGCAGCGGCGTGACAGCCTGTTGCGCGTTTACACCGCCAAGCCGATCGAGTCGCCCGCCCGAATTCTGTCGGGGCTGAACCTGGTCTCGGTGCAGATTGAATACCAGCTCGCGTTGAAACGCTCCGAGAACCTGCAAAAGCAACTCCAGAAGATACAGCACCAGAAGGAGCTGGTGAACGCGCAATTGACGTTTGCGCATGACCATTTGAGTTCGAACGGCCTGACGCTGAAGGGGCTCGAGACCGCGGTCGCCGATGCCCACGCACGGGTCACCGAGATGACGCAGAAGATGGCCGCAGCGCAAAAACGGCTGCTGGATGCGATATCCGCGGACGAAGTCAATCCCAGCCTGGAACTGTTGCGCAAACAGCAGGTAACACGCATTTCGACAGAGATGGCGCTGGTCGAACTGCAGCAGGCCGTGGCCCGCACGCGTCTGGACTGGTACCGTGTCAGGGCCGGTGTGCAGGAGTTTCACCTTGACTACAAATCGGCTTCCCAGCAGGACAGCCGCCAGACCGAGGAAATACTGAACCAGGTCGAAGTGTGGGCCGCGACCAGCCAGACCACGCTCGTCGCATCGCCGGCGGATGACAGTTTGAACACGGTCAAGAACGTGGAGATCGCTCGCTCCGTGGCGCGCGACACGCTGGAACTGATCGAACAGATTCGCGACACCAGCGACGATCTCAGCCTGTTGCGTGACGTGCTTTCGAGCGAAGTCGTCAATACGCAAAGCGGACTCAGCAAGGCGTGGCTGCGGCTGGCCATGGTCAGCGGGTCGATCTGGAACAACCTGTCGAACTTGCTTGATTTCCACCTGTTCAGCATGGGTGACACATCGGTCACGCTCGGCGGAATCATCCAGATGTTGCTGATCATGGTGCTGGCTTTTCTGATCTCCTGGTTTATCCGCCACCTGCTGGGGCGGGTTTCGGGGCGCCAGCAGTTCGCCAGCAGTCCCGCCATTTACACGCTCGGGCGGGTGCTGCATTACGTCATTATCCTGGTCGGTACGTTGGCGGCCCTCGGTTCGGTCGGTATGGATTTCTCGAACTTCGCCCTGATCGCCGGCGCCCTCTCGGTCGGTATCGGTTTCGGTCTGCAGGCGATCGTCAACAACTTCGTGTCGGGTCTGATCCTGCTGTTCGAAGGTTCTCTGAGGATCGGCGATTACATCGAGCTGGAAAGCAACAGCGGGATGAGTCTGGCCGGGGTCGTCAGGGAAATCAATACGCGGGCGACGGTTGTCAACACCAACGACAGTGTAGACGTGGTCGTACCCAACTCGGAACTGGTCACGTCCAAGCTGACCAACTGGACATTACGCGAGTCCTTCGCCCGGATACACATCCCGTTCGGGGTCGCTTACGGCTCGGACAAGGAAAAAGTCAAGGAGCTCGCCCTGGAAGCCGCCACCGAAATGGATTTCGTGCTGTTGAACATGCCCGGGCGTGAACCGGCGATCAGGCTGATAAATTTCGGCGATAGCGCACTCGAGTTCGAATTACGTGCCTGGGTCAGCCGGCAGGGGGTGCGGCGCCCGTTCCGCGTGCGGTCGAGTTTCCTGTGGGCGCTGGAAACGCGCTTGCGCGAAGCGGGCATCACCATACCGTTCCCGCAACGGGATATCCACATCAAGCAGCACGAAGAGGACGCCTTGCCCAAACCTGCCGAGCCCCACGACGTCTCCACCAATTGACGTAACGCGGCGGCCGCCTGTCCTGCCGTTGACGCTTCCCCGCGCGAGGTCCGACCCGCACTCTGTTCCTGTGATTCATCCGCCAAGCCGGACATTACACCGGGAATCCAGATGACCGCACCGGGCAGGCGCGGCTGGACAAGCCACGGCCAGGATGGGTGGCGAGCCCGGAACAATCCGCGCTTTTTGACGGTTACTGGCATATGTCCATACCTTTGTATTTCCGCATTCATACGAGCGGGCTTGCGGCCGACCGGTGCAATCCTCGGGCCCTGGGGCCGCTCCTGCGGGCGAGCCCTGGTGTCGGCCGGGACCATCGCCCTTGGCAGCGGCTGTCGCCGCTATGAAACTAGATTTGCTAATATTTGTCCGAGGAATTGACGATACAACAATAACGAGATGTTGCGGGGCGCATCTGAAATTGACTGACATAGGAGTACTTTGTGATGAGTAAGCACCTGCCCGCAGTGGTCTTTATGATCCTTTTCGGAATTTTAGCCGGTGCGCCGGTCTGGGCAAAAAACAAGGCGCCGGCGGTTAATGCCGAAGGCATGCAGCTGGTCGAGGATTCAGACCTGGCCACCGTCTACGCCGATCCCAATGCCGACCTCGGCGCCTACAAGCGCATCTGGCTGGAGGACGCCAGCGTGTCCTTCAAAAAGAACTGGAAACGCGACCAGAACCGAACCAACCCCTTCAAGGTCGACGACCAGGACATGGACCGGATCAGGAAGGACATGGCTTCGATATTCCGGGAAGTCCTGACCAAGGAACTCACCGACGCCGGCTACACGATGGCCACGGCGCCGGCCAGCGACGTATTGAAAATTGCGCCGGCGATTGTCGATCTTGATGTCGTCGCGCCGGACGTGGACAAGACGACCACGAGCTACAGCTATTCCGAATCGGCCGGCGAGATGACCCTCAACCTCGACCTGTACGATTCGGTAACCAACGACAAGATCGTTTCCGCCACCGACCGCAAGCGCGATTTTCGCAAAGGTTACTTCGAGTGGCGTACCTCCGTCAGCAACCGTGCCGACGCGAAACGTATGATGACGCGCTGGGCGAAGGCCATCCGCGGCATGCTCGATGAAGCGAGAAAAACCGTCAAACAGCCGGCTGCGGCGGCCACGAGCGAATCCTGAGGCCCGAATTGCCGGTGCGATAAATGAGCCGGCCGGCACACCTGTGCCGGCCGGCGATCACCGTCGCGGGCGCCGGCAGACCAGCCGGTGTCAGTTGCTTTTCTCGACTTCGGCCGCTGTCGGTGATGTCTGGGCCCCCAGCCCTTGCGTTGTCAGCGCACCGACGAGGCAGGCGCGCTGCAACGCCGCCCGTGGCTGCATTCCGTCGAGCAGCGCGAGCGTCAATGCGGCGGTGAAGGCATCCCCCGCGCCGGTTGTATCCACCACGTCCACGGCCGGGGGAAGGGCCCTGGCGATTTCGCCGCCGTGCCGGAACAGGGCAGCTCCCCGGCTCCCGTAAGTGACGGCGAGCAGGCCACCGTAGCCATCCAGATCGACACCCAGGCACTCGGCCTCCAGCTCGTTGACCACGAGCAAATCGATGTTTCGCAGCAGTTCTGCGGGTACCGGCCGGGCCGGGGCCGCGTTCAGGCAGAAAAAGCCATCGTACTCGGAAGCGGCCCTCGCGATGGTCTCGACCGGGGTTTCGAGCTGGGCTATGAAGGCGTCGGCCGCGGGCAATTCCAGCTTTTCGGGATGAAACGCCGCGTTTGCGCCCGGGGCCACGACGATCTGGTTTTCACCCGTCGCGGAGACCAGGATCAGGGCAAGCCCCGTCGCGATGCCGTCCAGGCGTTTGCAATAGGACAGGTCGATACCTTCGTCGCGCAGTGTCTGCAATGCCTCGGTGGCCGCAGGGTCGTCGCCCACGCGGCCGACCAGGTAGACCCGGGCTCCCAGCCGGTGCGCGGCGAGCGCCTGGTTGGCGCCCTTGCCGCCGCCAAACCGGCTTGCCGCGGCGCCGCTGACGGTTTCACCGGGCCGCGGGAATTCTTCCACCCTGGCGACGATGTCGAGGTTGACCGAACCGATGATCGCAATGGTGGCTCGCGTCTTCATCGGCAGACCCTAATACCGCGCCAGACGGCCGGTCAGGAGACTGTAAAACCCGTCGCTATCTAGCTGGTACAACCAGTTGGCGTTTTTTCTGCGGCCGGTTACTTGCCAGAAATCGACTACCGTGTGACCCAGGGTCAGTGGCGACGACGTCTCGATCTCGACGTTGCAGTGCTTGCCCTTGAACAGGCCGGGGGCCAACAGATAAGCGATCGTGCAGGGGTCGTGGAGCGGAGCCCCTTCGATACCGTATTTGTCGACGTCGTGACGATTGAAAAACTCCAGCATGCCGACGACGGCGTCCCCGACCCGGGAGCGCAGACCGCGCAGCGATTCCAGGTGGGCCGGTGTGGCCAAGGCCTGGTGGGTGACGTCCAGCGGGGCGATCGTCAGCGGGCGGCCGCACCGCAGTACGATATGCGCCGCTTCCGGATCCACGAGCATGTTGAACTCCGCCGCCGGAGAAGTGTTGCCACCCTCGCGCATGGCGCCACCCATCAGCACGATTTCTCGAACTGCGCCAAGAATATCGGGGCTCAGTGCAATGGCCCGGGCGATATTGGTCAGCGGCCCCGTCGGCACCAGCGTGACGGAGCCGGGTTCGGCGGTTTTCAGGGTCTCGATAATAAAATCCACTGCGTGGCGTTCCCGCAACGGCATGGCCGGTTCGTACACCTCGAGGCCGTCAACGCCTGTTTTGCCGTGCACGTTTTCAGCGGTGATCAGATCCCGTTTCAGCGGCTGGTCGCAACCGGCGTACACCGGTACGTCCGTGCGCCCGGCCAGTTCGCAGACGATGCGCGCATTGCGCTGGGTCAGCGCCAGCGGCACATTGCCGGCGACGGTGGTGATCCCGAGCACGGACAATTCTTCCGGGCAGGCAAGCGCCAGCAGCAGCATGACGGCGTCATCCTGGCCCGGGTCACAGTCGATGATCAGGGTTTGTTTTCTCATTTTCCCAATCCTTTTCCACCCATCGCGAGGCGAGGAAGAACAATGCGGATGCCAGCACGTAAAAGCCCGTGCCGGCGAGGATCGAATAACGCAGGGACTCGTCGCCGTAAAGCGATTGCAGCGCATCGGAAATCGCGCCGATGGCGTAGGTGCCAAGGCCGATGCCCAACAGGTTGTTGATAAACAGGAATACTGCCGAGGCGGTGGCGCGCATGTCCGGTCTGACCAGGTGCTGGATCGTCGAGATTACCGGCCCGAGCCAGACCAGGCCCAGCGCGGTCGGCACCAGCAGGACGATGAAGGTGAGTTGCAGCGATGGCGAGAGTATCGCCAGCAGGTAGAAGGGAACGGTTATGATGAAAGCCAGCGCCGGTATCGTGAGGTAGCGTGTACGCCGCGCCTGGCCGAAGCGGTCTCCGAGCCAGCCGCCGGCCCAAATGCCGGCCAGCCCGCCGATGAGCAGTACCGCGCCATAGAACATCGATGCATCCAGCAGGCTCAGGTGATAACTGCGCACAAAGAATGAGGGCAGCCAGAAAAACAAGCCATATCCCATCATCGATGAGCAGGACGCGGCAATGGAGACGATCCAGAAACTGGGCTTGTTGCCCAGCGTTTTAAAAATGCTGCCGAGCGACGGCGAGGAGCGTTTGGCGTGT
>Ga0210122_1000224_pt1 | contig 18636 bp, 14 predicted proteins | sample Muzzi_CordB_D2_FD_185530 | JGI IMG/M metagenome (GOLD analysis project Ga0210122, IMG submission 185530) | Wetland microbial communities from San Francisco Bay, California, USA, that impact long-term carbon sequestration - Muzzi_CordB_D2 (SPAdes) | ecosystem: Environmental > Aquatic > Marine >... | reverse complement strand
CAGTTGCTGTCACTTGCGGCCGATTCCATCACGGCCACCGGATATGAAGACGTCTCGTTGCTGTCTTTGAGCACCGGCGATTACGGTTGCCTGGCACCGCTGATTGAACGCTTGATGGCCCGCTTCGGCTCCGAGAATGTCGCCGTTTCCCTGCCGTCCCTGCGGGCGGGCACCCTGACACCGGAGCTGATGAAACTGATTAAACAGGTGCGCAAAACCGGCTTTACGATCGCCCCGGAAGCCGGCAGTCAACGCCTGCGCGACGTGATTAATAAAAATATCAGTGAAACGGAAATCATTGACACCGTGCAGGATGCTTTTCAGCTGGGTTGGCAGGTGATTAAGCTCTATTTTATGGTCGGTCTTCCCACCGAAACCGATGAGGATATCAGAGCGCTGGTGGATCTGGTGAAAAAATTGCGCAAAATCAAAGGCGTCAATCGGTCTCGGGGCAAGATCAACGTCAGCGTGGCCACGTTTATTCCCAAGTCCCACACCCCGTTTCAATGGGCGCGCCAGATTTCCCTGACTGAATCCAAATCAAAGATCGACTGGATCCGCAATCAGCTAAAGTTGCCCGGAATTCAATTCAAATGGCAGGACCCGCGGGTCAGCCAATTGGAGGGGCTCTGGGCCCGGGGAGATCGGCGGCTGAGTCGGCTGCTCATTGCGGCCTATAATAAAGGCTGTAAATTCGACGGCTGGAGCGACAGCTTCAACTATGATTTATGGCAGGCGGCCATCGCGGAAGAGGGGGTGGACCTGGAATTTTTTACGGCCCGGATGCGGGATGTTGCCGAGCCATTACCATGGGATTATATCGACAATCGTGTCAGCCGAACTTTTTTGAAGCAGGAATGGGCCGATGCCCTCGAGCGCAAATTAACCGAAGATTGCCGTCGGGGGACATGTCATCAGTGCGGGACCTGCGATTTTGAGAAAATCGAGCCGCTGACTTACATGGACTTTAACGAAAAATCTTGCTCGGCCTCTGAAACGATGCCTGACCTGAACGGTGATTTTAAAAAGCTTTGCGTTTTCTACGCCAAACGGGATCAGGCAAAATTCTTCGGCCATCTGGAAATGGTCAATATATTTTTGCGGGCGCTTAAGCGGGCCGGAATACCTGTTAAATATTCACAGGGATTTCATCCCAAGCCGAAAATTTCGTTTGATGATCCGTTGCCCATCGGGATCGAAAGCGAGCAGGAGCGATTTATTTTGAGTGTGCCGGGCTCCGTTGAGCCGGAATCAATCACTCGTTTGCTGAATTCACACTTGCCGGAGGGCCTGGTTATCAATTCGAGTCAATTTTTGACGCCGGAATCCAAACCTCCGGCAGCCGGGTCGCATGCCTACCGGATCACGCTGCGGGACGGTAATTTTAATCCAGAAAACTTAATTTCCTTTCAAAACATTTCCGAAATGACCATTTCTCTTGCGAATCGAAAAGGAAAGTTGAAAAAGATCGATTTAAAGGATATGGTGATCCATATAAAATTAATGGATTCAAAGCACCTGCGGGTGTCGCTTTCAGCCGAAACGGGGAAAACATTGCGCCCCGCTCAGATTTTGGGTCCTATTTTTAATCTTAGTGAAGATCAGATTAAGCAGGCCAGGATAGTTAAACTAAAAAATGTATAAGCAGCTTATCATCAATGTCGCGGAACATGAAACCCGGGTCGCATTGCTGGAAGACGGCAACATCGCCGAGCTTTTAGTCGACCGCGGTGACGATTCCAACATTGCCGGTAACATTTATAAAGGTAAGGTGCTGCGGGTTTTGCCCGGCATGCAGGCGGCGTTTGTCAACATCGGTCTGAACCAGGCGGCCTTCATTTATGTTGATGATGTGTTTTATGATGATTTTAAAGAATATGAACGATTATTCAATGTGGAATTCGAATCCGAGGATGAGGACCTGGAAATTGAAAGCAAGCCGTCATTTCCGAAGAAGCGCGAATTTAACATAGAAGGGCTGCTGTCTGAAGGCCAGGAAATTTTGGTTCAGGCGGCCAAATCCCCCATGGGAACCAAGGGTGCCCGGATCTCGTCTTACATATCTCTGCCCGGTCGCTTCCTGGTTTTAATGCCGAATTCAGATCATATCGGCGTTTCTCGACGTATTGAAGATGATGTTGAGCGTGAACGTCTGAAGGCTATGGTGCAAAAGTTAAGAACCGAGGACTTCGGTTACATTGTGAGAACTGCCGCAGAAGGCGAGCAGGAAGAAAAGCTGGCCTATGAAATGGGGTTTTTGAATAATCTGTGGAAAAACATTCAGAAAAAATTTGAAACTGCTCCGGCGCCGTCGCTTATGCACCAGGAACTTTCCATCAGTTTGAGGGCCGTCCGTGATCTTTTGATTCAGGAAGTTGAAAAAGTGGTCGTTGACTATAAATCTACCTATCATGCGATTTTATCCTTTCTGGACAATTATATGCCCAGCCTCAAAGGTCATGTCGTGTTGTATGACGGCTCCGAGCCGGTGTTCGATGCCTATAATCTGGAAGGCGATATTTCCCGTGCACTTAAAAGAAAAGTGTGGCTGAAATCCGGCGGCTATATTTTAATCGAGCACACCGAAGCGCTGGTTGCCATAGACGTAAACACCGGGCGTTATGTCGGAAAGCACAATCTTGAAGAAACCATTCTTAAAACCAACCTCGAAGCGGTTAAGGAAATTGCCTATCAAATCAGACTCAGGGATTTAGGTGGTATTATCATCATTGACTTTATCGATATGGAGAAGAAAACCAATCAGGAAAAGATCTTCAGTTCGCTCAAAGAAGCGCTTAAAAAGGACAAAAGCAAAACCCATGTCCTGCCGATGTCTGAGATGGGTTTGATCCAGATGACACGCAAGCGAACCCGGGAACCGTTGACCCGGATTCTCTGTGAGCCTTGCTTTTATTGTGAGGGCGAGGGTTATCTTATCTCCCGGCAATCCGTCTGTTACAGTATCTACCGCGAAATTCTACGGGACGTGCACGATATGGATGGCACCCAGCTGACCCTCAGAGTGAATCCGCAAATAGCAGAACTTTTACTGGGTCAGGAAGATATTTTAATCGCCAGCCTCGAACGCTGCATCGGCAAACAGATTGTTATTTATCCCAATCCAGAGTTTCACATGGAACAATTTGACATCTTCGAAGATCAGAGCCAGTAATCCCCGGGCCACAATTCATTTTTCATTCATTCCGGATATTTGATCTTGACAGTCAACCGGTCTTATGTTTTATATGTTGGGTTTACGGTGCTAATATGGCAATCGCTGGTGCTTGCTATGGATAGAATCGAATCAGGCCATCAGCGAAAATATTTTAAATATATTCAAATAATTAAACACGGATAAGGAATTCTTATTATGAAACGAACATTTCAGCCCAGCAGAATTAAGCGGGCCAGAAATCATGGTTTTTTGAAACGAATGTCCACCAAACAGGGTAGAAGAATTATCAATCGACGAAGAGCCAAGGGCAGGGCGCGACTGGCTGGCTAGTATTTTACCATCAGGCGTGTGATTTATCCGGAACTCGGGGGGCGCATTTTTCGTGATTTGCGGAGGGTATGATTTTGAAACGGCCTCTAATTATAATTTTTCGATAACTAAGCGGGAAGCTTGTTCGTTGCGTTTTTCCCTCACGAAGGCAGACAGGATTTTAAAGCGGCGCGATTTTATCGCTCTGTCCCAAACCGGCCGGAGGATACAAAACGAACACTTCATCGCCCTTTTTTTTCCCAATTCATGCGGCCGGTCACGGATTGGTATAACCGTCACGAAGAAAGTCGGATCTGCAGTCAAAAGAAACAGAATCAAACGTTTGGTGCGCGAATATTTCAGATTAAATCGGCATGATTTATCAGGGAATTGGGACATCAATCTTATTGCTAAAAGGCAGATTGCCGATTTTTCGTCTGAGAGGGTTCACCGATCATTAAAGAACCTGTTTGAGCACATATCGAGCTATGATGATCATAAATAAATGTTTTCAGACCGTTTTTATCGGCCTGATAAAGGCATACCAATATACATTATCACCCCTACTGGGACCGGCATGCCGTTTTTATCCCAGCTGTTCAGAGTATGCCTATCAGGCGATCGTGCGACATGGCCCGGTCAAAGGCCTGCTTTTAGCAGTTAAAAGAATTTTACGGTGCCACCCGTTTCATCCGGGAGGTGTGGATCCGGTTCCCTGAAGAAAACGGTGAACCAATCAACTGGCCGACCAGGCTTTGAGCGTTCGGTGAAATGCATTATGACGACATATTGCTGACAAGGAATTGATCTCTTAAACTGTGCCCTATAACCAACGGTTCTATTAGCCCCCCTTTAGGTCAGTCCACAGAGAACATGCCCCGGTGAATCGAGTCAATTTGAAATCGGTAACCAACAAAAAAATAATTAAATTAATAGGTTAGTAACTTTTAGGAGAAGACAATGGAACAGGCGCGTTTGGTAATTGCTATTGTCCTGTCTGTACTGGTTTTTTTAGCGTGGCAATTCTTTTTTGTCGATAAGCAAACCGTTCAAAAACCTGCCCAGACGGTCCAGCAGCCGCCGGTAAAAGAAAAACAGGTCAAGGAAACGCAACCCGAAACAGAAGAGATCCGGGTCGTCGAACCAGAAAAAACAGATGTGGCCGAGACCCAGGTCGCAGTGCCGGCCAGTGTTGCGCAAACCATTACCGTGAATACGCCGTTGTACCGGGTTAAATTGTCTGAGAAGGGCGCTGGGTTCACCAGTTTTACGCTAAAAAAATACAGAGAAACCGTTCAGAAAGATTCGCCGCTAAAGGAGTTACTGCCCCAGGAAAATTCATTTGAGACTGTTTTGATCGGGTTTGACGGAAAGAGCCTTCCCGGTCTTGACAATGCTGTTTTTTCATCAAACTTAAATGTAGAAACCGTTGATATAAAGGACGCCGCCCGGGAGATCACTTTTTCCTGGAAATCCACAAAAGAGGTCGTGGTTGAAAAGACCTATAAATTCTCACCGGACTCCTATCTGATCGGACTTGATGTTGCGATTAAAAATAGTTCTGCCCAAAGCATTCAGGACAAATTCTTTGTCCTTTTAAACAGCGCCCTGCCGAATGACAAACAGACATACGGGTTTGAAGGACCGAGCGCTTTGATCGGAAAAAGCCTGGAAGAGGTCAAGATCAAAGATATTGCCGATCAGAATACGTATTCGGGCAGTATTAATTGGGTGGCTTTGCAGGATCGGTATTTTATGATGAGTGTCATTCCCGAGCCGGTCAGCGAAGCGAGCATGCGACTTTACTTAAGGGAAAAGGATTTGTTAGAGGCGCAATATGTATTGCCGGACGTTGCCATCGGCCCCGGCACCCAGCATACCTATCAATTCGCGCTGTTTTTCGGGCCCAAGAGCATGAAAATCCTGGGCGAATCCGGTCACAGCTTAAGCAAAGCTTTAAATTTCGGAATGTTTGACATCCTCGCCAAACCCTGTGTCTGGCTGATGAACAAGCTTTACAGTGTGATTCCCAACTACGGCATCGCCATTATTATTCTGACCATTTTAATCAAGCTTATTTTGTGGCCTCTGGGATCGAAAAGCTATAAATCAATGAGCGAAATGAAAAAGATCCAGCCACTGATGAAAGAGATCCGGGAAAAGTACAAAAACGATAAGAAAAAAATGAACGAAGAGGTCATGGGTCTTTACCGGACCTATAAGATCAACCCCCTGGGGGGCTGCCTGCCCATGGTGGTCCAACTTCCGGTGTTTTTTGCCTTGTACCGGATGCTGTATCAGGCCATCGAATTGCGGCATGCGCCCTTCTTCCTATGGATCGATGACCTGTCGGCCCCGGATCGGTTGTTTCGATTTAATATTAGCCACATACCGTTTATGGAACCCCCTTACGGCATCCCGGTCCTGACGATCATTATGGGGGCCACAATGTTGTTACAGCAAAAAATGTCTCCTCCCATGGGAGATCCGACCCAGGCCAAAATGATGATGTTTATGCCGCTAATTTTCACCGTGATTTTCATCAATTTTTCGGCCGGGCTGGTGCTTTACTGGTTGGTGAACAACATCCTCTCGATTTCACAGCAATATTATATTCAGAAAAAATATGCCTGACAACGGAGGTTGTAGCCTATGTCTTCGTTTGAATATGAAGGGAAAAATGTAGCTAAAGCCGTCAAGCTAGCCTGTGTGAAACTCAATCTGACTCAGGATGAAATTAATTATCAAGTTCTTTCATATGGATCCCGCGGGATATTCGGATTGGCGGGAGCCAAAAAAGCCAGGATCTTAGTCGATTTGCCTGAAAAAGCCGAGGAGACGGAAAATGAATCTCAAGTTTCCGGGGTAGCCGGCCAGACAGTTGAATATTCCGATGACGCTAAAGTTATGGAAGATCAAGGGGCAGCGGACAACGGTCCTGGTGATCAGCCGATTTCTGAATTTCCGGAAAACCCATTAGAGCTCGGGCGCACGGTCCTGCAGCGCATCGTCGGCGCCATCACCGCCGATGCTGAAATATCGGCTGAAGCGTCGTCGGAACGGATATTTTTGAATGTGAGCGGCGGCAATGCCGGCAAACTGATCGGGAAAAAAGGCCAAACCCTCGAAGCCATACAGTCTGTGGTAGAAAAAATTGTCAACAGGCACAATAACCACAACAACAGCGACAAGATTCGGGTTCAAGTGGATGTCGGGGGATATCTTGAAACCAGAAAAGACAACCTGGAAAAGCTTGCCATGCGTCTGGCAGACAAATCCAAACGGATTAGTAAACCGATTTCCCTGGGTCAGATGAGCGCTTACGATCGCCGGATTGTGCATCTGGCCTTAAAAGATGATCCCGGAGTCCGCACCCAGAGCAGGGGCGAGGGGTATATGCGCAAACTGGTGATCTTCCCTAACAAAAATAATCCGCGTTCCAGGGCGGATTAATTAAGAAAATGGAAAATCCCACTATTGCGGCCATTGCTACGCCCGGCGGCCGGGGTGGAATCGGAATCATTAAAATATCCGGCTCCAATGCCCTTTCGATTGCTTCGGCAATATTTTCTCCCCCAAAATCTCCATCTTCGACCGACTTGCGACGGCCCGGGTCTGCCAATACGCTGGATTTCAAATCCCATCAGCTGTACTATGGCCATATCATTGATCCCGGGAGCCAACAGGTGCTGGATGAAGTTTTGCTTTCCGTGATGAAAGCACCGCGATCCTACACCCGGGAAGATATCGTCGAGGTCAATACTCACGGCGGCCAGATAGCTGTCAACGCCATCCTTGAACTGGTCTTGCGGCAGGGCGCCCGGCTTGCCGAACCCGGTGAGTTCACCAAAAGGGCTTTTCTTAACGGCCGGATTGATCTAACCCAGGCCGAAGCGGTTATAGATGTCATCAACGCCCGGACGGACAAGTCATTGCAAGCGGCGGCGGCCCAGGTCAAAGGCACATTGAGCAGACCCGTCGTGCAAATTCGGGAACGTCTAATAGCGCTGTTGACCCTTACGGAAGCCGGCATCGATTTTCCCGACGATGTGGCAGAAATCGTTGAGCCTGAGGCCGTCAGCGCCGAAATTGCAGTCGATGTTATCAAACCCCTGCAGCGCTTAATTCAACAGCACGTGGACGGGAATGCCCTGCGCGACGGCCTGAAGGTCGCAATAGTCGGTCGCCCCAATGTGGGTAAATCGAGTCTATTGAATCGCCTGGTTCAAAAAGAGCGGGCTATCGTTACGGCCGTGCCCGGAACCACCCGGGATTTGATTGAAGAAACCATCAACATCAACGGCTTACCGATTGTTTTGGCCGACACTGCCGGGCTTCACGAAACCGGAGATTCTATCGAAACCATTGGTATTAAAAAAACGATCGATGGTGCCGCTGCCGCTGATCTGATACTTTTTATGGTTGAAGCCAACCGGGCTTTGACGGCCGAGGACCATAAAATATTCGAACAATTTCGATCCAAGCCGCTGATCATCGTGATCAATAAGATCGATCTGAAGCACAGCGGAAACGCTGTTGAAATTGCCGTAAATTGGACTTCAAATAAATGCCTGGAGATCTCGGCATTGTATGACCTCGGGATTGAAGCCCTCAAGCAGCAGATTGTCACTACGGCTTTCGGCGAAAACCCGATCGACATTGAAACCGGAATCATCCCCAATCTGCGGCAAAAACTGCTTCTAGAAGACGGCCTTAAAGCAGCCCAGGCCATCAGGCACGAGCTCCAAAACGGCACCCCCATGGAACTGGTTGCCATTCAATTGCAGGATGCAATAGACGCGCTGGGGCAAATCATCGGAACCACCGTCAAGGTGGATGTGCTGGATCAAATTTTCAGCCGATTTTGCATTGGAAAGTAGAATGTTTCACGTGAAACATTAAGAAATTATAGGGGTTCCAAGGTTCAGCGCAATAGGGCAAAATAACCCAGGACTTTGAACCTCTGAACCCGAAATGAAAAGGAGCTTTACCTCAATCATGGAACTAGACCTTAGCCCTTATTTTAAAAAATACGAAGTATTAGTGGCAACTGCCGATGCCGTGTTTGATCGTGTCAAAAAGGCCCATACCGATTGTGTAAAATGCGGCGAACAGTGTGCGGATTGCTGTTTTGCCTTGTTTGACCTGACACTGATCGAAGCGCTGTATATTCATCACAAATTTAGCGAAAAATTCGAAGGTTCAGCAAAGGTGGAGCTGATTGAAAAAGCCACCCGCGTGGACCGACGAATTTACAAAATCAAGCGCAAGGCTTACAAGGAATTCCGGTCCGGCAAAAATGAGGGCGAAATTCTGGCCGAAATGGCTTTTGAACGGGTTCGATGTCCGCTGCTAAATGAAAAAGACCTCTGCGATCTTTATGAAAACCGGCCCCTCACCTGCCGATTTTACGGCATTCCAACCGCTATCGGCGGCGCGGGACACACTTGCGGCAAATCGGAGTTCAAGCAGGGCGAGCAGTATCCGACGGTCAATCTGGACACCATCTACAATCAGTTACAGCAGATATCTGCGGAACTGTTGCGTGACATCAAATCAAAAAATATTAAATTGGCAGATATGCTGGTTCCGTTGTCATCGGCCATGGTCATAGATTTTGATGAGGTATTTCTCGGGATCGCTGATGAGCCGGAAGAAAAAGCATCGCCCAAGCGCCATTCAAGGAAAAAACCATGAGTGAATTTTCTTCCCGGGAAATTGAAGATCGGAAAAGGGCGGTTTTTGACGCTATGTCACCGCGACGGCAGAAACATATCCTTAAAAAAGGCTATGAGAAATGGGATCCGTTTGAGGAGCCCAAAGACCCCATCGATATCCGAAAAGATAAAACCAAACGCACGACCCAGATGCTGGTGCGCGAGTTTCTGCAATCCCGTGATTCAGAAGGCTACAGCAATTCCTACGGCCGAGGAGTGCTTGAGATGGCGCTGGGCATCGTTAATGAAGATGATCGCTTCATCGGCATGTACGAGTTTGTTCGCTGGCACCAGGAGCTTTTAAAAAAAGAAGGCCACGAGTGATAGCGGATTAATTAATCCTCGATAAAGCCACCCAAAACAAATTCCTGATATTCAGTCGAACCTTCCTGGTATGTTGCCAGCATTTGTTCCAGGGTATTGCGGGTATCGTTTGACTTCCAGTTGTGCCAGCTCTCCATATTCTGCCAGGTTCCAATCACCATCAAAATTTGGGGTTGATCAGCTGAGGACAGGGTTTCGCCGGATATATATCCGGGTTGCTGTAGCGCCCGGGATCGTAACTCCTTAAGCAACGCGATAATTTCAGCCTTTTTGCCTTTGATGAATTTTCGTTTAATCAAGATTTTGGCTTGCATGATGACCTCCTATGATTGGATATAATAGTTTCAAGTGGCGGTCAAAATTCTGCGGCTTGGATCCGGGTCGGAAAGATAAATATGATCGGGATATAATGGAGTAGCGACAGCGTGAACTCCGTGAATCCCGGGTTAAAGGACCCTGGCTCGCCAACGGAAAAGGAGGCTTGCAGCCGCAGTTTGCTCAAATTCCCCAGACGCAACCAAACGGCCTTTTCTCGAACACATCTGAGGTTATCTAATCATCTCTGTGGAATAAAGTAAATTACTTTTTTAATTAATGTGCCCTGAAAAAAGCACCTGCAAAAGACAACGCTTATTCTTGAACCATTGTCTGAATCGTGAAGTGATCCAGTAAATCGATTTGGAGTTGATCTCCAGGGTGTAATGGCCCGACACCGGCGGGGGTTCCGGTTAAAACCACGTCTCCCGGCACCAAAGTGAACCAATGACTCATAAATTCAAGCAGCGACAAAATATCGGTTAACATTTGTCGACTGGACCCTTTTTGCCGGACATCGCCGTTAATGGATAATTGAAGATCGATATTGTCGAGCGCATCGAACGATTCAACTGGCTCAAAAGGCGACAACGGGCAGCTGCCGTCAAAGGATTTCGCTTTTTCCCAGGGAAGTCCTTTTTGCTTGAGTTGATTTTGAAGCTCTCTTAAGGTCAGATCAAGAGCAACACCCACTCCGATAATAGCTGAAGCGGCCTGGCGTTTCATACAACGGGTTAACGTTGCACCGATTAAGAGAGATATCTCCAGCTCATGATGAACGCCACCTTTCGCCGGATCAATAAAAATGGGTTTTGCGATATCCACCATCGATGTGGCAGGTTTCATAAAGAGCATCGGCTCGGCCAGGATCGGATTGTTCAATTCCCTGGCGTGTTCAGCATAATTTCTGCCAACACAAACAACTTTGCCCGGTGCTAAAGAAATCACTTCACCATTGGTCCATCTATGCTGATAGTTCATCATACGCGCCAGTCCAGAATTTAAAGGGTTATCTTTTTGAATATTAAAAAGAAACAAAATATCACGAAAACACGAAAGATTGAAAGCACGAAAAGGAAAGACAAACTTAAATTGAAGTTAGCCGTTTTGGCAAAGTGCCGCAGGCCGGTGCTGGTTCTACAACTAGGTTTCCGACCCGCGGTAGAGTATAATGCCTACAAAATAAATCCTAAAAAATACGCGAAGCGTAAATTAATTTATCCGCCGGACTTTCGATCGCGTACCGTATTTCTATTTTCAAAGAAAAATTTACTAATTCAACTGGTCTAATTTTGGGGCGAAAAAATTAGATGAAAAAACTCCACAAAATACCGGCGCAAATGGCGGAGCCGATAACACCCGAAGAATTGCACGCCATGCCATGCATCAACAGAAAATTATGAGGATCCGCTTTCAGGCCCATCAAGTGAACTTCACGGGCGGACCCGGGAACAGCTGAAACGCCGGCCGCACCGAGCAGCGGGTTTATCTTGTGTTTAAGAAACAGGTTCATGATTTTGGCAAAGATCACCCCGGATGCCGTGGCAATAGAAAAGGCAACCGATCCCAGAAAAAATATTCCCAGCGACTTGGGGGTTAAAAACACATCGGCCTGGGTACTGCCGCCGACGGTAAATCCCAAAAATATGGTGGCGGTATCAATGATGGCGTTTTGGGCGGTATTGGCCAGGCGATTGACGACACCGCATTCTTTTAAAAAGTTGCCCAAAAACAGCATGCCCAGCAGCGGCAACGCGGTTGGTGCCAGATAGCAGCAGAGCAGAACACCGGCGATGGGAAATATTATTTTTTCCTTTTTAGAAACATCTCTGGGTTCCGGCATTCTGATGCGCCGTTCGGCCTCGGATGTCAACAGCTTCATGATCGGCGGTTGGATGACGGGAATCAATGCCATGTAAGAGTAGGCGGCGATGGCAATGGGCCCGATGAGGTGGGGCGCCAGTTTGGCGGTGAGAAAAATTGACGTTGGGCCATCAGCGCCGCCAATAATTGCAATGGATGCAGCTTCTTTGGGCAGAAATCCCATAAACAGGGCCCCGAGCAGCGTAAAATAAATCCCCATCTGGGCGGCAGCACCCAAAAGCATTAATTTCGGCTGAGCCAGCAAAGAGGAGAAATCGGTCATAGCTCCCAGTCCCAGAAAGACAATGGAGGGATAGACACCGGTGGTAACGCCGAAATAAAGATAGTGCAGGACGCTGTTGGCTTCATAGATGCCGATTCCGAAGCCTTTGAAAAAAGGAATGTTGCCGACTAAAATGCCGAAGCCGATGGGCACCAGCAGAAGCGGTTCATACTTTTTAGCGGTTCCCAGATATAAAAATGTACAGCCCACAATTAGCATAATAACGTGGCGATAGTCGGCTAAAAAATATCCGGTATTTGTCAGAAACTGATATAGAAGAGTAGACATTGGTATTACCTTTTTAATTGCCTTTTTGTTTATTCCAGGTGAAACTGCCGTCTCCCTGGGCGATCAATACGTCGGCTTCCCATAATTTTTTTATCGATAGATGCGGATGCGCTAAATTCATTTTATTTGATATTTCAAATAGTTGAGAAAGTTCAAAGGGTTCTTTGAGCTGCCCGGCCAGAGGCCGGTAAATACTGACAAGATCGTTTACGGTCGGAAGATGGTGGGTTTTATAAACCGGGCCCTGAATCCTTTGTGCCTGCTCCGCGGCAGAGGCTTCTTTTTGCCGCTCCTTGCGGGCACCTCTGTTTTCCCATAGTTCTAAAATCTTGTGAATTTGTGAAATTGCAAATGACAATGCCACCAGACCTAAAAACACGATCGTCGCGCCGACGACAGCCATTGCCCAGCCGTTGTTAGCTGTTATATTTTCAAAGCCGTACACTGCATGCCTCCTTATTACAGGTTTGTGCACCAAAAAAATAAAAGAGTCTTATCATCATACTTGTCTATAAAAGTCAATAATTTCTTATGTATCGCACACCTTAAAATGAGAAAGACGGTAACCGTCTGTTTATCGTTCCCCTCGTCGGTACGGTTCAGCGAGCATCGCCGGTGGGTTCAGTTTACGGCTGTACCGCAGCGCACCGATAAAAAGAACAAGCAGGGTAGAAAGATAGGGCAGCATGGCCAGTAAATTGGGTGAAATGCCCAACGGCTGAAGCAGATACTGCATGACGAATATGCCGCCGAATAAAAAGGCACCGATAATTGCCCGCATGGGGTTCCAGAGTGCAAAAATTGTTAAGGCAATAACGATCCAACCCCGGCCGGCCGTCATCCCCTCGATCCACGATTTACTGTAAGCAGTGGACAGATGCGCACCGGCCATGCCTGAAAGTGCTCCCCCAATGATGACACACCAGTAGCGGATCTTATAGACGCTTAGGCCCTGGGTTTCAGTAGCCTGCGGATTTTCGCCGGCCGAGCGAATGATTATCCCCAGCCGGGTATAGCGGAGAACAAACCAGGCGATCAGGGCCAGAATGATGGCCAGGTAGAAAAAAGGACTGTGATCAAAAACGATCACCCCCACAACCGGAATGTCCGATAAAACCGGGATCGGCCAGGTGGCCATTTTTTCAGCCAGCGGTTTGCCGATATAGGGCTTGCCGACCAGTCCGGAAATTCCCAGGCCCAGCATGGTCAGGGCCAGCCCGGACACCACCTGGCTGGACTGCAAGGTAATGGAGACAAAGGCGTGAATCGTAGATATTAGAGCCGAGGCTAAAATGGCTGCCAACAGCCCAAGCCATGGATTGCCGGTTGTGTAGGTGACAATAAAGGCGCTAACAGCCCCAATGGCCATAACCCCCTCAACACCCAGATTTAATATTCCGGATCGTTCACAAATGACCTCCCCGATGGTTGCCAAAAGCAACGGGGTCCCGGCAATAAGCGTTCGCTGTAAAACGGATATAATGATATCTTCCATTGTATATTCCAGTAAAGAAAATTTGCTCTTTCGGCTAAATTTCTGAGCACCCTCGGAGCAATTAAAATTTAGGCTCTCGTGATCCGGATGACTAATTCGTCTTGCTACGCCACTGGAGAGTTACCCGGTTTTTCAGGAAAAAATCTCCCATAATCAGAAAGACAAGCAGCGTCCCGTTAAATATTTGAACCGTCGCCGCCGGCAGTCCCAGTGAGATCTGGATGGCATCGCCGCCGACGAGAATACCGGCAAAGAAAAGTGCCGACAGGATCACATTGACCGGGTTGAGCTTGGCCAGCCAGGCAACAATAATTGCCGTGAAGCCGTAGCCGGATGAAATGGATTCAGGATAACTCAGGTAATGATGAATGCCGGCAGCCTCTCCAACGCCCGCCAGTCCCGCCACACCGCCGCTGATGATCATAATGATCAGGGTGGTACGGTAAAAATCAATGCCGGAATATTTGGCGGCATCGGGATTTTCTCCGATCACGCGCACCTCATACCCGAACCGCGTGCGATAAACCGCAATTCCCAGGATAATCACAACGGCCACCGCTATCAGTAAGGTGGCGTAGTGAATTCGAGTGCCGGGAATTACGGACAGCGTGGCGGACAGGGGCAAATCATCGGTGTAGGGAAATCCGTGTTTGGTTTTGCCGCGCCAGGGGCCGACAATCAGAAATTTCATGAATTCATTGCAGATGTAGTTCATCATAAGGGTGGTTATGACCTCGTTGATTGAGAATTTGACCTTGAGGATGGCCGGGATCAGTCCCCAGAGAGCGCCGCCCACAAACCCGGCCATAAACATCAGGGGAACAATGACCGGAGCGGGCAGGTGGGGGCCCCAGTTCAACCCGACCCAGGTACCGAAAATAGCCCCCATCAGCAGCTGGCTTTCGGCCCCGATGTTCCAGAATTTGGCCCTGAAGGCCAGGGTTAAGCCGCTGCCGATTAAAATAAGCGGGATGGCCTTGGTGATGGTTTCCTGGATACCGTAAAGGCTTCCGAAGGATCCGCTGAAAATTTTGGCGATGGCATAAAGCGGGTTTACCCCGAAGATAATAAAAATCGAACTGATCGCCAGAAGTCCCGCCGCCACTGAAAACCCGAGCGAAAGCACGGAATGCCTTGGCAGAATATCAATCCTGTCTGTCACCTTTATATTCATAATGGTTCCAATAAATGAACATTAAACATCGAATTCACCGGTGGATCCAACATCAAATAGTGTATTCTGTCTATTATAAACAGTACTGAGCTACAAGCTTCCGAGTGACTTCGCTGATTACAGTCGCAATGATCCGGCCATCATCAGGCCGATATCTTTCAGTCGCGGATCGTCAGCATCCAGCACTCCCATAAACTCGCCCCGGAACATGACCGCAATGCGATCGCAAAGTCCGAAAATTTCGTCCAGATCTTCGGAGACCAGCAGGACGGCACCGCCTTCCCGGCGGCGTTTTAACAGCTGATTGCGAAGATATTCCGTTGCACCCACATCAAGACCGTAAGTCGGATGGGATGCCACCAGCAAAGAAGGGTTTTCACTGATTTCCCGGCCCAGAATCAATTTCTGGATGTTGCCGCCGGACAGATTTTTCGTTTGAATATTGATCGAGGGGGCCAGCACCTTGAAGTCGATCAGAAGCTGCTGGGTGTGCGCTTTGATTTTGTTGTAGGCCAGAAAAAACCTGTTGGAATATTTGCGTTTGTGGTGCTGTTTTAATATGGCATTGTCGTAGAGGAATAAGCCTGCAGCAATTCCAAATTTAATGCGCTCTTCCGGAACGTGGGCGATGCCACGGTTATAAATGTGTCGGGCTGTCTCGTTGGTAATCTCCTTGCCGTCCATGATGATATTGCCGGATTCAACGCGCCGCAGGCCGGTGATGGCCTCGACCAATTCCCGTTGGCCGTTGCCGGAAACACCGGCAATTCCGAAAATCTCATTGCGAAAGATTTCAAACGTAAGGCCTTTGACGGCATCCAGACCCTTGTCGTTTTTAACAATGATGTTTTCGACCGTAATGACTTTCTCGCTTCGCTCCAGGGGCTCTTTTTCGATCTGAAAAATGATATCTCTTCCGATCATCATCCGGGCCAGACTTTTTTTATCCACCGCTTTAGTGTCCGCCCCACCGACAATACGCCCTTTCTGCAGCACCGTCACCCGATCGCAAAGCTCAAGTATTTCGTCCAGCTTGTGGCTGATCAGAATGATCATGTGGCCCTGGTTTCGCATTTCTCTAAAATTTTGAAAAAGATCCCGGGACTCCTGGGAGGTCAATACGGATGTCGGTTCGTCCAGGATCAATAGGTCGGCCCCGTTCATCAGGGCCTTGAGAATTTCAACCCGTTGCTGCTCGCCGGCCGACAGCTGCCAGACCATTTTGGATGGTTCGATACCAAAATTGAATTTTCGGGCAAAGGACTGGATTTTTTCATTTAGTTTGTGCTGGGGAAAGAACTGCGGGGCTGCCTCATAGCCGAGGGCAATATTTTCAGATACCGTGTGATTCTGGACGAGCATAAAATGCTGGTGCACCATGCCAATGCCGTGATGCCGGCTATCAACCGGAGATTCAATGGTGATGTTTTTCCCGTTAATCCGAATGCTGCCAGAATCCGGCTGGTAAAGACCGTATAATATATTCATCAGAGTGGTTTTGCCGGCGCCGTTTTCACCCAGCAACCCCAGAATTTCTCCCTCTCTGACCGCTATATTAACATCGGAGTTTGCTTTAACCCCTCGAAATGATTTAGAAATATCTATCATTTCAAGGGTTTTGATTCTTTCCATACCGGGTATCAAACTTTCTTGACCGGTTGTGAACCGGCATTAGTGATTGCAACAAGGTAACCGTTTACCGCAGCGTTCCCAGAGAACGCTGCGGTAAAATCAAACAAAGAGCGGCGACTATGGAAATATATTCCGTTTTTAAAAATCTCCGCGCGCTCTGTGCGGTTGAAATCAGATTGGCGCTGAAATAAAACGGGGAACTGCAGAAATGCGAGCTCCCCGTTGGCCCATAACTACTGATTGATCAATTATTTCGGGATGCTGCCGGCGACATTATCAACGTAATACATAATGCTCAGCAGGTCGCCTTTGGATGCCCTCTGACCTTCTTTGATCTTGAGCTTTCCGGTATTGTCTTTAATCGGGCCGGAAAACGGATCAAATTCATCCGTACCTTTCTTCATCTGCTCATAGCGTTTGACTACCAGGTCGTAGGCGGAGATTTTCCCGAAATCGGGGGTATCCACCATTTTCATTTTTAATTCACCCACAAATTTGGGGTTGATGATGTCTTTAAAAGAGCCGCCGAGAATGGCTGCTTTTTCGGCAACCAGCCACCATTCGTCATTATTTTTCCAGGTGCCGTTATAAATATCCTGCAGAATTTTGACATACATCACGCCCCAATCCACCAGCTGTCCAGAAACAACGGAGTCCTTGCCGTATGGCTGCATCGGGCTATAGTGGCTGAAAGTGTAAATTTGCCGGCCTTTTTCGGTATGCTCCTGGCCGACTTCAACGACGGCCGGTGTGTCTTCGGTAAATGCCAGGGTATCACAACCTTCGGCGATAAGGGCTTCGGAGGCTTCCCGGGCCTTGTCCGGTCCGTACCAGGCATAAATCCATTTGACATGAACTTCCGCTTTGGGATTGGTGGCTTTGATCCCCAGCGCGTAGGCATCGATATGACGAATCAGCTCCGGAATCGGAAAGGCAGCGACATAGCCGATTTTATTGGTTTTCGTCAGAGCGCCGGCCATTAAGCCATTGAGATAGTAGGTCTGATACAGATCGGCGAAGTAGGTGCCGACATTGGGCAGTTGCTTGAACCCCGAGCAGTGCATAAATTTTTTGTCCGGATATTTTTGTCCGGCTTTGAGGGTGTCTTCCATATAGCCGAAGCTGGTGGTAAAAACGACATCGACTTTTTCACCCTGCACCAAGCGATCGATAATTCGGGACGCATCCGCTTCAGCCACCGATTCGATATAGACGGTTTCCAGCCACGGCAATTGCTGTTCGGCAAATTTTCGGCCCACATCATGGGCATGTGACCAACCGTAGTCACCCACCGGTCCCACGTAAATAAATCCGGCTTTCAGCTTCTTATCCCCGGCAAATGCCATACCGCCGGCCAGAATTAAACTCAGACCAATGATAATTAATCCTTTAGCAATTCGCATTTTCCTCTCCTTTCGCGTTAGGGTATCACCTTATAAGCTTTTATAGGAAAGCAAGGATATCAATATTAATAAAGATTGAAATCCTTAATTTTTCATTCTGCAATCTTCAATATTCATTTGAACTGGATATCGCAATATAAAGATTAAGAGGTATGGGGTCAAGATAAATATAGGACTCAAAGGCAGCTTGATTCTGTAGATTAGAAAGAAAAAGATAAGAAGTTTTTCTAAGCGTGCGGAATTTATGGGACGTACCCCAGGCTCAGCTTAGCCCCGCTGCGGCTGCCGCGCACGGGCTTGCATCAGGGGTAAATTTCCCTTTCCATCAGATAGCCTGTCGAGATCCTCAAGGTCGAATGATCCGCATCGATCAGGAGTCCCGTCGTGTCGAAGCAACAGTAGGGAAGTCGGATCATCCGCGCCGGGCAATGAGGACTCATCATTGATCATCGTGATCCACTAAATCTGGATACAGCTTTTTTGCACATTCAGGACAAATACCGTGACTGAATTCAGCGTCAGAATGCTTGTGGATATATGCTTCAATTTGGTTCCAATAGCCTTTGTCATCGCGAATCTTTTTACAGGAAGCACAAATGGGAAGCATACCGCTCAAAGTTTTGACCTTGGCAAGGGCTTCTTGAAGATCTGAAATTAA
>Ga0210122_1000222_pt1 | contig 18660 bp, 14 predicted proteins | sample Muzzi_CordB_D2_FD_185530 | JGI IMG/M metagenome (GOLD analysis project Ga0210122, IMG submission 185530) | Wetland microbial communities from San Francisco Bay, California, USA, that impact long-term carbon sequestration - Muzzi_CordB_D2 (SPAdes) | ecosystem: Environmental > Aquatic > Marine >... | reverse complement strand
AGCAAGGCTCGGTCCACAATCGGTCCGGGAGAACCCGTAACCATATCCGCGATGCTTTCATCCAGCAGGATCTTGGCCTGGTGGCATTTCAGAAAATCGATCAGAACCCGCAGGGTTGTCGCGACATTCCTGTCGTTCGCCTTGCCGATGAGGCCTACACGCGTGAAGAAAGGTTTCATAAATACCTGCTTACTGGCAATGCCTGAAAACTAGCACGACTCCACAGGTACGCCAACACCCCGTGGCGCCATGAATTGCAGGAATCTTCCACGTCGCGCGGCAGGTTATAAACGGGGCAGGCTGGTTGCACGCAGTCAGCTGGCACTCTATAGTTGAGAGTGCCAATCAGGGAGGATAGCACCCGGTGAATTACTTCACGCAGTCTCGACAGTAATGGCGATGCCCAGACCCGATATACCAGAACGTACCCGTTATATGCTGAAGGTGCTGATCGATCGCTACATATGTGATGGTCAGCCGGTGGGTTCGCGCACCCTGGCGCGGGAGGCCAACCTCGATCTCAGTCCGGCGACCATTCGCAATGTCATGTCGGATCTGGAAGAGCTCGGTTTTGTCCGCTCCCCACACACTTCTGCCGGCCGCATACCTACAGTGCAAGGCTACCGTTTTTTCGTAGACACCCTGCTTGAGGTCAAGCCACTGGATACCGTCTCTATCGATCAGATGCGCACCGTGTTTCAGGTGGAGCTGGAACCGGCTGACCTGATTGAATCCGCCTCCGGATTATTGTCCGGTGTTACCCGGCTGGCCGGGGTGGTCACGATCCCGAAGCACGATCATGCCCTGTTCAATCGGGTGGAATTTGTCCCGCTGTCGGATAACCGGGTATTGGCGATTCTGGTGACCGGGGAAGGCGAGGTCCAGAACCGGATGATCAGCCTGGAACGCCAATGCAGTGCAGCCGAGTTGCAGCAGGCTTCGAATTATCTGAACGCGTTGTTTTCCGGAAAGGACCTGAGTGCGGTGCGCAATACCCTGTTGCGGGAGATGCGTGAAACGCGTTCCACCATGAACCGCATGATGATAACGGCGATGCAGATGGCGGACCAGGTGCTGGAAAAGAACCAGAATGAAGATTACGTCATGGCCGGGCAGACCAATCTGATGGAATTCCATGAGCTTTGTGATATAGAAAGGCTGCGCAAGCTGTTCGACGCCTTCAACAAAAAACGGGAAATCCTGCACCTGCTCGACCAGTGCGTACACGGCGAAGGCATCCAGATCTTCATCGGCGAGGAATCCGGCTACCAGACGCTCGATGAATGCAGTATGGTGACCGCGCCCTATCAGGTGGATGGCGAGATTGTGGGGGTGCTGGGCGTCATCGGGCCGACGCGCATGGCCTATGAGCGGATTATCCCGATTGTCGATGTGACCGCCCGATTGCTCGGTGCGGCCTTGAATCACAGGGATTAATCCCTCATATACGCAGACAGTTGCCCGGAATCGGGCGCTTTATATGCGCATCAGAAACCAAGGTAAGTTATTAGAAATATGGAGTAACCATATGTCTGGAAAAGAAAATGATTTAACTGAAGAGATTGAGGACGCGTCTTTGTCCGATGCCGGGGGCGGTGGCGATACGAACGGGGTCGAGCCGGCGGATGAGGGGCAACTCACGAGCATGCTCGAGGATGCCCGCAGCAAGGCGGATGAGAACTGGAACCAGTGTCTGCGCCTCCAGGCGGAAATCGAGAACCTGCGCAAGCGCGCCGAGCGGGATCTGGCCAATGCCCACAAGTTTGCCCTGGAGCGCTTTGCCCTGGAGCTGCTGCCGGTGAGGGACAGTCTTGAAATGGGTCTGTCTGCGGCTTCGGGCCAGGATATTGATCCGGAAAAACTAAAGGAAGGTGTTGAACTTACCCTGCAAATGCTTACCGGTGCGCTGGACAAGTTTGCCGTCCGGGAGGTCGATCCACAGGACGAGCGTTTCAATCCTGATTTTCATCAGGCCATGTCGATACAGGAGCGCGCGGATATGGAACCCAACACGGTGGTCACGGTGGTGCAGAAGGGTTATTTGTTGCATGACCGCCTGCTGAGGCCGGCCATGGTGATCGTCTCCGGTGCGCCCCGGACGCAGGATTCCCGTCAGGCAAACGGAGAGGGTTGATTTTTCTTCCCGGCGACCCCATGTAACGGGTATTGGTAAGCTGGAATCATTATACGATTATTCATGAAGTTATCCGGAGAATAGAGAAAATGGGAAAGATTATCGGAATTGACCTGGGGACCACGAACTCCTGCGTGGCCGTGATGGAGGGAGGTAAACCCCGGGTGATAGAGAACAGCGAGGGGGACCGGACCACACCCTCGATTGTCGCCTTCACGGATGACAACGAGGTGCTGGTGGGGCAGGCGGCCAAGCGCCAGGCGGTCACCAACCCGAGCAACACCCTGTACGCCATCAAGCGCCTGATCGGACGCCGGTTCGATGAAGACGTGGTGCAGCGCGATATCGATCTGGTGCCCTACAAAATCGCCAGGGCGGACAACGGCGATGCCTGGGTAGAGGCCCAGGGCAAGCGCATGGCTCCGCCGGAAGTTTCCGCCCGCGTGCTGCAGAAGATGAAAAGCACCGCGGAGGACTACCTTGGCGAGAAAGTTACCGAGGCTGTCATCACGGTGCCGGCTTATTTCAACGACTCCCAGCGTCAGGCCACCAAGGATGCCGGGCGTATCGCCGGCCTGGATGTAAAGCGCATCATTAACGAACCGACCGCCGCGGCGCTGGCCTACGGCATGGACAAGAAGCGTGGCGATACCAAGATTGCGGTCTACGACCTCGGTGGCGGTACTTTCGATATTTCCATCATCGAAATTGCCGATGTTGATGGCGAACATCAATTCGAGGTGTTATCCACCAATGGCGATACCTTTCTCGGTGGCGAGGATTTTGACAAGCGTCTGATCGATTACCTGGCCGACCAGTTCAAGAAAGACCAGGGGATGGATCTGCGCGGCGACCCGCTGGCCATGCAGCGCCTCAAGGAAGGTGCGGAGAAGGCCAAGATCGAGTTGTCTTCCAGCCAGCAGACCGATGTGAACCTGCCGTATATCACGGCAGATGCCAGCGGCCCGAAGCATCTTAACCTGAAGCTGACCCGTGCCAAACTCGAGTCGCTGGTCGAGGATCTGGTCGATCGCACCATCGAACCCTGCAAGATCGCACTCAAGGATGCCGGTCTCTCGTCCGGTGATGTCGACGACATCATCCTGGTGGGTGGCCAGACCCGCATGCCCAAGGTGCAGGAGGTGGTCAAGAATTTCTTCGGCAAGGAACCGCGCAAGGATGTCAATCCCGACGAGGCGGTGGCCGTCGGTGCGGCCATCCAGGGCGGCGTGCTGGGCGGCGAGGTCAAGGACGTGCTGCTGCTCGATGTAACCCCGCTATCGCTCGGTATCGAGACGCTCGGCGGCGTTATGACCAAGCTGATCGAGAAGAACACCACCATCCCGACCAAGGCGAACCAGGTCTTCTCCACGGCGGACGACAGCCAGACGGCGGTGACCGTGCATGTGCTGCAGGGCGAGCGCGATGTGGCCACGGCGAACAAGTCGCTGGGGCGTTTCGATCTGAGTGATATTCCCCCGGCACCGCGTGGGGTACCACAGATCGAGGTGACTTTCGATATCGATGCGAACGGCATCCTCCATGTCTCGGCCAAGGACAAGGCAACCGGCAAGGAGCAGTCGATCCGGATCAAGGCCTCCAGCGGTCTGTCGGATGACGAGATCGACAACATGGTCAAGGACGCCGAGGCCCATGCCGAGGAGGACCGCAAGTTTCACGAACTGATCGATGCCCGCAATCAGGCCGATGGCCTGATCCATGCTACCAACAAGTCCATCAATGAGCTGGGCGACAAGGTGGATGCGGCGGAGAAGCAGGGCATCGAGGCTGCCATCGAGGCCCTGCAGGAAGCCATGAAGGGCGATGACAAGGCCGCCATCGAGGCAAAGACCCGGGAACTGGGTGAAAAATCCGGCAAGCTGGCCGAACGCGTCTACCAGGAACAGGCGGCGCAGGAGGGTGCGGCGGCCGGTGCAACGGGCAGTGAAGCGGGTACCGGTGAATCAACGGCGGATAGCGACGTGGTCGATGCGGAATTCGAGGAAGTGAAGGACACCGACAACAAGTAACGACAACTTGTCGCCCGGCGTCGGGCAATATCGGCAGTATCGGGGTCAGACCCCTTTTCCGGTGGCGGGAAGGGGGCTGGCCCCTGTTGGAGTCTGATAAAAAAGCAGCGATCATAAGCCATGTCAAAACGTGATTACTACGAAGTACTGGGTATCTCCAAAAACGCCAGTGAGGCCGATCTAAAAAAGGCCTATCGCCGTGCCGCGCAGAAACATCACCCGGACCGCAATCCGGACAGCAAGGAATCGGAAAATAAATTCAAGGAGTGCAAGGAGGCCTACGAGGTTCTCAGTGACTCCCGCAAACGTGCCGCCTATGACCAGTTCGGTCATGCCGGCGTGGATCCCTCCATGGGTGGTGGCGGATACGGGGCAGCGGGAGCCGGCGCCAGTTTCAGTGACATTTTCGGGGATGTGTTCGGGGATATCTTCGGCGGTGGCCGGGCCGGAGGCCGGGGTGGTGGCCAGCGCGTCTATCGTGGATCCGATTTGCGCTATAACCTGGATCTTTCGCTGGAGGAAGCCGTCGCCGGCACCACCGTCAAGATCCGGGTGCCGACGCAGGTCACCTGCGACGCCTGTAACGGTAGCGGGGCGAAGCCGGGCAGCAGTCCGACCACCTGCACGACCTGCGGTGGCCAGGGCCAGGTACGGATGCAACAGGGCTTCTTTTCCCTGCAGCAAACCTGTCCGCGTTGCCATGGCAATGGCAGCATTATTTCCGACCCGTGCCAGAAATGTCATGGCAAGGGGCGGATACAGGAACACAAGACCCTGTCCGTCAAGGTGCCGGCCGGTGTCGATACCGGTGACCGGATACGACTGGCCAATGAAGGCGAGGCCGGTGAAAGCGGCGGTCCTCCAGGGGATCTCTACGTCCAGATCCAGGTCCGGGAACATCCTATTTTCGTGCGTGAAGAAAACCATCTCTATTGCGAGGTCCCGATCAGTTTTGTTACGGCGGCACTGGGGGGCGAGCTGGAAGTCCCTACGCTGAACGGGCGTGGCAGCCTGAAAATCCCCGCCGAGACCCAGAGCGGCAGGATGTTCCGCATTCGCGGCAAGGGGGTAAAGCCGGTGCGCGGCGGCCCGGTTGGTGATCTGATTTGCAAGGTCAAAGTCGAGACACCGGTAAAGCTGAACCGCAAGCAGAAAGACCTGCTACGAGCGTTCGCCGACGAAGTGGAGCAGGGCGGACACCATCGTCACAGCCCGCAGGCGACGACCTGGCTGGACGGTGTGAAGAAGTTTTTCGATAGTCTGGGCGGCTGAAGTGTGTCACCCGCACAATAACAACGGATTACCATGACGCGAATTGCAATCACCGGCGCCGCCGGCCGCATGGGCCGCACCCTGGTCAGGGCCTGCCAGGAGACCCCGGGCCTGACGGTTACGGCGGCGCTGGAACATCCCGGCAGTCACCTGATCGGGAATGACGCCGGTGAACTGGCCGGTGTCGGTACCCTGGGGGTGGACATCACTACGGACCTGTCCGCGGTCACCGGTGATTTTGATGTCCTGATCGATTTCACCCGTCCCGAGGCGACCCTCGACAACCTCGAGGTGTGCCGCAAGGCGGGGCGCCGCATGGTTATCGGCACCACCGGCTTCAGCGAGGCACAGCGCACGCAGCTTGCGGCAGCGGCTACCGGTATGGCCATGGTGTTCTCCCCGAACATGAGTGTCGGTGTCAACCTGTGCCTGAAGTTGCTGGATCTGGCCGCCCGGGTACTGGGTGACGAGGTGGATGTCGAGGTGATCGAGGCACATCACCGCCACAAGGTCGATGCACCGTCCGGTACGGCGTTGCGCATGGGCGAGGTGGTTGCCGCAGCCCTGGGGCGTGATCTGAAGACCTGTGCCGTCTACGGGCGTGAAGGTCGTACCGGGGAACGGGACAGAAAGACCATCGGCTTCGAGACTATTCGCGCCGGCGATATCATCGGAGACCACACGGTGCTGTTCGCCGGTAGCGGTGAGCGGGTCGAAATCACCCACAAGGCCTCCAGCCGGATGACGTTTGCCAACGGCGCGGTACGTGCCGCTGCCTGGCTGATGGACCATGAGACTGGTCTGTTCGACATGCAGGATGTGCTCGGCCTGCGCTAACCCGCTCCTGGATTCCGGCCTGAGTCCGGGCTACATGGATACCCACGGCCCTGCACAGCCCGGATAACGCGCTGTGCAATCCGGGACAAGGGTTTCCCTTGCCGGCGTGGACAGCCGCCGGCCCGATCCAGTACAATTCGCGCCAGCATTTTCCGGTTGTATCCGGCATTTCATGAACGGGATGGTTCCCCTGGGACCCTCCCGTTTTCTACGTCAGACGCGGAGGTCTTCTTGAGGAAACCGGCCCTTTTGGCCCTGGGGGATGGCAGCCTTTTTCGAGGCGTGTCGATTGGTATTGACGGACAGATTACCGGTGAGGTGGTATTCAATACCGCCATGACGGGTTATCAGGAGATCCTCACCGATCCCTCGTATGCACGCCAGATCGTCACGCTGACATATCCGCACATCGGCAATACCGGCACCAATCCGGACGACGAGGAAGCCGGTTCGATTCATTGCTCCGGGCTGGTGATTCGCGACCTGCCGGTCGGTACGAGTAACTGGCGCAGCAAAGTTACACTGGAGGACTATCTTGGGGAGCGGCAGGTCATCGGTATCGCCGGTATCGATACCCGGCGGCTCACGCGCATATTGCGCGAAAAGGGTGCGCAGAATGGCTGCCTGCTCGCCGGCGATACCCTGGATGAATCCGCGGCCGTGAGCCTGGCACAGGGCTTTCCCGGTCTCAAGGGCATGGATCTGGCAAAGGAAGTCACTACCGGCAGGCCCTACGAGTGGGCGCAGGGCAGCTGGACGCTGGCAGGGGGATTGCCGGTGGCGCCACACCCGGTTGCCGGTAAGTTGCCCTGGCACGTGGTTGCCTGTGATTATGGCGTCAAGCGCAATATCCTTCGCATGCTGGTAGACCGTGGCTGCCGTATCACGGTGGTACCTGCAAAAACACCGGCAGCAAAGCTGCTGGAACTGCAACCTGACGGCGTGTTTCTGTCCAACGGCCCGGGCGATCCGGAACCGTGCGACTATGCCATAACCGCCATCCGGGAGTTGCTGGTTACGGGTATCCCGATATTCGGTATCTGCCTGGGACACCAGTTGCTGTCACTCGCCAGTGGTGCCAAAACGATCAAGATGAAATTCGGCCACCACGGCGCCAATCACCCGGTACAGGATCTTGAATCCCGGCGGGTGATGATCACCAGCCAGAATCACGGCTTTGCAGTGGATGAGGCCAGCCTGCCCGACAACCTGGTGGCTACGCACCGTTCCCTGTTCGATGGTTCCCTGCAGGGTGTCGCCCGCAGTGATTGCCCGGCATTCAGTTTCCAGGGCCACCCGGAAGCCAGTCCGGGACCGCACGATGTAGCACCGCTGTTTGACCGTTTTATCGAACTGATGGAACAGAAAAAATCTGCCACACAGACTGCCGGGCATACGGAGTTCAGTAGCTGATGCAATGTGTTTCGTTGCAGTTGGGCACGGCCCAGGCCGGTTTCTCGACCGGTTCCCGGTCCCACCTCCTCCCGGCAACCGGGTGGTACCTGTGTTGAGAAAACAATGCCGAAAAGAACCGACATACACAGTATCCTGATTATCGGTGCCGGTCCGATTGTCATCGGCCAAGCCTGCGAGTTTGACTATTCGGGCGCCCAGTCGTGCAAGGCGTTGCGCGAGGAGGGCTACCGGGTGGTGCTGGTCAATTCCAACCCGGCAACCATCATGACCGATCCGGACACGGCTGATGTGGTGTATGTCGAGCCGGTACACTGGCAGACGGTGGCCCGCATTATCGAGAAGGAACGTCCCGATGCCCTGTTGCCTACCATGGGTGGCCAGACCGCCCTGAATTGTGCGCTGGATCTGGTGCGGGAAGGGGTGCTCGGCAAGTTTGGCGTCGAACTGATCGGTGCCAGCCGCGAAGCCATCGATATGGCCGAGGACCGCGGTCTGTTCCGCAAGGCCATGCACGAGATCGGCCTGTCCACGCCACGAGCGGCCGTGGCGCACAGCATGGAGGAGGCTCGGCAGGTGCAGGCCTCTATCGGGTTTCCGATCATCGTCCGGCCTTCCTTTACGCTGGGCGGCAGCGGTGGTGGTATTGCCTACAACAAGGAAGAATTCGCCGATATCTGTGAACATGGACTGGATCTGTCACCGACGACCGAAGTGCTGCTGGAGGAGTCCGTCCTTGGCTGGAAAGAGTACGAGATGGAAGTCGTGCGGGACAAGCGGGATAACTGCATCATCATCTGCTCCATCGAGAACCTCGACCCGATGGGGATACACACGGGTGATTCCATTACCGTGGCGCCGGCACAGACCCTGACGGACAAGGAATACCAGTTGATGCGCGATGCCTCGATTGCCGTGTTACGCAAGATCGGGGTGGAAACCGGCGGCTCCAACGTCCAGTTTGCCATCAACCCCGAAAACGGTCACATGATCGTTATTGAAATGAATCCTCGGGTATCCCGGTCTTCGGCGCTGGCTTCGAAGGCCACCGGATTTCCGATTGCCAAGATTGCCGCCAAACTGGCCGTTGGATACACCCTGGACGAGCTGAAAAATGACATCACCGGCGGTGCAACCCCGGCCTCGTTCGAGCCGACCATCGACTACGTGGTAACCAAGGTACCGCGCTTTACCTTTGAAAAATTCCCGCAGGCCGATCCGGTTCTGGGTACCCAGATGAAATCGGTGGGCGAGGTCATGGCGATCGGTCGGTGCTTTCAGGAGTCCCTGCAAAAGGCCCTGCGCGGGCTGGAAACCGGCGCCGATGGCCTGAACGAGGTCTTCGACCTGACGGCTGAGAACGCCCGCGAAGATCTGGTCCGGGAACTGCGTATTGCACGTCCGGAACGCCTCTGGCATGTCGCGGACGGGTTCCGCGCCGGACTGACGGTTGGCGAGGTTTTCGAGCTGACGGCCATCGATCCCTGGTTTCTGTGCCAGATCGAGGAACTGGTTACGCTGGAGCAGGTCGTCCGGGAACAGGGTCTGGCCGCGCTGGACGCCGAGCGTCTGCGGCAACTGAAACGCAAGGGTTTCTCGGATGCCCGGCTGGCGGCGCTGGCCGGAACCAGTGAGGACGAACTGCGCCGGCGGCGTCATGATTTCAATATTCATCCCGTGTTCAAACGGGTCGATACCTGCGCGGCCGAGTTTGCCACTGCGACGGCCTACCTTTATTCCACCTATGAGGAGGAATGCGAGGCGTTGCCCACCGCGCGCGACAAGATCATCGTGCTGGGTGGCGGCCCGAATCGCATCGGGCAGGGCATCGAGTTTGACTATTGCTGTGTGCATGCTGCACAGGCCTGCCGGGAAGAAGGCTTCGAGACCATCATGGTGAACTGTAATCCGGAGACGGTATCCACCGACTACGATACTTCGGACCGCCTGTATTTCGAATCTCTGACCCTGGAAGACGTGCTGGAAATCATTCGGGTGGAACAGCCGAAGGGCGTCATCGTGCAATACGGCGGCCAGACGCCGCTGAAACTGTCGCGTGGACTGGAAGCCAATGGCGCCCCGGTGATCGGCACCTCGGCGGATGCGATCGACCATGCGGAGGACCGGGAACGCTTCCAGCAGATGATCGAACGGCTGGGGCTTCTGCAGCCGCCCAACCGTACTGCATCCACGTCCGAACAGGCCCTGCTGCTGGCCCGGGAAATCGGTTATCCGCTGGTGGTACGGCCTTCCTATGTGCTTGGAGGACGTGCCATGGAGATTGTATACAGTGAAGCGGACCTGGAACGATACATGCGGGAAGCGGTCAGCGTGTCCAATGATTCGCCGGTGTTGCTGGACCGGTTCCTGAGCGATGCAGTGGAAGTGGATGTGGATGCCATCAGTGACGGCGTGGATGTCCTCATCGGTGGTATTATGGAACATATTGAACAGGCGGGTGTGCATTCGGGCGATTCTGCCTGTTCGCTGCCGCCCTACACCCTCAGCGAGGAAATACAGCGGCGCCTGTCCGACCAGATGGCCCGCATGGCGAGGGAGCTGGATGTAAAGGGCCTGATGAATGCCCAGTTCGCCGTCAAGGGCAACGACATCTATGTTATCGAGGTCAACCCGCGCGCCTCCCGCACCGTGCCGTTCGTCTCCAAGGCCACCTCCCGGCCACTGGCAAAAATTGCCGCGCGCGTAATGACCGGAATCAGCCTGAGGCAGCAGGGCCTGACTACCCCGTATATCCCGAAGTTTTTCTCGGTGAAGGAAGCGGTGTTTCCCTTTATCAAGTTCCAGGGCGTGGATCCGCTGCTCGGACCGGAAATGAAATCCACCGGTGAGGTCATGGGGGTCGGGCGCACCTTCGGCGAGGCATTTGCCAAGGCGCAACTGGGCGCGGGAAATGCCGTGCCGCTCAGCGGTACGGCCTTCATCAGCGTGCGTGATGCGGACAAGGATGGTGCGGTAGATCTGGCGCGGGATCTGGCGGAGCGCGACTACCGCCTGGTCGCCACGCGGGGTACCGCCGCTGCCATCACGGCGAGTGGTATACCGTGCGGCGTGGTCAACAAGGTCGGGGAGGGACGCCCGCATATAGTGGACATGATCAAGAATGGAAAAATTGACCTGATTGTGAATACCACGGAAGGGAAACAGGCCATCGCTGATTCCTATGCCATTCGCAGAGCCATCCTGCACCACAAGGTGTCCTACAGCACGACCCTGGCCGGCGCACGGGCGACCTGCATGGCGCTGGAATACCTGGGCACCAGTACGGTCAACAGTTTGCAGGCGTTACACCAGGAGCAGATAGTATGACGAAAGTTCCCATTACCCGTAAGGGTGCTGAAAAATTGCGGGAAGAGCTGACACGGCTCAAGACCGCCGACCGACCCCGGATCATTCAGGCCATTGCGGAAGCGCGTGCCCACGGTGATCTCAAGGAAAATGCGGAATATCATGCCGCGCGCGAGGAGCAGAGCTTTGTCGAGGGTCGCATAAAGGAAATCGAAGGTAAACTGAGCCACGCCCATATCGTAGATGTCACTACCCTGAGTCCCAATGGCAAGGTGGTCTTTGGCTGTACCGTCGAGATGATCGATGAAGAAACCGCAGAGACCATCGTCTACCAGATCGTCGGGGAGGACGAAGCCGATATCAAGACCGGGATGATTTCAGTCAACTCTCCGATCGCCCGCGCCCTGATTGCCAGAATGGAGGGTGATGTCGTGGTTGTCCGGGTGCCGGGTGGTGAGCGCAGCCTGGAGATTGTCGAGGTCAGGTACGTCTAGACCTGCACGGAATGCCGTGAATTCCGGACTGGTGCGCGTGGCGGTTATCCCCGGAAAGTGCTCCCTGCGCTCTTTTTCCTGCCGCTGTGTCGTGTCTCATCCACGTTGATCTGCCGCTATGTCCTCACTGTATCCCGCTCTGGAACGTATACTCCTGACACTCTGGGTCGGTGGCCTGTGGGTGTCCGGCTTTATCGTCGCCCCCCTTCTGTTTGCATTGCTGGAAGAGCGCGCCCTGGCGGGTACCCTGGCCGGTACCCTGTTTTCTGTGATGAGTTATCTCGGGCTGTGCTGTGCCAGTGCACTGCTGGCAATCCAGTGGCTGCGGAACCAGCCGCATCGCTTCACCGGCTGGCGGCCGGTCACGCTGGCAGCCATGCTGCTGTTGGTCCTGACCGGTGAATTTGTACTGGCACCGATGATCTCGCAGTTGCGGGCCGCGGGGTTGACGGAGAGCACCCGCTTCGGGCAACTGCACGGTCTGGCAAGTGTGTTGTTTGTCATCAACTGTGTGCTTGGCATGATCCTCGTGGCCCGGAAACCTGAAATCCCGTAGCGACGGTGCAGGTGCCCTGGCGGAGTGGGGGCCACCAGAAGTAACCGGGGTACCCGCTGTGGGCCGATCGTTTATTCCTCCCGCTTCCTGTAAAGCAGTGCAATATTACCGATTGCCTGTATGAGCATCGCATTGCAGTGTTCGCAGATAGCGCCGATGCATTGCCGGCGTGCATCGCGGTCTGCGCTGTTGATGCGGATCTTCATCAGTTCATGGTGTGCCAGTGACAGGTCGATTTCCCGGAGGATTGCGCCGCTTACCCCGGCATTGCCAATGGTAACGACCGGTTTGAGTTTGTGACCAAGCGTACGGAACTCCCGCTTCTGTTTTTCTGTCAGTGGCATAATCGGTAGTCAGGGTTTAGTGTCAGGGCGCCTATTATAGTAAGGTTGTTTACTGTAAACACACCACGGCCCGGGGAATATGGCCAGAAGCAAGAGTAGTCACCGCTGGCTCAAATCGCATTTCGATGACGAATACGTCAAACGGGCACAGCGCGAAGGTTGCCGTTCCCGGGCGCTGTACAAACTCGATGAGATCCAGCGCAAGGATCACCTCCTGAAGCCCGGGATGACCATTGTGGATCTGGGTGCGGCCCCGGGAGGGTGGTCCCAGCTTGCCGTACGACTGCTTCGCGGCAAGGGCCGGATTATTGCAATCGATGTTCTTCCCATGGTGCCGTTGCCGGGTGTGGAGTTCCTGCAGGGGGATTTCAGGGAAAATGAAGTCCTTGATTTGCTGACAGAAAAAATCGGGGGGACCGCTATAGACCTTGTAATGTCCGATATGGCCCCCAATATCACTGGTATTGAGGCCGTGGACCAGCCGCACAGCATGTATCTGGCCGAGCTGGCAGTGGATTTTGCGGATAATGCCCTGCGGAAAAGCGGGGATTTATTGTTCAAGGCCTTTCAGGGCGAGGGTTTCGACGCATTGATCAGGACGCTGCGGTTGCGGTATCGGCAGGTAAAAATACGTAAACCCAGGGCTTCCCGCCCTAGAAGCCGCGAGGTGTATGTTCTGGCACGGCACTATAATCCAGCGAATATGTCATAATGTCTTCAAGTATCATTTACTAGCCGTCGACACACCCAGGTAGTAGATGAGTACGGCAAATATCACAAGAGGTAGCCGGTTTGAATGATCTCGCAAAAAATCTGATTCTGTGGGTGGTGATTGCCATCGTACTGATGTCGGTCTTCAACAACTTCGGGCCGTCATCGAAGAGCAGTACCCAGACGGTCACCTATTCCGATTTCATCACCGAGGTTCAACAGGGTAATGTGCAGCAGGTGGAAATCGAGGATCACACCGTGCATGGCAAACGCTCGGACGGCAGTCACTTCGTTACCCAGACACCGCCCGAGGACCCCAAGATGCTGGATGACCTTCTGAACAACAATGTCGAGGTAAACGTCAAGTCGCCCAATCAGCAGTCACTGCTGATGCAGATTTTCATTTCGTGGTTCCCGATGTTGCTGCTGATCGGTGTGTGGATCTTTTTCATGCGTCAGATGCAAGGCGGTGCCGGAGGGCGCGGTGCCATGTCTTTTGGCAAGAGCCGTGCACGCATGCTGGGCGAGGATCAGGTCAAGATCACATTCGCCGATGTGGCCGGCGTGGAGGAGGCCAAGGAGGAGGTCGGGGAACTGGTGGAGTTCCTGCGTGACCCGGGCAAGTTCCAGCGTCTGGGTGGCAAGATTCCCCGCGGTGTGTTGATGGTCGGCTCCCCGGGTACCGGCAAGACCCTGCTGGCCAAGGCAATCGCCGGTGAGGCCCGGGTGCCATTCTTCACCATTTCGGGTTCGGATTTTGTCGAGATGTTCGTCGGCGTGGGCGCTTCCCGGGTGCGCGATATGTTCGAGCAGGCCAAGAAGCATGCCCCCTGCATCATTTTCATCGACGAGATCGATGCCGTTGGTCGTCACCGCGGAGCCGGACTGGGTGGTGGTCACGATGAACGCGAGCAGACACTCAATCAGTTGCTGGTAGAGATGGATGGCTTCGAGGGCAACGAAGGCGTGATCGTCATCGCGGCGACCAACCGGCCGGACGTCCTCGACCCGGCGTTGCTGCGCCCGGGCCGTTTCGACCGCCAGGTGGTGGTACCGCTGCCGGATGTGCGTGGCCGGGAACAGATTCTCAAGGTGCATATGCGCAAGGTGCCGATTGCGGACAGTGTCAAGGCCAGCATCATCGCCCGCGGCACCCCGGGTTTTTCCGGTGCCGATCTGGCCAATCTGGTCAATGAGGCCGCATTGTTCGCCGCTCGTGCCAACAAGCGCCTGGTGGATATGGATGACCTGGAAAAAGCGAAAGACAAGATCATGATGGGCGCCGAACGCAAGTCCATGGTGATGTCCGAGGAAGAGAAAAAGCTCACTGCCTATCACGAGGCGGGCCATGCTATCGTCGGTCGTTCCATGCCCTCGCATGATCCCGTGTACAAGGTTTCGATCATTCCGCGCGGGCGGGCACTGGGTGTCACCATGTTCCTGCCCGAAAGCGACCGCTACAGTTACAGCAAGGAGCACCTGGAAAGCCAGATCTGCAGTCTTTTCGGGGGCCGTATCGCCGAAGAACTGGTCTTCGGTCCGGAGAAGGTCACTACCGGGGCATCCAACGATATCCACCGGACCACCGAACTGGCGCGCAACATGGTGACCAAATGGGGTTTGTCGGAAAAACTGGGGCCACTGACCTACAGCGACGAGGAAGGGGAAGTGTTTCTGGGCCATTCCGTCGCGCAACACAAGCCGGTGTCGGATGAAACGGCGCATGATATCGACCAGGAGATACGCTCGATCATCAATCGCGCCTATGCCCGCGCCGAGGAGATTCTGCGGACCAATATGGACAAGCTGCATAATATGGCGGAAGCGCTGATGAAGTACGAAACCATCGACAGCGACCAGATCGACGACATCATGGACGGAAAGTCACCGCGACCGCCCAAGGACTGGAGTGATACCGAGCCGACCGCCGGATCGGGCGATTCGGCCGATACCGGCAGCGGTGGCAAAAAGCCGGACGCCAAGATCGGCGGTCCGGCAGGGCAACATTAGCCGGGTTCCCTGCGTTGCGGAATGTTTCCGTCGCTGATGCAAATCCAGCGACAGGGCCCTGCAAAGTGCTCGATTGTGCGGGCAAGCCGCTGGATCTGGCACAGCCCAGGATCATGGGCGTACTGAATGTCACCCCCGATTCCTTTTCGGACGGGGGTGATTTTTTTTCTGCAGAACGGGCGATCGCGCGGGCGCAACAGCTGGTGGCGGAAGGTGCCGCTGTCATCGATGTGGGCGGTGAATCCACCCGGCCGGGAGCCCGGGCGGTTTCGCTCGCGGAAGAGTTGCACCGCGTTATCCCGGTGATCGAGGCACTGGCTCAAACTATCCCGGTACCGGTCTCGATCGATACCCGGAAACCGGAAGTGATGCAGGCCGCGGTTGCAGCCGGTGCCGGCCTGATCAATGATGTCAACGCATTGCAGGCTGACGGGGCACTGGAGGTGGCCGCAACTCTGGACGTTCCGGTTTGCCTGATGCATATGCAGGGAGTGCCGGAGACCATGCAGGACCATCCGGGATACACGGATGTCGTCGCTGAAGTAACCGGTTTTCTGACGGCACGTGCGGAGGCCTGTGTCGCGGCCGGGGTATCACGCGAGCGGATACTGCTTGATCCGGGGTTCGGTTTTGGCAAAACAGTGGCCCATAATCTGCAGTTGCTGCAACAACTCGGGCAACTGGTGGCAACCGGCTACCCGGTGCTGGTCGGACTGTCGCGCAAATCACTCATCGGTAAGGTACTGGGCCTGCCGGTCGATAAGCGGAAGAGTCCCGGAATCGCGCTGGCCGTGCTGGCGGTATGGCAGGGCGCAGTACTGGTACGCTGTCATGATGTGCGGGAAACCCGTGAGGCGATCCAGATGTGCCAGGCCGTGAAGACCGCCTGAAGCCGTCCCCGACAAAGACGGCGTGCCGTGCGCAACCAGGACATGGATTGCAGCCTTTACCCGACACACCAGTACGGCGGCAGGTCACGGTATAACGATAAGAGAACAGGAAATCACAATGGCCAGAAAATATTTTGGAACCGATGGCATTCGCGGTCGGGTCGGGGAATACCCGGTAAATGCGGAATTCATGCTCAAGCTCGGATGGGCAGCCGGTCGGGTGCTGGGGTCGACCGGCGGCAACCTGGTCATCATCGGCAAGGATACGCGGATCTCCGGTTACATGTTCGAAGCGGTTCTGGAAGCCGGTTTGTCAGCGGCCGGTATCAACAGCCGCTTGCTTGGCCCCATGCCGACGCCCGCCATTGCCTACCTCACGCGTACCCTGCATGCCTGCGCCGGTATCGTCATCAGCGCGTCGCACAATGCCTATGCCGATAATGGCATCAAGTTTTTTTCGGGTGCCGGCGCCAAACTGCCGGATGAGGTGGAGATTGCCATCGAGGCAGAGCTGGAAAAACCCATGGTGACCGTCGAATCTGCCAGACTGGGCAAGGCGGAACGCGTGGCCGATGCAGAAGGACGCTATATCGAGTTTTGCAAGAGTACCATCCCGCTCAGCCTGTCATTGCAGGGGCTGAAACTCGTGGTCGACTGCGCCAACGGAGCTACCTACAAGGTCGCACCCAGCGTGTTCGATGAACTGGGCGCTGAAGTCATTGCCATCGGGACCGAGCCTGACGGACTCAACATCAACCGGAATTGCGGTTCCACCCAACCCGGGCGTTTGCAGAAAAGTGTGTGCAAGCACCGGGCGGATGCCGGCATTGCACTCGATGGCGACGGTGACCGTATCATCATGGTGGACAGCCAGGGGGAACTGGTGGACGGTGATGAGCTTTTGTTTATTATTGCACTCTCCCGCCAGAAACAGGGCCGGCTGAATGGTTGTGTGGTAGGGACATTGATGAGCAACCTGGGGCTGGAGCATGCCCTGCTGTCACACGACATCCCCTTTGAACGTGCCCGCGTCGGTGACCGCTATGTGCTGGAGATGCTGCGGGAAAAAGACAGTGTGCTGGGTGGTGAATCATCCGGGCACATCATCTGCCTCGACCGGACCACAACGGGTGACGGCATTGTCTCGGCACTGCAGGTACTGGCTACCATGGTACAAAGCGGCAAGTCACTTCATGAACTCAAGTCCGGAATGAAGAAATACCCGCAACACATGATCAATGTTCCGCTTACCCGGGAGGTGAACCTGGATACCACGCCTGCAGTACAGTCGGCGCTCAGGGCCGTGGAGCAGACACTGGCCGGCAAGGGCCGTGTCCTGCTGCGTCCCTCCGGCACCGAACCGGTCGTGCGGGTCATGGTGGAAGGGGAAGATGAAAAACAGGTAATCGAGGCCGCCGATCATCTGGCATCGGCCGTTGCCGAAGCGCTTTGAACCGCAACCTGCCGCAGCAAACCGGCTTTCAGGGGTAGATCCCGGCAACCAGGAATCGGGTGGGGCAGGGTGCTTTCCTGTTCGGTTTCATTTCAGCCATCGCTGCCGGTGTGCTATTGAATGATTGCTTCGTTGTGAACCTGTTCCGGAGTAGCCCGGGCGCAGGCCTTCCGGACCGGAACCCGGATTAATCCACCTTCCTCCCCGTTGGCTTCCTGGCAAGGTTGCCTGCAGCGCCAGAGGCGCCTGCTTCCGTTGCGCCACTGACGGTATTCCGCAGTCGTCCTTCCATCCGCGGGTTCCCGGCAGGTCTGGAACTTATGCAAGGTCTGTTAAAGGCAATCATTCCGGTTTGCATCCTGTCGCCACCTCGGTTGTCGCAACGGTATTCAGGTATGCATCCAGGTGTCTGAAAAGATTCAATTCTGTATTTCCGGTTATGCAGATAGTGCCCGCATGCGTAACCTTGATTTGCAAAAATGGGAAATATATCCCAAAATAGCGGCACCGCTGTGATAGGATCTGGCACACTGGTTACAGCAGGTCATCCTTATCAGGGAGTAAACAGGAATATTTTCAGAGGGCAAAACTATGGGCATATGTACCCGACATCCTGGCACCACCCCGGCTTTCCACTATTTGTATGCGGGCAGTATCGCACTGCTGCTGCTTGCTGCAACCTGTGACGCCATGGCAGCTGTTACGATCGATGTTGCAAAATGGCGGGCGGGGAAGCACAAACTGGTTGTAAAGGGTACCGGTGTAAAGGGTGAAACCGTCACCGTACTGAATGCGCTGGATGCGTCCCAGGTCCTGGGCAGCAAGACCGTGCGGAAACAAGGCTGGATTGTGTCAACCCGGCGCCCGGATCCCGTGCCCTGTACAGTCAGTGTCATACAGTCCAACGGCGAGACCGCAGGCCCGGTTGACGTGCAGAACCGGCCGGCGGATTGCGCACCGGTAGCGCCACAATCCGGAAATACCCCGCCGGTATGTGAAATCGTTTCGCCGGCAGGAGATCTCAGCATCACTGCAGGTGAGCAGGTCAACTACACCGGAAGCGTGACGGATGCCGACGGTAATCTCGCTGCCATCAGCTGGTTATTCGACGGTGGCGATCCCGCTGCCTCCGCTGCGCAGCAACCGGGTAATGTGACCTACGCCACGCCCGGCACCTACACGACCACCCTGGATGCCACGGATTCGGTTG
>Ga0210122_1000221_pt1 | contig 18768 bp, 14 predicted proteins | sample Muzzi_CordB_D2_FD_185530 | JGI IMG/M metagenome (GOLD analysis project Ga0210122, IMG submission 185530) | Wetland microbial communities from San Francisco Bay, California, USA, that impact long-term carbon sequestration - Muzzi_CordB_D2 (SPAdes) | ecosystem: Environmental > Aquatic > Marine >... | reverse complement strand
TGTAGTTCCGCATATCCGCCAAAAATGTCCTGGTCTCCTCCCGCTGATGTTTGATGCCCAATCCGGCATCCAGAGTTTGGATCAAGGCGCTTTGGGCGGCGCTGCCCCCGGCGAAGATACGCGGCGTTTCGCTGACGCCCTCGTAGATGACGCCGGGCGCTTCCCAACCGGCCACATAGGGCCGGATACGATGGTAAAAAATGTAGGGGTCGCACTTTTCGGGGATGCGTGACGTGATCGTATAAATGTCTGTTAACGTTGCGGCAATTGTTTTGAGATTTTGGGCCAAGTTGTCTACTTGATTTCCGACTACGGCGTTTTGCGCCTCCACTAGCGCTTGTAGCGATGGTGCGCCCTTGGCTTCAATCACCACGGCAGTCAGATAAAACCACTTTTCATCGATGCCGCCGCCAAAGAGTTGTAAAGTATCCAGGTTGTCCAAATCTAACGGCCCTTCTTTATCGAGTCTACGCCAATTGTAGAGGGCCAGAGAAGCGTGAGAACTAATCGGCGGGCGGCCCAGTTTTTCGGCAATTTGCGCCCAGGGGAGGGCTATCCCTCGGGGAAGGACGGTTGCCGGTTGATTACCGCCCCAGACATAAGCATTGCCGATATAGCATAAAATCAGCATGGCTCGCTGCAGTTGCCGTTCATCTTTGAGCCGGTTGATATCCAGAGGAGTCCATTGCTCCAGGATTGGTCGCAGTCTGCCTGTCAGCAGCAGAACTGAAAGCTCAGCAGCGACATGCTCCCAGGCATCAAAATAGGGAGGCAGTTGTTCGAGCGGGTCTTGAGCCGGGAGAAAGCCGCGTCGGGGATCGACTTTGTAGCTCGATAGTTTATCAATGTTAATGGTTTTCATCTTGAGATCCTTCGGCAGGCGCAAAAAAGACCAAAATCTTGAGGTCTTCCGTGATGGAGTGAAAACGATGCTCAACATTAGCCCCGACAAAAACTACGCTACCTGGTTTGACCTCGCGGTCTTCCTCGCCAACCCGAATCGACCCTTGCCCGTTGATAATATAGTACACTTCATCCTCGGCATGGGGCTGTTGGGGATCGGTTCCACCGGCGGGTAGGGCATACAGCCCAACACTGAGTGAGGGAACCCGCAGGAATTCCAAATAAAGTTTCCCCGATTGCTGTTGCGTTTCGATGATATTAGAAATTTCAAAGGCATCCATTTGTCATCCTCACTTATACTCTAAGGTGTTAGTTTAGACCGTATTATTCCCCATCTCCCGAAAGCTCGTCGAGCAGCGCCTTGGCCTCCTTCAAATCGAGCGTATCAAACCCTTCGGTAAACCAGCCATAAATATCCGACAACATCTGGCGGGCCTCCTCTTTCTTTCCTTGCGCCTGCCACAAGCGACACAGGCTCACCGTCGCCCGTAACTCCCACGACCTGGCACCCTGTTGGCGGGCAATATCAATGGCCTTGAGAAACTGCTGCTCGACTTCTCCATCGTCTGCGCCGTTTGTTCTTAATAGATCACCCTTGAGCCGGTACAACTCCGGTTCGATAAGACGCTCTCCAGTTTCTTCCGTCTCTATCAGGGCTTCCTCCAATGCGACAAGCCCCTCCGTTACCTGCCCTAATCTCAGATACACTTCGGCCAGCATCCCTAGATAATGTGACGCTGTTGACCGCAGCCCGGTGGCCTGATAAGCTCTCAGACCTTGACCGATTTGTGCAATTCCCTCTTCTACCTGGCCTTGTTCGGTCAAGGTCCAGCCTCGCAACATAGAGCCAATCAGCTTCCAGAGTAGAGCCCCATGCTCGATTGACACGGTGATCGTTTCCTCCGCCATCTCCCGACAGGCCTGTACGTCCCGGCGGAGATAATGAATAAAGGAGGCTATACCTAATGCCCCGGCTAAGTTAAAGTGGTGAACAAGCTCACGAGCTAGGACAAGCGCTGCCCGAACTAAATCCAGGGCCTGTTCAGGATAGCCTTGATACCATTTGATCCAGGCCAATTCTCGTCCGCAGAACACACCTGGATCGTATCCGTAAAGAGCGATCAGAGATATACTCTGTTGGGGATCATAAAGCGCAAGCCCCTGCTCAAAATGGGCTTGGGCCTGGGCTAATCTCCCATGATAAAGTGAAACTGTCCCAAGAGCCATATGCCCTCCAATGAGAAGCGACGAGTCCTGCTGGCTTTGGGCCACTTGAAAGCACTCCTTTGCTAATTCATATCCGACCCCCTGAAGTTCTCCTCGAATCACATAAAAGACGCACTGGCCCCATAGCACCTGGACAAGCTGCCGGCTATCTCCAATCTGTTGGCATAGTTCTCGTGCCCGGGCGAAGGCACGTTCAACTTCTGGTGCACCACTACCTTTTATAACGATTAGAGACTGCCCCAAGGGGATTTGCAGGCTGAGTTCCAGTTGGGCACGTTGCGAATCAGCCACCGTTTCTAGCAGGGTTAGTGCCTTAGTGAAGTGAGTTATAGCCTCCTCATGGGCGGATAATCGCACCGCCCGCTCGCCTGCTTGTTGGAGATATCCGACTGCCTTCGGCCCCAATCCGGCCATTTGAAAGTGCTGAGCAAGCTGAATCGCTACTTCCTCGGCCTGACCCTCATACAGTTGCTCCAGGGCATTGCCAACGGCTTCATGGAGATAGGCCCGCTCTGCTTCATCCAAACTGTGGTACAAATATCGTTGAAACAAAATGTGCCGGAAGCGATAGTGGGACAACCGCTGCCCGCTATGGGCCAAACGCTGGCTGCTCCGGCTCCTGACCAGTTGATGCTGCTTGTCCAAGACCCCGCTCAACTGCCGGATGACCTGCACTTCATCAAGGTTTTGTACCCGCACGATGACTTCTGCCGTAAAGAATTCGCCCTCTACAGAGGCTACTTTCAGGGTTTCTTGTAATATCTCCGGCAAGCGGCCAATCCGCTCCTCAATCACCCCCTCGACTTTTGCCGGTAGGGTTTGCCAGTCCAACGTTGGGCCCTCAACCCAATGACCCCGCTCATCCTGAATCAAATCCCCGCGCTCCTGTAAACCACGCAACATCTCAACGGTGAACAGGGCGTGGCCCTGGGTCTGATGATACAGCGCTTCCCGAAATTCGACACCCAGCCGGTTTGGTTCGCTATCCAGAAGCCTATCGACGAACTGCCTGCCCTCGGTTTGGCTAAGATTGATGTGGGTGTTTCCAAAGGTGCGTTGGAATTCGTTAACCACCGGCTCCAGCGGATGCCGTTCCCGCTCTCCTGAAGGTGTTGCAGCACGGCCTTGCGCCACATCGCTTGGCCGATAGATGCCTACCACCAGAATGGGATAACCCTCAAGCCGCCTGCCCAAATGAAACAACAGGTTGATGGAACCGGTATCGGCCCATTGGAGATCATCTAACACCAGTAGGAGTGGCTGCTGTTGAGCCAATGCCTGCAATACTTTGCTGTACTGCTCAAAGAGGTTCGGTTGAGGTAGATTGGCCGGGGTTGATCTAGCCTCGTGCTGGGCGACAAGTTGCTGGAGGCGAGTTAACCAACCAGCGCCACCGGAGGCAGCAGTTGTGGCTCGTTGGAGCAGCGCCAGGCTCGACACGAAAATGTCAAGCAGCTCTGGACCATCAGTCAGCAAAGCCTGAACAGTTTGCGGTATTAAGGCCCACAGCCGCCGCGCTTGAGTCTGGCCGATCGCGCCGGAACGCCATCTGGCTTCGACATCGCCGGTCAGCAGCCCCAGAATTTCACGGAAGGGCAGGTAAGGGTCGCCAACCCCGGTAAAGGCGTTGCAATTTCCCCCGGCAACGATCAGGGCGGTATGGGCTTGTTGCGCCCGGTCAGTAAACTCCTGCACCAAAGTGGTCTTGCCGCTGCCAGCTTCATCAGCCACAAAAATGACGCGCCCATTTCCGGCCAGAGCCTGGGTGAGATGATTGTCAAGTTGTGCCAGTTCGTTCTCGTGGGCAACAAAGAGAAGCTCCTCTGGCTGTGATGGTTCTTCATCGGTTGTCAGAAAGGTTGGGGGTGGGCTTATCGCTAGCGGCGAAGGCATCGAGGCCACAAATTGACCCCGGGCCATCTGGATGAACGGCTCAATTTCTTCATCGGGAATCGCTAAATGATCCGCCAACAATTCGGCCAACTGGCGGGAGGGGCGTCTCTCATCTCGCTCGATTTTTTTGATGGTGTCGGTGGAGCAGCCGACCTGTTGGGCCAGGGTAGCTTGGGTTAAATCGAGTGTTTTACGGCGACGGCGCAGCCAATACCCAAATGAGGTGATGTCATCCATATGCCTTGTCCCTGTTGTGTCTCCCTTTTTGTCCCCTTTATCGTACCACAAAGGTGTACCAATGAGAAATGTTTTTCTGCTTTAATAGAGTTATCTATTGAGATCACAATAATAAACAAAAGGAGACTAAAATGTTCAATCGAATGAAGGTGAGTTTTCTGGTCATAGCCGTAATCGCACTCTTTTTCAGCGCCAGTTGGATGATAGGGGTATCTTTTGATGAGATCGTGAAAGCCCAGGAGCCATCAACTATTGAAACGGTACAACAGGAGGCCGTATTCAATGAGGTCGATTACACCGCCCCGGCGATGTCTGATACGGTACATCAGGAGGCAGTATTCAATGAGGCCGATATCATTGCCCCGGCAATGCTTGTAGACACAGGATCGGAGTTGACCAGGTGGGAAAGTACGTATCTGAAACCCGTGGCGGATACAGTCGATGGTGCGGTGTTGCCGGCGGTGCCTGTGAACACAGGGTCGGAGTTAACCAGGTGGGAAAGCCTAAATCTGAAATCTCCGGCAGAGTCAGTTGATTATGCTGCACCGGCCACATCTGCGAACCCAGAGTCCGACTTGTCAATGTGGGAAAAGTTGAATCTGTATGAATGATGGCTAAGGAGAACTATATAAGCCAAAAGATAAATTCATTTACAAATAGCTTGCTAGCACTGTGGGTGTGGTTCAGGTCGCACCCCACTAATCTGAAGGAGGATTAATCTTGAAGGCAACAGTAAAAACTCTATTCGCAGTATGGGCTTCATTTCTAATCTTCGCACTACTTTCTGTAAACACTTTTGCGGCCACCTTTATCGTCAACACCGCTGATGACGCAGTGGATTCGGATGGGTGCAACGCAGCGCATTGTTCCTTGAGAGAGGCCATCCTCGCTACCGAACAGAATGTTGGGGAAGACACTATTTTATTTGATGGAGACTATGTCATTTCACCACTTGAGTTGCTCCCGGTGATCACGGAGAAGTTGACTATAGACGGCTCGGGGCATACTGTGACGTTGGACGGTTCAGATTATCTGATTTCGAATAACATCACTTGCCCACCTCAATATGCAGGAGATCGAAGTCATCCTGGTCTGGTTTTCTCTGGGGCTGACTACTCCTCGGTCAAAAGTATGGAGATTGTTAATTGGTGTAATGGGATTACCGTCGACGAGACAGACGGTGGAGAGTGGACGGATAATTTGTTCAGTGGAAATCTGGGCAACGCTCAGCTGGACTTCTTGAATTCGAACCATAACCACACGGTTGGCAATGTGTTTTGGCAAGACCCAATTGATCCGACCCTCACTTCCGGAGATCAGATCGAACTGCAGCATTCATCCTCCAACCACTTCAGTGGAAATACCTTCACTGGAGGTGAAAATGCCTATGAGATTCTTTTTAACAGCAACTATAATGTAATTGAGGAAGAGGTTATTGAAGCTGCCTTTCGTGGTTCGATAGAACTAAGGGCTGTTCACGGTAATATAATCAGAAACAACAACATTACCAATGGTGTGCAAGTGATCACCGAAGAAGGCGCGGTTCTCCACGGAATGGAAAACGGAATCTCCCTCGATTGGAATTCAGAGGATAATGTTGTTGAGGGTAACCTGATTTCGAATATCCCCGATAGCGGGATCGCTATCTTAACCTTGGTGGGCTTTGATAGCACGAATGACGGCAATGTCATCCGCGATAACACAATCAGTGATACCGGACAGGCCGGGATACTGGTGGGTGCGGGTATCCGCAATCATCTGAGTGGGAATGTCATTTCTTCAGTGGCCGGTATTGGAATCGATCTAAGCGATCAGGTCGCGGTTATACCGGGTTTCTACGGCTTGGAGGTTAGCTTCCCAGATGGGGTGACGCCCAACGATTCAGGTTTGGCTGCAAACAATGGACAGAACTATCCTGTTATGGATGAAGAAAAGTCTAAATGGAATCGGCAGTTGGTCCTCCTTAAAGGAAGTCTGCAGGGAGTTGATATAATTCCAGACCAAAAATATGACGTGGAATGCTTTGGGAACTCATCAATGATTCGGGAGGCCGAGGTCTTTCTGGGGAGCAAGACCGTGGCTACCAATGAGGAGGGGGTGGCAGGTATTACCATGCCGGTGCAAACAGCCGACCCCTTGGGTAACGGTTCCAATGAGATGTATATTTCCTGCACTGCTACCGATGTAGATGGTAATACCTCAGAACTTTCTGACCCAATTCGTCTTCAGATTGATGATGATTAGACACCAACTTAGCCAGTATAATGAAAGGTTCAGAATATGCCACCCCGAGGAGTGGCATATTCATTTTACCAAACTCGCCTACTATCATTTCTCATCTGAGCAGATTCATGTCTCTGATACTAATGTCCGCTCGGCATCATATCGGGGATACACAGCCTGTCTGGATGACGTCAATTCCACGACCAGACCCCGATACTACCCTCATCAATTAAGATAGGCTCGTTTGCGCCATCGGTCCAGGTGTCGATGAGCCAGACACGTTCTACCCGACTGGTATCACGGTCGGCGTATACCAGATACCGGCTGTCCGGTGACCAAAAGCGGTGACTTTGCGCATACTGGTTGAAGCTGCTGACCATAAACCACATTTGAAAAGAGGGGGTAAAGGCCGTAAAACCTCGATCTTCGTCCCGTTCCAAATCGTAGATGCGCCATTGAAGGCGATTGGTATCGGGGATAAGTTTGGGAAGATAGGCAATTTGCTGCCCATCGGGCGACCAGAAAAAGCCGGTAATGGAAAATCGGGGCGCGGTGATGCGTTTGGTTTGTCCGGTTTCCAGGTCGAAGATGTGGATGGGACCAAAAATGGGATCAACTCCCTCTCGTTTGGCATAAGCGATTTGATCACCTTGGGGGGACCACAGAAATACAATCTGACCGTCGGGATTGGTGGTCAAGGTAGTTGGCTGCTTGTCATTGAAGATTTGGAGTTGGTCAATTGCTTCGACGGCTGAGACGCCAAGCCAGCTATCACCCTGCGGCGACCAAGCCGGGGCGAAAAATAAGCCGGTTGTGTGGGGAAGAATTTGCACCTCGTTGGCATTGGCATCATACAGACTCAGGCGACCCTCTTCGTTGTGACGACGAGCGCCGCCGGTATGCCACAGCATTTGCCGGCCATCCGGTGACCAGGTAAAGTAGAAAGGTTGGGCCAAACCTGCCACTCGATTCTCAACCTGCCCGGCATTCATCTCTACTATATGTAAGGCGATACTATTATCTTCTTCAATCAGGTACCCAAAACGTTGACACCCTGGCCCACTTGAGCACGTGATCGGGGACCAGTAAATATAAATAACCGCTTGCTCATCACTCTGCCCAACGATGCGTGCCGCTTCCCCCGGTGATTCCACCACATAGAGTTGGCTGCTGAAATCCTCCCCGGAGCGGGTTATCGCGGCAAAGGCCAGGCTGCCTTCCCACGACCAGGCCAGCCGGTGATAAGAAAAACCTTCTTTTTCGGGAAAGGTGGTGGCATCGTTGGTAATGGCGATGGTTGTTTCGCGGTTGGCCGTCGTGACGTATACGTTGCCATCGCCGCCAATGTAGGCCAGTCTGCCACGACTTTCTACTGGTGAGAGGTTGGAATTATCTTTTGAATTAGTTTTGGGGGGAGTTTCAGCCGCAGCGGACTGACAGCCCATCAGAATAACAGCAGCCAGCACCCATGCTACAATTATCAATGAGGACAAACGATTCATTTCACTGTCCAAGTATAGAAGTGGTTAGAGAAATTATTTTATTATATCACATTATGGATTAGAGGTGGGGGTAGATTTTATAGAGGAGATGGACTCGGTTTAGGGTACGGCAACGAAAATGAAAATAAGGAGTGTCAAAGCGCACTTTGACACTCCTTAAAACCTATTTTCAAGGGAGTGTCATAATCCCGAGCGAGACGGCAACGAGGGATGAAATATATTTTGGCGGTCGGTGGTCTGTCGTCGGTGGTCTATTTTTACAGGGAGCCTCACATATCTTGTGGCTCACGATAATAGTTCAGCAGCGTACCGACGCCTTTTTCAACGGCCTTTTGATAGGCCAGATTGCCGAGCATGATATCGCTGATGGCAAAGCCTTTGTGCCAGAAAAGAATGCGCTCCTCTTGAGACTCACGGCCTGGTTTCAGCCCGGCCACAACCTCACCGATTTCGCCATAGATATGCTCATCGCGTAACTCTCCGGCCTGAATCAACCCGGCAAATTGGCCGTACTGCGACTGCTGGCACTGGTTCCAATCGTCTACCAACATCTTATCGACGGAGAAGGGCAGCGTCCGTTCCACGGATAGGACCGCGCCGTAGGGCTGAATTAAAGCGCCGGGCTTGACCCACTCGTCTTTCACCAATATTTGATGCTCAAGCAAGCGCGAAGCATCGATGATGATATCGGCGTCGCGCACGGCTGCTTCGGTAGTATCTGTGACAATGACCCGCTTATTAAGCTGCTCGGACATTTCACCGGCAAAACGTTCTCGTGACTCCGGGCGTTTGCTGGTTACGCGAATCTCTTCAAAATCAAAGAGCAAATCGAGCATCGGCACGTTGTACCAGGCTGTGCCTCTGGCGCCGATATGGGCCAAAACTCGCGGCTTTTCATTCGCCAGATACTTGGCCCCTACCGCCGTGACCGCTCCGGTACGCATCCAGGTGATGAGGGTTCCGTCAACAATCGCAAATGGTGCGCCGGTTTCTGGCCGGTAAAGGGTGATTAAAGCTAATTCCGAAGGCAACCCGTGTTCATAATTTTTCTGGAAGTCCCCGATGACCTTCACTCCGGCCACATTAACCGGCTCGACATATCCCTTGAGGATATTGAATAGCTTCTCAGGGTAAGCAAGTGGTAGATGGTCTTTAGAGGGCATGATAACTTTCTGCTCGCCGTGTGCCTTCAATCCTGCCTCGATGGCGTCCATCACTTCTTGCAGGCCAAGCTCCAAAGCATCAACATCTTCTTTGGATAAGAACAATATATCTATACCGGGCATATTATTTCCTTTGATTGTTTTAAGGGTATCGATTCAAGTGATCGCTAAAAGTCACGCACTGCCTGCCACAGGGGTTCCTCCTGGAAATCATAGTACTTCGTGCGAATTAAAGCCAATTGATTATCTGCCATGACACCGCCGGGTAGGATTGCATTGTGGAGTCGAATAACGCTGTAATATTTCGGGGACATACTGACGGCTAGGGTATGCTTATCGCTGGAGGCCCAATGTAATACGCCTTGAGGCTGGCTAAACAAAACCAGATTACACGAATCGTCACTTTCTAATTGGAGGGTACTATAGCTGAGAAGTTCTTCATGTTGGGGGAATTCTGCAATGAGTTCCTCATCAACAGCATCCAGGGGCCCCCAATCAACCCCACGACGCCGTTGACCACAAAAGCCCACCACCGTCAGGTCACCGGGTTGCAAGAGCGCTTCTGGCCTTGAGAGGGCAATCCGGTGACAGCGTCCGCCAATCTCATTTAAATAGAGTACAACCGGACGAGGCTGGTTGAGAATGGCCTGTGGTTCCAACAGAATACGGCATAGAGTTTCTACCATATATTGTAGAACCGTCAAATCAAAAGCGCTACCTTCGGGATTTGTAAATGGCCGTCCTGCTACAATATCTGAAGAACCCAATTGAACTGACCTAACTGACATAGTTAGCTACACTTACCCTTTCATTTGATATCTATGGTGGCTGCTCCAAGTCTAACATAAGATCATATAGATTCCATGTGAAATCGGTTGGAAAAGAATATAAATATAATCTTAACTCCTGTGAAAATAGCTTTTGTAGGGGCAGGTCTCAGACCTGTCCCCTACACATTTTCATTGTCGTTGTCGTCCCAAAGGGACTGTTGCACTCTACTGTAGCTCAGTCACCCCCGCCTCTTGCAAGGCTTGAAGGAGGTGTCGAATAGGGTCATAATCGGCATCACTGATGGGGGCACACCGCCGGACACCGCCTTGCCTGAGAATGGCCCGGCCTTGTTCAGTGGTATGCATACTCAGTAAGGCTTGTCTCATCGGTTCGTTTAAGTTATCGGGCAAACCATTTGAAGCAGCAACGGGCGGCATGGTGGTTGGACCCATATTTTCAATCACCCGCAGAGACCAGGCTCGTTCTGGGTGTTGGGCAATCTCCATTTCCAAAACCACGCTGTCGATGGCTGCCGCCACCGCCCGGCCCTCTTCAACCCATTCCATCGACATGGCATGGCTGCCAGACCGAACTGTTTTAGCAAAAAAACGACCTGTTTCACCCAAGGTGAGTATATGATAACAAGGCAGCATATACCCCGAAAGGGAGTATACCTCGTTATAAGCAAACGTTGTATTGCGTAGGTCTTCAAACGTTTGATAAGGAGAGTCCGCCCGCACGATGACATCGGAATAGTAGACAGGTTTATCACAGTAGCGTGCTCCCAGCATAACCGGGGCGGCCAGAAGACTCAAGAGCGGAGGCGTGCAGTCCGCTTTGCGAACGTAAGGCAAGCCGCAGGTAAAGACCGCCTGAATCTCTCCCGAATCTACCATTTGGTCTTGCTCTGTGGCTGGTATGCTAGAAACTAATTCTGTGGTGATGCCGGTGACTTCGCCTAAATAGCCGACAATCTGTCGATAAAACTCAAAAGCGTTGTCTCCCAAAAAAGAAGCAAAACGTACCGACGATGACTTTAGACTTCGGAGGTTTCTACTTGTATTATTGCCAGCAACATCAGTGATGTTATCTAGTTCGCTTGCCGATGAAACCATTTCAAAAACCTCCGAAGTCTATGACTAAACCTGTTATACCCAAGGCGAGTGGCTGTTTGAGGCACCAAATGTTCTGCCTTCGGCAAAGCGGTCCAGAGTAAAGGGTTTTAACTCGCTTATGTCATCACCCATTAGTTGCTTGGCGACCAATTTACCTGCCCCGGTCATCTTGAAACCGTGGTTGCTGTCGGCAAGCATATAGACGTTAGGCGCTACCCAATCGAAGATGGGTACATTGTCTGGGGTGAATGCCCCTATACCACCATTGCGTCGCTCGCGGAAGTTGGGGCGGCAGCCCTTAAAGCGCGACATTGTTTGGGCCATTGCTGCGCACATATAGTCGGCAAACTCTGGTTCAGCCTGATATTCGTCATTAGCGTGCCCGTAGGGGTCCGTAGTTGCCTTCGGCCCAAGTTTAATTGGAGTCGTACCACCCTGTAGACCAGCTTTGTCCATACGTTCGGTCCCATTTTTGAAATAGACGTACGTATAATCGGCTAATTCTTTGCCGGTTTCTTCTTCAATAACAGGTGTATTCATCAACTCTACATGCAGCACAGGGGGATTTAGACCATCTGGGGTTACATAGGGCTTATCGTAATAGACTTCGCCCTCAAGAAGCCGCCAATAGGTCCACATATCTTTACCTTCAATCACCGTTCCATCAGGGTAGTGGCAATCGAGCGTCATGGGTTGGTCGAGCATCTGCCAATGTTTGGGCGTCCATGCTCCTAGCCCCCAAATCACTAAATCGCATTTAATATCACCCTGATTGGTATGAACACTGCTTACCTGCCCTGCTTTAACATCATATCCAGTTACTTCAACCCCGGATATAATCTGTACATTGTGGTCGGCACACTTTTGAGCCAGCCCTTTCATCACCTGGCGAGTACCCGCATAACCGCTAACTTTCTCATAGATGGCGACGTCAACGTTGTTAGTGTTGAAATCGGGCCAAATACCTTTTAGAAAGTTGCGTGCATCATGACCGACATACATATCGGAGTAATAATCAACCGAATTCTGACTCTTATGAATACGCTCGTAGTCGGCAATCTGATTTTCTTCACCAACCGAGATATACCCAACCTGTTGAAAACCGAAAGCGACCGGGTCGTACATCCAGACATCAACGCTGTGACGTAAAATGGCGTGGATTGGCTCGGTCATGTAAAAATTGCGAACGCAGCCACAGGCAATACCCGAAGCGCCCGCACCCAGCCCTGTCTTATCCAGAACTACCACATCTTTGCCACTCCCCCGGCCTCTGGCTTCAAGCTCCATCGCTAAATGCCAGGCTGTACTCAAACCATGAATTCCAGCGCCCACGACCACATATTTAACAGATTGGGGAATAATACTCATTGCAATATACCTCCATGTATAACTATTTTTTGTTTAGATTAAGGGGTAGGGATATTCATCCCAGTATGAAAACGCCCCTTTATGTAGCAGGGACGCAGCCAAGCTGTCTTGAGATTTTACGAGCAGTGTCCAGCAGTGGCTCGATAAACGCCTCAATTTCGCCATTGCCCAACCGATAAGAAGGCCCGGATACAGCCACCGCGCCACAGACATTCGAGGTATGATCGCAAATAGGGACGGCAATAGCACTTAAGCCCTCTTGCTCCTCTTCATGCGATGTGGCATAGCCCAATCTAAGTATTTTGGCGAGTTCTTGTTCAAGAACTTGACGGTCAATAATTGTCTTGTCGGTTAAATGAGGTAATTTCTCAGGTAAAATCTCGTATCGTTCTTTAGGTGTGAGGTGAGCCAGTAAAATCTTTCCGGCAGCGGTACAATGAACCGACGTGCGCCGCCCAATTCGGCCAACATACTGAATGGGCCGGGGACTGGCTGCCCCCCCGATGTTTATGCACTCCTTACCATCTAGAACAACGACATTGACGGTTTCTTGAGTAAGTTCGGCCAGTTCATTAATATAAGAAAAGGCAATCTCACGTAAATCAATGCGATCAAGTACAATACCGGCCAGGGTCACTAAGCTCAGCCCCAAACGGTATTTACCCGTTTCTGAATTTTGCTCAACAAAACCTTCCTGCTCTAGCGTTGAGAGCAGTCTGGAGACGGTACTCTTATGCCAGCCAAGTTGTTGGCTAAGCGAGGTCACTCCTAAATCGGAGTCGGTTTGCGTAAAACAACGCAGGATGGTCGCCGCCCGCTGCACAGATTGAATAGCAGAGGATGAATTCTTTGAGTTTGTAGACATAGCCGACTGTTTAGGGGCAGCTTACAAATCATAAACAGGGTTTGTTGCGTATTATGCAACGCTGTTCCGAAATAGTTGCCCCGATTATACTACTGCTTAGGGGTCTTGTCAATTTTTGGTCAAAGAAAGAAAAAACCTCCAAGAGAGACACTCTCTGGAGGTTGGATAGCGTGAACCAATTAAAAATCAAGTGCTGGTTTATAGTCTATGCGACGGATTCAGTTACTAACGCACAAGATGTTTCGAGCACGAAGGATGGCGTAAATTGGGCGGCCTCGGTGGATCCGTTTAAGGCCAAAGTTGAAGCATCACCCCCAGAAATCGCCTGAGAAACCATATCAAAATAACCGGTCCCGACTTCTCGTTGATGTTTAACTGCGGTATAGCCCTGATTTACCCCGGCAAATTCTTTTTCCTGTAAGTGGACATAAGCGGCCATCTGTTCCTCGTGGTAGCCTCGAGCCAGTTCAAACATCGAGTAATTAAGCGAGTGGAAACCGGCCAGGGTGATAAACTGGAATTTATATCCCATCGCGCCCAACTCGCGTTGGAATTTGGCAATGGTGGCGTCATCCAGGTTTTGTTTCCAGTTGAAGGAAGGAGAGCAGTTATAGGCTAACATTTTGTCCGGGAACTGGGCGTGAATCGCTTCGGCAAATTCTCTGGCCTCGTCTAAATTGGGGGTGGAAGTCTCGCACCAGATTAAATCGGCATAAGGGGCGTAAGCCAGCCCTCGGTTAATCGCAGCTTTAAGCCCGCCGGTGGTTTTGAAGAAACCTTCTGGGGTGCGTTCTCCTGTTATAAATTCATGGTCTCTGGGGTCAATATCGCTGGTCAGTAACTTGGCGCTATCGGCATCGGTGCGGGCAATAAGAATAGTGGGTACGCCCATCACGTCAGCCGCTAATCTGGCTGCATTTAAGATACGAATGAATTGACTGGTGGGCACTAAGACTTTACCGCCCATATGCCCGCATTTCTTCTCTGAGGCGAGTTGGTCTTCAAAATGAACGCCCGCCGCACCGGCTTCAATCATTGATTTCATCAATTCAAAAGCATTGAGAGGACCGCCAAAACCGGCTTCGCCGTCGGCGACAATGGGGGCGTACCAGTAAACCCCATTTTTTCCCTCGGCATGATGAATTTGGTCGGCTCGCTGGAGGGTTTGGTTGATGCTCTTGACCAAATTGGGGGCGCTGTTGGCCGGGTAGAGGCTTTGATCTGGATACATATTACCGGATAAATTGGCGTCTGCCGCTACTTGCCAACCGCTGAGATAGATGGCTTGCAAGCCTGCTTTGACCATCTGCATGGCCTGATTCCCGGTGACCGCCCCTAAGGCGTTGACAAAATCTTCTGACTGGAGCAGGTGCCACAGGCGTTCGGCTCCTCGGTGAGCCAATGTATATTCAATTTGTATTGACCCGCGTAGGTTGATGACATCTTCGGCGGTATGAATGCGTTCGATGCCATTCCAACGTGGGGTGGTGGCCCACAGTTTTTCCAATTGTTCGATTTGTTGTTGCCGGTTGTTCATTTTACCCTCCAGATTTGTTTTGATATGGAATATAAAGTGAAATTAATGCCCTACGATTTGCAAAAAAACTATTTTTAGGAAATAATTACTTATAGCGAAAAATACTATTTAGTAAAATATCTTAATCAGCGAATTTTCGCTATAATATCATAAAGTAGATAAGTTGTCAATACCCAATTTTTTGACTTTACTTTTCGGCTATGATAATGTTGTCATCAGGTAATGAGGAGTTTTGAATGAATATCCCCAATTTAGTAAATATCATTTTTGGTATGAAGGTGCGCCAGGCCCGTCTTGAGGCAGATTTGAGTTTAACGGAATTTGCGGCTCAGGCGGACCTGTCTCCCTCTTATATGACCGAAATTGAGAAAGGTCGCAAATATCCCAAGGCGGATAAAATAATGAAAATGGGTCAGGTTCTTGGTAAGGATTACGATGACATGGTATCCATCAAGCTGGCGCCCTCTCTCAGCTATCTTGAAACCTTGCTTTCCTCTCCTCTGTTACACCATTTTCCCTTTGAAGAATTCGAATTAGATATTAGTGATTTGATTGGTCTCTTCACTCGCGCCCCAGACAAGGCCAGTGCGCTGCTTCATACTATCCTGGAAATTGGTCGCCAGTATGATATGAAGGAAGAACACTTTTTGCGAGCGGCCTTGCGCTCTTATCAAGAAATTCATGAAAATTATTTTCATGATTTGGAAGAGGCAGCCACCGAATTTGTAAAAAAATATAAGCTTGAATCGGAACTGCCCATTAGTCTTGGGTCACTCAAAACAATCATTTCCAACGAGTTTGGATATGAGTTAGATGACACAACATTGACTCAGTACGATATTCTTTCGGGTAATCGGTCAATCTTTATCGAAGGCACTCAACCTAAGCTACTCTTGAATTCTGCTTTGCATCCCCGGCAAATTAAGTTTCTACTGGCCCGTGAGTTAGGATACCAATTTTTAGGCATTAAATCTCGGGCCTATGTCTCTCCCCCAGATAAGGTCGACTCATTCAACCAGGTACTTAACGACTTTAAGGCTTCTTATTTCGCCGGGGCGTTGATGATGCCCCGAGGACAAATTCTGGGCGACTTACAAGAATTTTTTCAACTTACTACTTGGAGTCCTTATCGCCTGCTGAATATGTTAGAGAAGTATGATATCACACCAGAGATGCTGCTATATCGCTTCAGCGAACTAACCCCCCAATTCTTTGGGCTGAAATTACATTATCTGCGTTTTCAAAATGAGGCCGCAACCTACCAACTGGTTAAACAGTTAAATATGAACAACCTGCCTCTCTCCCATGGCATCAGCCTTGGCGAACATCATTGCCGGCGTTGGCTGGCGATACGATTGCTCAAAGATATGGAAGCCAATGGTGCCGGCGATACCGCTTCAAATACTCCCTTGATCGGAGCGCAAATATCAGAATTTCTTGAGTCTCATGAACGTTTTTTGTCTTTTGGATTTGCTCGTCCCCTGGCGCTGCTACCCAACGAGGGGAGCAGTATAGTGGTCGGCTTCCGTATCGACTCTGATTTGCGAAACACTGTTAATTTTGTACAAGACCCAAGCCTACCAGTTGTCATCATCAACGAAACTTGCGAACGCTGTCCCCTGGTGGGCGACCAATGTACGGTTCGGGCAGCGCCTGCAACTATTTTGGAGGCAGAAACATTTAAAACTGAGCAAAAAATAGCTTTGAAGCAATTGATGGCTCAGTTACAGGGTTAATATTTAACGGGATAATTTGATATGACCAGCATTCGTATTATTGGAGTTCCAATGGATTTGGGACAATCTCGGCGTGGAGTCGATATGGGGCCAAGCGCGCTACGCTATGCCGGGTTAAGTGATCGTCTGCACCGGTTAGGATACGGAATAGAAGACCAGGGCAATATCGAGACCCCGGTCAGGGATACACTGCCGTCTGAGGGTGGATTGGCCTTTTTACCCGCTGTAGTTAATGTCTGCGAAACAATCTACCAGGTGGGTCGGGCTGCTGTGGCCGATGATTGTATTCCTATTTTCATTGGTGGGGATCACTCCATTGCTGCTGGTGCTATTGGTGGTGTTTCTCATGATGAGCCGACCGGTGTATTATGGATAGACGCTCACGGCGATTACAATACGCCTGATACCTCCCCCAGTGGTAATTTACACGGCATGCCTCTGGCAACATTGATGGGTCTTGGCGCACCAGAGTGGGTAAATGTGGGCCGGAGCGGCCCCAAACTGGATGCATCACAGGTAGTTCTCATTGGTATCCGGGATTTAGACCCGCAAGAGCGAAAGGCCATTAAAGGAAGTGGTGTGACTGTCTATACCATGCGCGAGATTGATGAGCGGGGATTGGCTACCGTTGCCAAAGAAGCTTTAAAGCGTCTGAGCCATCTATCTCGCATCCATGTGAGCCTGGATATGGACAGTCTGGACCCCAGCGAAGCGCCCGGCGTCGGGACACCGGTTCCCGGCGGCTTGACCTACCGCGAAGCCCATCTGCTTATGGAAATTGTTGCCGATGTTGCCAGGGTTGGCTCAATGGATGTGGTAGAGATTAACCCCATTCTCGATAGCCAGAATCACACTGCCAAAATTGCGGTGGAATTGATTGCCTCGCTGTTGGGACAGTCGATTTTGTGAGGGCGTGGCTTGCCTTTATTTGTGTCTGCTGGCGTAGTGATGTAGAATTTAACATTGAAATAGGTTAAGGATGCCCTATTTAATCATCTCTAAAGAATAGGGTTTCTTTTTTGTCAGTTGTATGCAGAGGCGAGTACCATTCGTCCTTGTCATTGCAGCACGTTCGATGGGTGAGTGTTCGCAGAACGTTCTTGCTAAACAAAAATAAGGTGTTGAAAATTGACCTCAAATCTAACAGAAAAGACGTTCCGACAAATTATTAAAGAGATTAGCGACCAACATTACCCCATGACCGAAATGGTCATTGCCGCCTCGGCGGCTCAAGCGGCGGCCTTGGGCGAGGCCTGTATGCAAATCAGCCTGGATAACCAGGTCGATAAGTTGGATTGGCACGATGTTACGGCTCGGGTCGAGCAGATGGCCCACATCAAAGATACGCTCTTGGAATGGTGTAATCAAGGAATTGAATCTAAGAGCTATGCACAAGGGTCAGATGTCAAGACCGTTAACCAGCAAGAACTGTGTGATTATTCGGCAGAGATTGGGCGTTTTTCTGTTGAAGCCGCAACTATGCTGCAAGATTTTCGACCTTTGGTTTTTGAACCGTTAAGCAATGATTTGGAAATGGCGATTAATCTGTTGGCCGGTGTTGCTCATGCCGCAGTACTGTTACTCGATGGTAATCTTTATCGCTGGCCTGACGAGACGTTACGTCAAGAATATGAACCGCTTCGGGCTGAAATACAAGCACAAGTTGACCAATTAGTGCTGGTCGATCAATTGAGAAAGGCTGAGTAAGGCTTCAATTCATGCCCGATGTTGTTGGAAACCTCCATTTGCACACCACCACCTCCGACGGTACAGGTACCCACGATCAAGTTGCATCTGCTGCCACCCGCGCTGGCCTGGATTTTATTATCTACACCGATCATAACGTTTCGGCAGAGGGTGTTGAGGGCTGGTATCACGATTCCAGCACTGGTCGCAAACTCTTACGTTTGATGGGTCAGGAGATAAACGACCAAAGTCGAGAGCCTGAACTCAATCATTTGCTTTGCCATTTTGTTTGTAGCGACCTAAATGGTGTGGCCGCTGACCCACAAGAATTGATTAATGCGATTACCGAACGTGGCGGTCTCTCTTTTTTGGCCCATCCCCTCGAACGACCCGGTTATGAAGCGGCGGAACAAATGTATCCCTGGATCAGCTGGGATATCTCCGGCTATACGGGCATCGAGCTATGGAACGCGATGAGTGATACCAAGTGGCATTTACGGACAATGCTTCGGGCTGTGCTCGGAGCCTACCTGCCGAATTGG